>BFBZ01000004.1_pt36 | contig 33177 bp, 23 predicted proteins | sample 1888401 | NCBI WGS metagenome assembly BFBZ01 (sample SAMD00112614, study PRJDB3348) | symbiont metagenome | host: Chara braunii | reverse complement strand
CCGCTCAGTCACCTCGACCGCGCCGTGCTGCTTCAGCAAACGCCGCACTCGATCGACATCGAACGCCGCGTCCGCTTCCTCGATCAACAGCGCGAACCGGTCGTTGGTGACGCGCGGATGGACCAACGCCGGCTGTCTGTCGGGCCGAAGCCCCGAGACCAGGATGAACGCGCCCACGGTAAACAGACCGGCGAAAAGCACCATCACCTCAAAGGTGATCGGGACAAACGCCGGCAGCGAGTCCCACGGCTTGCCGCCCACATCGACCGGCCAGTCGAACCAGGATGTCCAGAACTCGAACCACAGCTTACATACGGCGCCGAGCGCGCCGGCGAACAGACAGACCAGCGCCAGCCGGGAGCGCTTCAAACCCAGCACGCGATCCAGACCGTGCACCGGGTAAGGCGTATAGACCTCGACGATCCGAAGACGCTGTTGGCGCGCGGACTGAATCGCGCCCACCAGGGCGCTTTCGTCGTCGAAGATGCCGAGCAACTGAAATTGGCTCATCAGTGCGTCTCCTGATGAGGCGTACCGTGTTTCAGCACGCCCTTGATTTCCGCCATTGCGATGACAGGCAGCACGCGGCAAAACACCAGGAACAGCGTGAAGAAGAGTCCGAAGCTGCCAACCAGCGTCGAGATCTCGATCGACGTGGGCCGGTAGCTGGCCCAACTCGCGGGCAGATAGTCGCGGTGCAGCGAAGTCACGATGATGACGAACCGTTCGAACCACATGCCGATGTTCACGAAGATGGTGATGATGAACACCAGCGTCCAACTGTGCCTGATCTTGCGGAACCACAGCAACTGCGGCGCGACTACGTTGCAGCTCACCATGGTCCAGTAAGCCCAGGCGAACGGCCCTCCGGCGCGGTTCAGAAAGACGAACTGCTCGTAGCGGTTGTTGCCGTACTGCGCGGTGAAGAACTCGGTGAGGTAGGCCAGCCCGACGATGCTGCCCGTCGTGATTATGAGCTTCGACATCACGTCGAGATGGCGTTGGTTGATATACGCCTCGAGGCCCATCACCTTGCGGGCGATGATCATTAGCGTCAGCACCATCGCCATGCCGGAGAAAATGGCCCCGGCGACGAAGTAGGGCGGAAAGATCGTCGCATGCCAGCCAGGAATCACCGAGGTGGCGAAGTCCCAACTGACGATGGTGTGCACGGAAACCACCAGCGGTGTGCACAGGCCGGCCAAAAGCAGATAGACCATCTCGTACCGGTTCCATGTCGTGTAGGCGCCGTCCCATCCCAGGCTCGCAATCGAGAAAATCGTCTTGCGCAGACCCGGGCGTGCCCGGTCGCGCACCGTGGCCAGGTCCGGAATCAGTCCCACGTACCAGAAAGTCGCGGAGATGATGAAGTACGTCGAGATCGCGAAAGCGTCCCAGGCCAGCGGCGAGCGGAAGTTGATCCACAACGATCCACGGAAATTTGGATACGGGAAAATCCAATAGCCGAACCACGGGCGGCCCATGTGAATCAAAGGAAAGATGCCCGCGCACATCACGGCGAACAGTGTCATGGCCTCGGCTGCGCGGTTGACGCCGGTCCGCCACCGCTGCCGGAAGAGGAACAGAATCGCGGAAATCAGCGTTCCGGCGTGGCCGATACCGATCCAGAATACGAAGTTCGTGATGTCGAAGGCCCAGCCGACGGTGGTGTTCAGCCCCCACGTGCCGATGCCGGTGGCGATTTCATATGTGATCGCTGCCACGCCCAGCATGAGCATGGAAAACGCCACGGCGAACGCCGCCCACCAGGCGAGGCCGGGCCGCCGCTCCATCGGACGGCAAACATCCTCGGTGACATCCGACGGAATCTTGTGCCCCACTACCAAGGGAGGGCTCAACGCGATATCAGCCATTCTCTTTCTCCCCGCCCGCCGGGGCGTCCGGCCGGACGATTTTGAGATAACCCACACCGGGGCGCACGTTGATCTCTTCGAGAACCCGGTAACGTCTCCCACTGGCCATCAGCCGCGACGCCTCGCTCCGAGGATCGTCAAGGTCGCCGAATACAATCGCTTGTGCCGGGCAGGTCTGCTGGCAGGCTGTCTGGATAACGCCATCGCGCAGTGGAATGCCGGCGCGCTTGGACTCGATCTTGGCCTCCTGAATTCGCTGGACGCAAAACGTGCACTTCTCCATGACGCCCCGGCTGCGCACAGTGACATCGGGATTCAGCGCCAGGTTCGCGACGCGGTCTTGGCGGGAGTACTGAAACCAATTGAAGCGGCGCACCTTGTAGGGGCAGTTGTTGGCGCAATACCGCGTGCCCACGCAGCGGTTGTACGTCTGCTGGTTCAGTCCCTCGTCACTGTGCGAGGTCGCCAGCACCGGGCAGACCGTTTCGCAGGGAGCATGATCGCACTGCTGGCAGAACATGGGCTGGTGTGCCACGCGCGGATTCTCCGGCGCGCCGGAATAGTAGCGGTCGATGCGCATCCAGTGCATCTCACGCTTTCGCCGCATCTCGTCCTTACCGACGACAGGGATATTGTTCTCCGCCTGGCACGCGACGACGCAAGCGGCGCATCCGGTGCAGGCGTTGAGATCCACCACCATCGCCCAGTGATGCGCCGGATAGGGGTGATCCGGTGGCCACAGTTCCGGCTTGGGCTTTTCCTGGGGCCGCCGTCCGCCGCTTTCGCGAACCTCCGCGAGAGTGGTCTCCTGCACGATCGGCCGTGTTGCTCCGGCGGCGGGCCTGAGCCGTTCGGGCACGCTCCTGTCTCTTATACACATCTAGATGTGTATAAGAGACAGCTGTGCAGGCGAGCGTCACCTGTCTGCCCGTCTTCGAGAGCTTCGCGCCGGACCGGGAATATCGTAGCGACCCGCCATCGAGGGCCAGGAGCGGCGCAGCGTTCACCCCCACCAGGCCCTTTTCGTTCACGGTGGGCCGCGCTTCAATCCATTCAGGCCCCGCCTTGGCAAACCGCGCGGACAGGCGGCTACCGTAGCCCAGCGCCACAGCCACTGTGCCTTCGTGCTGACCTGGTTGTACCAGCGCCGGCAGCTCGATCGTCTGGCCGCCGCACTCGATGCGAACCAAATCGCCGGCCGCGACACCCAGCTTCGCCGCGGCGCCCGGAGCGAGACAGGCGTAGTTATCCCAGGCGACCTTGGTCACTGGGTCGGGCACTTCCTGGAGCCAAGGGTTGTAGGCATGCCGCCCTTCGAACAGCGCTGTCTTGGCGTAGAGAAGTACTTCGAAGCCTTCCTGCCTCGCGGCCTCGCTTTGCGGCGCCGCTTCGTGCTGGGTTGCGGCGCCCTTCGCGCGCGCGGGCGGCTCGAACTGCGCGAAACCGTCCTGCAAGGTCTTCTCCCAAAACAGCTCGAACGTAAGGCTGGACTTCGCCTTGGGATAGATTTCCGTTTGCCATTGATCGCGCACCAGATCCAACGCTCCGCCTGGTTTGCCGGACCATGCCGCCAGTGTCTCCACCCAGGACCGCGTCTGGAAGAGCGGACGCAGGCACGGCTGAACAAGGCTTGCCGCGCCTTCCACCGGCTCCGCATCGCCCCACGACTCCAGCGTGTGCGAGGCGGCGGAGACCACGTGCGCTCTGGCCGCCGTCTCGTCCAATCGCTCTGCATGGACCACCAGCAATTTCGCTTTCTCTGCCGCGTCGCCACCCGGCACGTCGAAAACCGGGTTCGCGCCGGCGATGATCAGCACGTCGACGCCACCGTCGCGCAACTCCGCCAGCAGCCCCTCCAATGCCCGATCGTCGCCGCGTCGCTGCCGGCTGGCACGGTCCGTCTCGACCGTGGCGCCGTAATTACCGAGTGCTTCGTTGATCCGGTTCACCAGCACCTGCGTGGCGATGTCCTGGCTTCCGCAAACCACGAGGCTGCGTCCGCGAGCATCCCGTAGCCGTCCCGCAATGCCGGCCACCTCGGCGCGGCTGGAGTTGCCCGTCCGCACCGCCTCGAACAGATCGTTCACGAAGCCCGCGATTTCATTCGGGCCCAGCACGACGCGCAGGTCCGCCTTCGTGCCAGTGAGCGACATCCGCGACTCCACTTGCCCGTGCCATGCGTAGCGGCTGCCCTGTGGGTCGCGCGACGACGAATAGCCGCGCGCGAACTCAACCGGAGAGATCCATGTTCCAAGGAAGTCCGCGTCGATCGACACGATCACGTCAGCCTTGTCGAACCGGTACCGCGGCAGGATGCGAGCGCCGTGCGTTTGCTCGTGTGCATCGAGTATGGCCGATGAAGAGAGTGCATCGTACTCGATGTGGCGGGCGTTGCGGAAGCCGTCGAGGAACCGGCGAATCCAGGCGGATTCCGTCGGGCTGTGCGTAGTTGCGGTGAGAAGACGCACCACGCTCCCGTTACGCCGCGCCTCGTTAAGCCGGGCCTGGACAAATGCATCGGCTTCCGCCCAACTCGCGGCCTTGCCCCCCACTATCGGCTGGGCCACTCGCTGGCTGTCATACAGGCCTAGAATGGAGGCCTGCCCTACAGCGCACAAGCCGCCGCGCGAGACCGGATGTTCGGGGTTGCCTTCGAGCTTGATCGGCCGCCCGTCCCGCACCTTCACCAGGGTTCCGCAGGCCGCGCTACAGGCGCCGCACGTGGACGCATAGTACACTGGCCGGCCCGGAATGAAACCCTCCGGCTGAACCAGGTTGGGCTCGATCTTCTGAACGGTGCGGCTGCAGCCGGCGAGCATCGCTGCGCCAAAGCTGAATCCAGCCGCCTTCAGGAAACCGCGGCGGTCCGGCCCGCTCGCGATTCCGATGGGGCTCTCCGTAAATTCGGCACCGTCCGATTCGGAGACTGCCTGCCATTCTTCCAAGCTGCGCCAGTGTTTATCGGTCATTGCAGGAACTCCTCTAGAAGTGACACGTCGAGCAGTTCGTCGACGCGTTCACGCGGGTGCCGGCCACTCCCGTCTGGTTGGCCTGACGGTGGCAGTTCACGCACCAGCCCATGCTCAGATCCGAGAATTGGCGGACGCGCTCCATCGTCTCCACCGGTCCGTGGCACTGCTGGCAGGCGACTCCCACCCGCACATGCGCGCGGTGGTCGAAATACACGAAAGACGGCAGCGCGTAGACCCGGTTCCAGGCAATGGGCTGATTCCGCTGGATTGCGTCATACAGCTTCTGCAACTCGGTTGATGCGATCTGGCGCGGTTTCCGATTCTCCTTCTCGGCCAGTGCGTCTTCGGCATGCATCGCACCTTGCGACGTCGTCACCTCCTTATGGCAGTTCATGCAGACGCCCGCGGGCGGAACGCTTGCATGGCGGCTGGTCTGCGCGGCATAGTGGCAATACAGACAAGGAATCTGCATTTCGCCGGCGTGCAACCGGTGGGAGTACGCGATCGGCTGCGCGGGCGAGTAGTCCTGCTGGTTGCCCGGCAGATGGAGTTGGCCGAGCCGGGCCGCCAGCAGCACCCACGAGATACCGAGGCCAATGGCAAGAACGATGGTTACGATGCGGCTGTTCATATCAGTGGCTCGCCAGTGATTCCGCCGGCTGAATCGGGGGCGCCGGTGCCGGTTCGCCGGAGTATTTCAGAATCCACGTCATGGTCAGCGAAAGTAGTGTCAGAAAGACGAACACAATAAAACCGATGGCGTAGCCGGCCTTGCCGAGGTCGCGCACCGCGAAAGCGAGCACGGGCGGAATCACGAACCCGCCGAAGGCACCGAGCCCGCCCACCCAACCCGAGGCGCCGCCGACGGCGCGGGGCACCGCCTGGGGGACCATCTTGAACACCGCCGCATTCGTCACGCCCATACCGAATGCCATCAGGATCTCGCCGGGGAGTGCCATCTCGTAACGGGCGGCATTGATCATCACCAGCGTTCCGGAGAGCAGGATCAGGAGAGCTAGAACGGCCGTATTCTCGCCGCCCTCCCGAAGCTTGTCCGCGAGCACTCCGCCACCCACTCGGATCAAGGAACATAACAGCGAAAACAGGCCGGCCAGTCCGCCCGCCAGCAGCGGCGAGAGACCGAAGTATTGCGTGTAATACGTCGGCAGCCACGCGGTCAACGCGATGAATCCGCCGAAGGTCGTGAAATAGATGAACACCAGCGCCCAGGTTTTCGGGTTGTGCGCGGACTCCCTCAGGCTTTCGATCAGATTTCGAGCCGGGAACAACTCCTGGCCGAGCGCGGTCGCTTCACGCCGCGCCTCCGCATCCGATACGCCTTGCGAACGCAATTGGAAGTACCAGGAGTTACGGCCCATGAATGCGTACAGCGCCGTTCCGGCCAGCAGCATCACGAACCACGCGACGTAAGAGGTGGCCAAGCCCCATTGGCCGAGCGCGAACGGCAACACGAGCGTGAAGATGCCGGGCGCCACATTGCCCAGACCGCCGAACAGCGCCAGCGCGCGGCCCTGTTGGCGTTGGCGATGCCAGTACGAAACCTGGCTGATGCCAACCGAAAACGTCGCGATCCCGCACCCGCACAGCATGCCTAACGCAAGCAATGCCGGATACCATGCCGCCGTCAGGCTGTCCGGATATATCCACACCGCCACGGCCGTCAGACCGGCCATGCCGATCGAGGAGAGGCCCAGCAGAACCAGAAACGGCTTGCGCCCCCCCGTGGTCTCCACCCAGGCGGCGAACGGGATGCGAAGCAACGACCCTGACAGTGACGGCATGGCCACCAGGAAGCCTACCGCCATCGGGCTCAAACCCATCACTTGTTGAAATCGCGCCGCCGTCGGGCCGAACAGCGCTACCGCCGCGAAGCCAAAGAAGAAGCCGAGCGTCGCACCCCACAGCCCTTGAGACGGCGTTCCTCTGAGTGATCGTGCCATTCCGCCTCTCCTCAGCCCCTCGCCGCCGCGGGACGCCGGTACCAGCGGACCACCTGCGGTCGACGCCACAAATAGGGATTCGGCGCCACCAGAATGTGTACCAGCCGTGTAAACGGGAAGAAGCCAATCACCAGGAATGCGTTGATGATGTGTAACTTCACCATCCATGGCATGACCGCGACAACGGCCATGTTCGGGTTGAGGGTCGCCACCGACCAAAGATATGGCGTCATCGCGATCGCGAACCACGACGATCCCCACGGGTGCATCATCGCGACGCCGATTCCCGAGAGCACCTGAAGCAAGAGCAACGCGAGGACAACCCAGTCGGCGGGCGATGTCACCACGGCGATCTTGTGATTCCTCCGGCGCCGCACCATGGCCGCCACAAGTCCGGCGAGCGTCAGCAGCCCAGCCGCAAGCATCCCGATCTCCATGATCCACAGCCTCGCCGGAACGCTGTTCCACCACACCACTTGGCGAGGTATCAGGAAGGCGGCGATATGCACCGTTAGCACCGTCAAAATGCCGTAGTGAAAGGGCATCAGCGCCCAGAAATGTTGACGATTCTCCAGGAACTGGCTGGAGAGGCTGGAATAGCTGAATCCGCGCGTCCGATAGCGCACGATCGTCACCAGGAAGAAGGTGAACAGCGAGACGTACGGCAAGCCGATGAAGAATAGCGCGTTGAAGTAAGTGTTATTCATGATCCGCTCCGGCAACGACGGTTTCTGGAACGAGAGTGGCAACCTGTTCCCGGAGGGCAATTACCAGCGGCAGGAATAGGCTCTCCGCTTTAGTGAGCCCGTCGCGCAACTTACCCATAGCTGGCAGGACGAACTTGACGGCAAATTCGGCGCGTTCGTCCTCCGGCATCCGGTCGAGCAGGCGAAGCACATGCGAGAGATGGTCGGGCAGTTCCTGCGACTCGGTCACGCCGTACGTCTTCAGCGCGCCGCGCAGCTTCACCAGAAAATCGCCGCGGTCGTAATTCTCGCCAAACAGGTGCCAGCCGATGTCGAGCGTCGTCTCGGGGTTCCAGTCGAAAGTCTGAGTGAAGAGTTCCTGAAGCGTTTCCACCGGGAGCCCTTCGACCGCCCGCGCAAACCCGGCCAGCGCCTCGCCACAATCCCGCACTCGCGCCTGGTAATCCTCGCCGGGATACGAGACGAGTGGCGCCCATTGCGACAGAGTCATAGTCCCCTCCGTGGTCCCTCGATGAACCCGAATCCGACTCCCTGTTTGTGAGACATCGGATCGGCGAGCATTTCGATCGCCTGCTCGCGGTGCATCGGCGGTATGACGAAACGCTCCTCGAAAGTGCACAGCGATGTGAGCTTGTAGATCGCTTCGGCTTCTGCCGGCGAGCAGTCCGCTTCCCGCAGCATTCGCTCCGCTGTGGCCATGTCCACATCGCCGACTGTGAGCGCCCGCCGGTACCAACGCACCGCCTTCTGTTTGCGCAACGCGTATCTCACCTTGCCCGCATGCCCCGCGCCGAACATGGCGGCCATGTACTCGATCGGCGCCCGCGCCTCGTCGATGTCGTGGAACAGGTTGTCCGAGACGTTCTCCACCGCGGATCCGTTCTTCTGCGCCATCACGGGCGCCATAGGCGGCACGTAGAACAGCATCGGCAGTGTTCGGTGTTCGGCGTGCAGCGGCAGCGCGATCTTCCAGTCCTTTACGAAACGGTATGTCGGCGAGTTCCGGGCCGAGTCAACCACCGAATCGTGGATTCCGTTCTGCCGGGCGGCGGCAGCCACGGCGGGGTCGCGCGGGTCGAGAATCAGAGATCGCTGAGCTTCGATCAGCTCGTCCTGCGGCAGGCCCGCCACTTCGCGGATCCGTTCGGCATCGTAGAGCACGACCCCCAGATACCGGATGCGCCCGACACACGAGTGGAAGCACGCGGGCGCCTGCCCGGTCTCCAGGCGCGGGTAGCAGAGGATGCACTTCTCGGACTTCCCCGTCTGCCAGTTGTAGTACATCTTCTTGTACGGGCAGGCGGCGATGCAGGCGCGCCAGCCGCGGCAGCGCTTCTGATCCACCAGCACGATGCCGTCCTCGCCCCGCTTGTGTAGCGCCCCCGAAGGACACGCCGCCACGCAACCGGGGTTTAAGCAATGGTTGCAGATACGCGGCAGGTAGAAGAACATCAGCCGCTCCACAGCAAACATCTGCGCTCGCTGATCGGGATTTAGTTGGGCGAGGTTCGGATCGTTCTCGGCGTAGACCGGCGAACCGCCCAGGTCATCGTCCCAGTTCGGTCCGGCCTTGATTTGTATCAGGTCGCCCGTCACCATCGAGATCGGCACGGCGGTGGGCTGATCTGGCCCTTCAGGCGCGTTGAACAGGTGCTGGTAATCGTAGGTCCACGGCTCGTAGTAATCGTCCATCGACGGTTGGTGTGGATTGTGGAAGATGTTGAAGACCGTCTGAGTCTTGCTGGTGGAGCGCAACCGCAGGTTGCCGTCCTCGCATTCCCAGCCACCGTGATACTTGTCCTGGTCTTCCCATGCCGTCGGGTAGCCGGTTCCCGGCTTGGTCTCGACGTTGTTCCACCACATGTAGTCGGTGCCCTTGCGGTCCGTCCAAATGTTCTTGCAAGCGATGCTGCAGGTGTGGCACCCGATGCACTTGTCCAGGTGGAATACCATCGACATTTGCGCGCGAACGTCCATTTCTTTTTCCTTTCCTTACCAGCGCAGATCGGGCAGCTTGCGAACCAGCACGTGCGTGTCGCGGTTGACCCCGGTCGGGCCCCAATAATTCAAATGAAAAGTGAACTGCCCGTACCCGCCCATCATCAGGTTAGGCTTCAACCGGACGCGGGTCAGGCTGTTGTGCCCCCCGGCGCGGCGGTATCCGCGCAGCGGCGATTTGGGCACCGAATATGTCCGCTCGGGCGAGTGGTACTGGATGCAGATGCCGCGCGGGATGCGCGCGCTGACGGCGGCGCGCGTCACCACCACGCCGTGATCGTTGTGCACTTCCACCCAGTCGTTATCCACGATCCCGATCGAAGCAGCGTCGTGGTCGTTCATCCAGAACGGCTCGACGCCCCGCGACAGCGTGGTCATGCGCTGGTTGTCGCCATAGGTGGAGTGGATGTGCCATTTGCCGTGCGGCGTCAGGTAGTTCAACATCAAAGTCCCGTCCTTCTCCGTCGTGAAGCGGAGGTCGGCATAGTCCTGCGGCAGCGGTTTCGGCTTGTAGCACGGCAGATGCTCGCCGAAATCGATGTAGCCGGGGTGGTCCAGGTAGAAATGCTGGCGGCCGGTCAAGGTCCGCCACGGCACCAGGCACTCTACGTTGTAGGTGAAAGGCGAGTACGGGCGCCCGTCCTCAGTCAGGCCGGACCACATCGGGCTGTTCAACAACCGGAACGGACGGGTCTGGAGCGTCTTATAGTCCGCCCGCACCGCCCGCGCCTTCTCCACCAAGTGAGCCAGCGGCAGCCCCGTGCGCTGCTCCATATTCTTGTAGGAGCGATACGAAAGCTCTCCGTTAGTGACCGTCGCAAAGCGCAGGACAGCGTTCGCGGCGTGCTCGTCCTCGTAGATCGAAATGTACCGGTTCCCATCGAATTCCACGGTCGCCACTTCGTTCAGCGCCCGTTCGTACATGTCTTTGATGGCGTAGTGCGTGCCGTGCGCACTCAACCCGTTGTCGCGCGCCAGCGGCCCGAAGGAGATGTACTGGTTGTAGACGTTGCGGTAGTCGCGTCGGACGATTTTCAGGCCGGGCATGGTCTTGCCCGGAATTGCTTCCACTTCACCCTTGATCCACTCGGCGATCCGCGGCTGCGCCACCTCGGCCGCCGAGTCGTGGGCAAGCGGAGTCGCCAGCAGGTCCTCCACCGAACCCGGAAAGTGTTTCGGCGCGAGTTCGGAGAACTTGCTCGCAATGGCCCGGAAAATCTGCCAGTCGCTCTTCGACTCCCAGCAGGGCGGAACCGCCGCCGACAGCGGGTGAATGAAGCTGTGCATGTCAGTCGAGTTCAGGTCCGCCTTCTCGTACCATGTCGCCGCCGGCAGCACGATGTCCGAGTACAGCGCGGACGTGTCCATGCGGAAGTTCAGGTCGACGACCAGGTCCATCTTGCCGAGCGGAGCAGTCTTGTGCCACTCGATTTCATTGACCGACCCTTCGGCGAGGTCCTGCGCGATGGCGTTGTTGTGCGTGCCGAGATAGTGCTTTAGAAAGTATTCGTGGCCCTTGGACGAAGCCATCAAAGCATTTCCGCGCCAGATGAACCACATGCGAGGCCAGTTCTCGGCCGCGTCAGGATCCTCGACCGAGAATCTCAGGCGCCGCTGCTTCAGTTCGTCCACGGTCCAGGACACGATCTCTTCGTCGGTCTTCGCCCCCGCGGCGCGCGCCGCCTCTACGAGCTCGAGCGAGTTTTTGTTGAACTGGGGATAGAACGGTAGCCAGCCGTTGCGGACGGCTTTCACCTGCAAGTCCGCAGTGTGCCCCTTGGCGACGGAATCCGGGCGCTGGTGCCGCGGAACCGAGTGATAGTCGGTGAAATGACGCTCGTAACGCCACTGGTCCGTATTGATGTAGTGCCAGCTCGGGGCGTTCTGCAGACGCGCCGCCGGATACCAGTCGCGACCAAAGGCGATCGATGCCCACGACTCACCGGGAGCCAGTTTCTCCTGCCCCACGTAGTGCGCGAGCCCGCCTCCGTTCACGCCCACGCAACCACAGAACATCAGCGCGTAGATCGGAGCGCGGTACATCAGGTTGTTGTGATACCAGTGATTGATGCCCGCGCCGATGATCACCGTACATTTGCCCTTCGTGAGCCGCGCCGTGTTGCCCCACTCCCTCGCAAACCGGATCAGGGTTTCGCGTCCCATGCCGGTATAGCGTTCGCTCCACGCAGGTGTGTACGGCAATTCCTCCTCGTCGTAAGACGTCGGATAGGCGCCGGCTAACCCGCGCGGAACGCCGAACTGCGCCATCAGCAGGTCGTAGACTGTGGCGACCGTGACGGTTTCGCCGGAGGCAAGGACGAGGTGCTTCACCGGCACGCCGCGCTCCACCGACCGCGCGGCCGCAAAATCGTCGAAGGCGACCTGCACAACGTCATCGTGGCCGTTCAGGAAGGTCAGCGCCGGCTGGATGTCCGTCCCGTCGATGCCGTCGCGCAACAGGAGATTCCACTTGCCCGGTTCCTGTCCCCACCGGAACCCGCTCGATCCCATCGGAACCTTGGGCCTGTGGTCCGTCTCGTCCCACATCAGGAACTTCCAGTCGCCGTTGTCGATGCCGGTGTAGCCGGCCAGGCGGTTGGCCCGCAACATCTGGCCCGCCCGCCACGCGCCGCCTTCTTCTTTCAACTCCACCAGGTATGGTGCGTCCGTGTACTTTTTCGAGTACTCGATGAAGTACGGCTCGGGCTTGTCGTGATGGAACTCCTTGAGTAGAACGTGATTGGCGGCCATCCACCACGCGGCGTCCTGTCCGGCATTCAGTGGGATCCATTCGTCGGCATACTTGGCCACCTGGTTGAAATCCGGCGCGAACACCCACATCTTCGTGCCGTTGTGCCGCGACTCGGCCGCGAAGTGACAGTCCGGCGTCCGCGTCATGTTCAGGTTCGATCCCATCACGGCCAGCAGCTTGGCGTTGTACCAGTCGGCCGATTCGTGAGCGTCGGTCTGCTCGCCCCATACTTCTGGGGAAGCAGGAGGCAAGTCGCTGTACCAGTCGTAGAAGGACAACAGCACACCGCCGATGAGTTGCAGGTAACGGGAGCCCGAGGCGAAGCTCATCATCGACATCGCCGGAATCGGCGAAAAGCCCGCGATGCGGTCCGGGCCATACTTTTTGGCCGTATACACGTTCGACGCCGCAATGATTTCCAGCGCCGTGTCCCAATCGAAGCGACGGAACCCACCCTTGCCTCGCGCCTTCTGCCAGCGCTGGCGCTTCTCGGGATCTTCCACCAGAGAGCGCCACGCCTCCACCGGATCTTCGTGCGCGGCCCGTGCGCTCTTCCACAGGTCGAGCAGGGCGCCGCGCACGTACGGATATTTCACTCGAATGGGGCTGTACAGGTACCACGAATACGAAATCCCTCGCTGGCAGCCGCGCGGCTCGTAAGGCGGAATGCCCGATTCGAGCATTGGATAGTCCAGCGCCTGCATCTCCCAAGTGACAATGCCGTCTTTGACGTAGATGTTCCAAGAGCATCCACCCGTGCAGTTCACGCCGTGCGTGCTGCGGATGATCTTGTCGTGCTGCCAGCGGTTGCGGTAGAACTGCTCCCACTCCCGGTGCGCGGGGTTGCTCTCGTCCTTGATCCAGACCAACGAACCGTTACTCTTCACAATCGGCCTCCCAATACCTTGCGGGCGCTTAACTCCACCAGCGGGTCGCGAACGCCCCGGAACCTGGCCTTCCATGTGACCGCGAACAGCCCCAGGCACAACACGGCCATCACGAACCCGGCGGCGAAGAACCCGGCCATCCCGGTGCGGTCGTCTTCGCCTCCCGCGCGCGCCGTGCTCTCGAACAGCGCCAACAACGGCAGAATCTCTTCGTCCGCCTTCAGCGCCGCCTTCTTAAAGGTGGGGTTCATGGTCGGGGTGGCCGGAGCGTACAGCCAGGCGCCCATTGCCTTTCTCCCCTGCAAACGCTCGTATGCCTTCGACAGGTCCGGACCAAGCCGCCCGCCGCCGAACCCCTCGACCCCGTTGAAGGTGTGGCAAGTGACGCACGGCGGACCGCCGTTGGCCAACTTCTTGTGACCCATGAACAGCGCCTTGCCGAGTTCGACGTCCTGTTGCGTGAACGGCCGGTCGCTGATCTGCAATCCCACAAACTGCGATTTCGGCAGCTTCGATTCCGTCTCGATCATCGACAGCAGCAGTTCGGCGCGGGCCGGAGACATTCCGTTAATGGTCGGCATCACGACGTCCCGAGCTTCCTGCTTCAGCTTCAGTGCGTAGCCGTCGCCCTTGTCGATCATGGCCTGCGGCGATTGCAGGAACTGCACCAGCCACGCCCGGTCTTTGCGCTGCGTGACGTTCTTGAGGTCTGGTCCGGTAAGCCGGCCTCCACCGATGGTGTGGCAGCTCGTGCAGTTGTCCCGGAAGAAATCCACCGCTTCCTGCGCGTGTAAAGCCATCGGACCAGCGGCCAGGATCATTGTGATAGGAAATGCCGGCCCGATGTGATGAAGCAGGCGTTTAAGCGTCATGGAATTCACCTTCGGTACTTCGAACCTTTCCGGGCCGAGATGTCGGCCAGCGTCGTGGTTTCCAGAAATCGAGTCATGGAGTCGCCCACCTCCTGCCACGCCCGATGTGCCGCACAGGCAGCGGCGTCTGAGCACTGTTTATGTGAGTCGAGCAAGCAGGAGCGGCTCGAACGATTCCGCTCGAAAAGCCCGACAATCTCCGCGAGCCGGACTTCGTGCGGTGCGCGCTGTAACCTGTACCCACCGCCGCTGCCACGTGTGGCATCAATGAATCCGGCGCCACCCAGCGTCCAGAGAATCTTCGAGAGGTAGTTGGCCGGAATGTGGGTCTGCTTGGCTAGGTCACGGCCGAGCACGAATGCCCCCTCGGGTAGGGCAGCCAGCACCGATAGCGCCCGGAGTGCATGTTGGACCGTGACCGAAAGCAATTGTTGACCTCTACATGAACAAGTATACTGTTCTGAGTCGGACTGTCAAGATCTTCAATCGAGCGGGTCCTTATCAACCCACATCTCGGCGTCTCCCATTCCTCAGAAAGCCAGTGCTTTTTGCACCCCTGCCCGAAGGCTTGTGAGCGAAAGGAAGAACGAGCGTTTCGAGGTTGGGCGCGGAAGGCAAGAAGCTGTCTTTGGCGGCAACCCTAGCGATCCGAATCAGGTCCAGACGTCCGCTCGTCGCTTCTGATTGCGGCGGTCGAACACGCACGGCAGGTATTGTGTGGCACGCTGCTGACGGGCTCCACCTTTATCGCAGCACTGGACCATGCCATGGCACCCCTGAAGATCTGGAGATCCACGGTCCGGTCCGTAGCACACGTCAGACGGTGGGGGCAGAAAGAAATGGCAGGTCGGCGGGAGATGCGACTTGATGATCAGGACGTCCCGGCAAGATTTCTGAATGCTGAGAATAGCGATTGCACCAAACTACTCGCATTCCGAACGCGGACGCCGCCCACGCATCCCATGCATTCGATGATTGAAAAAAGATGTCCTGGGGGCCAACTCCCAGTCGATTCACCGCGAGTTGGTATACCCTGGGATGATGTTTGTAGACACCAACCTCTTCCACCGAAAGAACCTCATCCAGGAGCCCCGAGATTCCAGCGCTACCTATGGCCGCGTGAAGCATATCTGGTGATCCGTTCGACAGGACAGCTGTCCTGATCCCCTTGCTTTTGAGACGCTTCAGTACACCAGGGACCTCTGGAAATGCATCCAGCGTGAGGTAGGCGTCCATCAACCGTTCGCGCAGACCGGCAGCCTCGATCCCGCGCGTCTTCAGAGCGTAGTCCAACGCATCGCCTGTCACCCGCCAGAAGTCCGCATGCTTATCCTGAAGCGCGCGAAGCCAAGTGTATTGGATCTGCTTTTCCCGCCAAAGGCTGTTGAGCGCCCTGCGCTTGCCACCCAACACTTCACCGCACCGTGCTGCGGCCGACGCATAGTCGAAGAGAGTACCGTATGCGTCGAACACGCACGCCCGCGGCGCGCCTCTTTCCAATTCCTTCATCATGCCTCCCTTGCCGTCGGACCGACGAGATCGCCCGGTCCCGGCCAGACCCCTTGGCTTGCCTACTTCGGCAGGTTTGGCCGCTCAACGACAAGCGGCCGGAGCGCCAATTTCCACGTGAGGGGCAACGAGGCCGGATTGAAGCATTGCTTGTCGTCGCAGGCGTGGTATTGCAGTGTACCCGTTGACGTCACGGAGTCTTTGCCGCGTAGGGCCGCCTGAGCTTCTCTAGTCTAGTCTAGTGCCCTCTAGAACCACCTCCTGAACCATCGTAAAAGGCTTCTGGAACACAGGCACCCTCTCATTGAGCGGCTTAAAGAAGTACACCTCCGAGGCGGGATATCGAATCGGCAGAAGCCGGATGTTCTGGTCCGGCGCGATGGTCAGGGTAACCACCCGGTACCCGGTTGCGCCCGGCGCGTAAACATGAATCCCCGGACCTGGCGTGATCTCCGCCACAAGCGAGAAGCGGTTGCCGGGCGCCACCTCGGGATCACTGGGAAACGTCACCAGCTCAAGATGAGGAGCCGAGATCTTTGTCGCGCTCACCGGCGCCTTGCCGGCTACGTCCGGGCATGGTGGCGAAAGTCGAACTGCAGCTTGCGAAGATCGACCAGGCAGTGACGGTTCCGCTGGCGGCCGTTCGGCCGCAGGGCAAGGAACGCGCCGTCTTCGTGGTGGAAGCAGGGAAGGCCAAACTCCGCCTCGTTAAGACCGGGCTGGAGTCTCTCGAATGGATTCAGGTCGTGGAAGGCCTGAAAGCGGAGGAGCGAGTCATTACCGCCTCGGCAGGGACTCTGGCCGATGGCATTGCCGTGAGGATGAGCCAATGAGGCAGTGGTTTTTGGTGCTTTTGGTCTTCCCTGCACTTGCACAAACCCGGATCTCGCTGACGCTGGAGGAGGCCGTCGCCATGGCCCTCCGGCAGCACCCGTCCGTGCTCACCGCTCAGCGAGCGATCGATACTGCCGATGCCCGCATCAAGCAGGCGCGATCCGATTACTTCCCGCAACTCGGGTTCAGCGGCGTCGCCAAGGTCGGTCTTTCGGGCGCGATCAACGGCTTGCACCCGGTCGGCCTGCCCAATTCACCCTTTTACCGGAATTTCGCGGATGCCCTCAACGCATCTTATACCGCGTTCGATTTCGGTCGGACCAGGCACGGCGTGCGAGTGCAACGGCATCTGCGCGAAGCACCCGATGCGGACTTGGCGACTGCCGAGGCATCGGTGATCCTGGGAGCGGAACGGAGCTTCTACAATCTGCTCAGTGCCCGCCGGTTGCGCGATGTAACGGCGGAAATCGTGCGCAGCCGCGAATTGACGGTACGGCAGGCTCAGGCCTTTTATGAAGGCAAGATCCGGTCCCGGGTCGATCTGGATTTGGCGAGAGTTAGCCTTTCTGAGGCGCAACTGAAATCCATCGAGGCAGAGAACGCGGTGCGAGCGGCAGTCGCCGAACTCGGCCAGGCGCTGGGCGGCTCGCAGGATGCCGACTACGAACTCCAAGCACCCGACCTCACGCCGATTGAGCCCGAACCGCTCGCGGAGTTGATCCAGCAGGCACATCAGAATCGACCGGACCTTCGGTCGCTTCAGGCGGAGCGGGAGGCGGTTTCCGAATCCATCCGGCTGGCCCGCAGCCAGCGCAAGCCGATTCTCTCTTTCGTTTTCAGCGGCGGATATGCACGCTTCACCGAGACGATGGCTAGTCAACTGCTCGCCGGCGGGCTGCTAGCCGCCGGTGCCGGACTGGCCATGCCCTTGTTCACCGGCTTTCGACTCGAGGGAGAAACTGAAGAAGCCGAAGCGCGCGTGCGGCTGCTGGACAGCCGCATCGAGGAACTGACACAGCAGGTCGCGCTGGGAACTCGCACCGCCTATGTCCAGTTTCAAAACGCGCTGCAATCGCTCCCGATGCTCAAAGTGAGGACTGAGTACGCGCGGGAAGCAGTCCGCCTAGCCGCCGCCCGCTATCGCGAGCGCCTTGGCACGATTGTTGAATTAAACCAAGCTGAGGCGAGCCTCGCCGAAGCACAGGCTGCCGAGGTGACCGGCGCCTACCGCGTGAAGAGCGCAGAGGCCGAGTTGCGCTTTGCCGTTGGGCGGCGTTGAATAGAGGCAGAATGGCCGGAGAGCAGCTTCCATCGCAGCGTGTTATGCCCACGCTGCGAATTACCAGCTATGAAAAGAGCAAGGCATTCTATGTGGATGGGCTCGGGTTCCAGATCGACTGGGAACACCGCTTCCAGCCCGGCTTCCCGGTGTTCATGCAGGTGTCCCGCGATGGCCTTTCCTGTTTCCTAACCGAACACAAAGGGGACTGCTCGGTCGGTGGATTGGTCCATCTCTATGTGCCGGACGTGGATGCCTGGTACGCTGAATTCCAAAGCAAGGGAGTTCCGGTGCAGGAGCCGCCGAACGAGAGCCTTCAGGGGCTTCGCGATATGACCATCATCGACCCTGACGGGAACAAACTCCGGATTTGCACTCGGTTGCCGGATTGGAAACGAGAGTGACTTCTTCTGGGGGAGTCGTTTCATCCCGGCGGTGTACGGCTGACTGAGCGGTTGGGCGTGCTGCTGGGTCTGACGCCCGAACCCCGCGTGTTGGACGTGGCGTCAGGCAGCGGCGCCAGTGCTTTCTACGTCGCCGAACGCTTCAGATGCCAGGTCGTCGGAATCGACTATAGCGTTAATTAATTAGGGACAGTAAGTGGCGATGGCGGTGATTGCCGCCACTCGCGGGCATGAAAATCGCCATGAGTGCTGCCTTGAAGAATCAGCGCCCTGCGGCTATTTTCAAGAGCGGGGCATATGCGCGATCACTTGCGTGTGTGGCGATGGACCCAGTGCTAGAAGCTGGCATTCTACCACTGAATTACTCCCGCGTTCCTGTGTTTTCCGCTACTTAACTGTCCCGCAAGGATTTAGCCGTTTTCGCGGCCTGTCCATACAGTCTCGCAAATCCATTCCAGCCATGGGGTCTGATCGCAAAATGGACAGTAAAACGGACAGTAAACCCAGCACCGAAACCGGCGCTGCGAAGCCCTCGCTCGGCCCGACGTTCGGACTGTCTCTGCCACTTCACGACAACCTCAAGATATCACAACAACGAGCCACCGAGCACCTCGCGTGCTTCTGAAGGCGCAAAGTGTTCTGACCGCATGGCGTATTCCCCGAGGGGGAACCACAAAGGTGCTCCATCGGAGCAACGGCGATCACGTCCTTCGGCCGCGACCGCCGCCAGGGGCTCACACAAGGAAATGTTCGACCTGAGGCCGTTCGCCAGGTTTGCCGCCAGTCCACAGCGGACACGACTGGCCTTCCAGCAGGGCAACTTGTTGAGGAATAGAATGGTTGTTCCCAGTCCAGGGATTGTTGGACGCCGTGATGGAACGGCGTCTGCTGGCGCGTCACGAAGCCTGATGGCGCTCAACTGGGCTCGGTCTGTGTCCTAAGGGTTTTAGCTTTCTAAAGTGCGGTGGAAGCCGATCTGTGCCGAGGGATTGATCGAACGGCATTTCCCGTCCGCCTGATGGGTGCCTGAGTGAAGACGATGAGGTGCGGCAACAAATGAACGTATTCGAACTCCGCGAGCAACTGATCAATGACTATTCCTCCTACATTCGCAGCTTCATCAGAATTCGCGACGAACGCGTTGACGCGCTCGTCACATCCTGCCTAGATCAAGGCCGCCTCTGGCCGGATCCGCTGATCCAGCTCAATCCGTCCTTTCAATATGCAGGCACCGTCGATGAGTTGGTGGCCGAGGGGGTCTTACACTCCGAATGCTCCAGAATTTTTCGGACAGGCAAGGACAACGGAGCAGGCAAGGCGCTGCGGCTATATCAGCACCAAGCCGATGCGATCCGAAGGGCCCGCGCTGACAGGAACTACGTTCTGACAACCGGTACCGGATCCGGCAAGAGCCTAGCGTACATCGTGCCCATCGTCGATCATGTACTGCGCCACGGGACTGGACGCGGGATTCAAGCAATCGTCGTTTACCCGATGAACGCTCTCGCGAACAGCCAGTTTGGGGAACTACAGAAGTTCCTGCAGCTTGGGTATCCCGACGGCAAAGGGCCGGTCACGTTTGCTCGCTACACGGGTCAGGAGCGCGATGAGGAACGGAACGCTATCGTAGCCAAACCGCCGGACATCCTGCTAACGAACTACGTGATGTTGGAGCTCATTCTGACCAGGGTATACGAAAAGCAGTTGGTCAAAGCGGCGCAGGGCTTGCGATTTCTGGTACTGGATGAACTCCACACGTACCGGGGCCGACAGGGTGCCGACGTGGCGTTGCTCGTTCGCCGCTGTCGGGAGTTTTTCGGCGCGAAGCAACTTCAGGTCGTCGGTACGTCAGCCACCCTTGCCGGACCTGGGACATACGACCAGCAGCAGGCCGAGGTGGCCGGGGTTGCCAGCGTTCTGTTCGGAGCCCAAGTGGCGCCATCCGATGTGATCGGAGAAACGCTCGAGCGTGCCACCCCAGAGGAGAAGCTGGACGACCCGCAATTCCTCGCTGCCCTCAAGGCTCGCGTCGATGACCCCAGCGCCGTCTCGCCAGCCAGCTACTCTGCCTTCGTCGCAGATCCACTCTCTTCTTGGATCGAGGGCACTTTCGGTGTTTTCCGCGACAGCGTGTCGCAACGAATCCGCCGGCGCAGGCCGCGATGCATCACCGGAGAGAATGGCGCGGCCGCGGAGTTGAGCCGCACCACGGGCACCACCGAGGTTCGGGCCAAACAAGCTATCGAGGAAGCTCTGCTGGCTGGCTACACCTGCGAACGAAACCCCGCAACGGGTTTTCCGGCCTTCGCGTTCCGGCTACACCAGTTCATCAGCCGCGGCGACACCATCTACGCATCGCTTGAGCCAGAGGACCAGCGCTATCTGACGCTGAACCGCCAGCAGTTCGTCCCAGGTGACCGGAAGAAAGTGCTCTTGCCTCTGGTGTTTTGCCGCGAGTGCGGACAAGAGTACTACTGCGTGCGGCGAATTGAGGATGCGGACTCCGGCTCGGTGACCTATATCCCGCGCGACCTCTCTGACCGGAGCAATGACAGCGATTCGAAGGCCGGCTTCCTCTACTGCTGTTCTGAGAACCCATGGCCGTCGGGAACAGACGAGGAACTGTCGAAGCTACCTGAGGACTGGATCGAGGAAACCAACCAAGGGCCTCGCGTCAAAGCATCGCGAAAAAAGAATCTTCCGCGCCCGATCACGGTTGCGGCGGATGGAAAGGAGAGTCTAACCGGCCAGTCCGGCCACTTCCTAAGCAGCCCATTCAGATTCTGCCTTCATTGCCGCGTGGCCTATGACTTCCGGACAACCTCCGACTTCGGCAAGCTCACGTCGCTTGGAACCGAAGGTCGCAGCACCGCGACAACGATCCTCAGCTTGGCGACGATCCGCCACCTCCGTAAGGAGCAGACACTCCATGCCCGCGCGCGCAAATTACTCAGTTTCACCGACAATCGGCAGGATGCCTCTCTCCAAGCTGGTCACTTCAACGACTTTGTGGAGATTGGACTCCTCCGATCCGCTCTGTTGAAAGCGTGTGTCGCGAATCCTGGCGGCCTTAGCCATGAGGTCTTCACGCAGAAGGTTTTTGACGCCATCGCCCTTCCGTTCGCCAGTTACTCGAAGGATCCCGATCTGAAGTTCCAGGCGAAACTCCAGACCGAAAGAGCCTTCCGTGACGTTATCGGCTACCGCCTTTATCACGACCTTCGGCGCGGCTGGCGTGTGACGTCTCCCAACCTGGAGCAATGTGGTCTCTTGGAGATCAGCTACCTTTCGTTGGACGAACTTGCCAGAGACACCGCCTCCTGGCAGAGCCTCCATCCGTCGTTGGCTGGCGCAACGCCGGAGACGCGCCTCACCGTGGCGAAGACTCTGCTGGATTTCATGCGTCGAGAGTTGGCCGTTCAGGTGGATTATCTCGACCCAAACAAACAGGAGACCATCCAGCAGCAAAGCGGTCAGCGCCTTATAACACCGTGGGCGTTGGATGAAAACGAAGCCCTGGAACACGCGTCGACTCTCTACCCTCGATCCACCCGGCAAGGTGATTTTGGCGGCGACGTTTTTGTCACCGCTCGCAGCGGCTTCGGACTATATCTTCGGCGTGCGGGCACTTTCCCGGATTATCGCGACCGGCTCACGACCGCCGAAGTGAACGAGATTATCCGTCAACTGCTCGACACCCTTCGCCTGGCTGGCCTGGTGGAGGTCGTTCATGAAGCGGCGGGTCCGGACGAAGTTCACGGCTATCGACTCCCTGCTTCGGCGATTGTTTGGATGGAAGGAGAAGGCACGAAGCCGTTCCGAGATCCCATTCGCGTTCCCGGCGAATCCGAAGTGGGCGGGAGGACGAATCCCTTCTTCGTCAATTTCTACCGGTCACTGGCGTCCGAGTTGGCTGGATTCGAAGCAAGGGAGCATACCGCGCAGGTCCCATACGAGGATCGCCTGATCCGCGAAGACAGGTTCCGGAAAGCGGAACTGCCCATCCTCTATTGCTCGCCCACCATGGAACTCGGCGTCGACATCGCAGAGTTGAACGTGGTGAATATGCGGAACGTGCCTCCGACGCCTGCCAACTATGCGCAGCGCAGTGGCAGAGCGGGTCGTAGCGGCCAGCCGGCGCTCGTTTTCTCGTACTGCACGACGGGCAGTCCGCACGATCAGTATTTCTTCAAGCGTCAGGACCGCATGGTCTCCGGAGAGGTCACCCCACCACGGCTCGACCTCGCCAATGAAGACCTCGTGCGCGCCCATCTCCACGCCATTTGGCTGGCGGAGGCGAATCTGAGCCTGGGCAGCTCGCTTCGCGACCTTCTGGATGTTGCGGGGAATGATCCGACGCTTGCGACGATTGCTTCGGTGCTTGATACGCTACGGCGGCCCCAACCACGGTTGGCGGCACATGTTCGAGCCAGACGAATTCTCGCCACCTTTGAAGACGACCTCAAAGACGCCGACTGGTACACACCTCAGTGGGCGGAAGAGGTATTCAAGCAAATTGAGCTCAATTTCGAGGCGGCGTGCGAGCGTTGGCGCAACCTCTGCAAGGCGGCGCTGTCTCAGCAGAAGGTCCAGAACGCCATCATCATGGACATGTCCCGCACGGCGGACGAACGCCGCCAGGCCGAGCGGCTCCGGCGAGAGGCCGAATCGCAATACAAGTTACTGACTGAGACGAAGAACGTCGTCCAATCCGACTTCTACAGCTATCGCTACTTCGCCAGTGAAGGCTTCCTGCCCGGGTACAACTTCCCGCGCCTGCCGCTCTCGGCATACATCCCAGGCCGGCGCACCCAGCAGAGGGACGAATTCCTGTCGCGACCCCGATTTCTTGCCATCACCGAATTCGGCCCACGCGCCGTGGTCTACCACGAAGGGTCCCGCTACCTTATTAACAAAGCGATTCTGCCGCTTGGCCAGGATGGGCCGGTCTTCGGGCAACTCAAGCGGTGCACGAGCTGTGGTTACCTTCATCCGATCACCGCCCCGCCTGGACCAGATCTTTGCGAGAACTGCCAAACCAGTCTCGATACGCTCCTCACGCCGATGATGCGGCTCCAGAACGTCTCCACCCGCCGCAAGGACAAGATCAATTCGGACGAGGAAGAACGGCTCCGGTTGGGATATGAAACACAGAGCGGCTTTCGATATGCGGTCTACCGGGGCGTCAAGTCGCACCAGACGGCGCTAGTTCGCAGCGAATCCACGATCATGGGGCAGTTGAATTACGGACATGCTGCGACCCTGTGGCGCATCAACCTGGGCTGGACTCGCCGCGTGGACAAGAGCCAGTGCGGCTTTGTCCTCGACATCGAGCGGGGCTACTGGCAACGCAACGACCTGATGCCTGATGACGACGACGTGGATCAGCTCACCCGTCGTGTGGAACGAGTGATCCCTTATGTGGAAGACCGGCGCAATAGTCTCATCTTTGAGCCGAAGACAGCCCAGTCGGCGGAAGTGATTACGTCCCTCGCGTACGCGTTGAAGAATGCCATTTTGGTGACTTATCAACTCGAAGACGACGAAGTGGCTTGCGAACTGCTGCCCAATGGGAACGAACCCCGCTACATCCTACTGTATGAAGCGGCCGAGGGCGGCGCCGGTGTCCTTCGCCGTCTTCTGAAAGACCCGCAGGCGTTCCCGTTGGTGGCCCGGGAAGCGCTGCGCATCTGCCATTTCAATCCGGATACCGGCGAAGATGAGGGCCACGCGGCAGGCGTCACCGAAATCTGTGAAGCGGCTTGCTATGACTGCCTGCTCAGCTACTCGAACCAGCCCGTCCATCGCCTTCTGGACCGCAAGGCAATTCGAGAACTCCTCCTGGACTTCCATCGATCCGCCGTGTCAATTGCGCCTGCGGCAACGCCTCGCTCCGAACACCTCATTCAGTTGCAGCGGCTGTGCGGTTCGGGCCTTGAAGAGGTATGGCTGGCCTTTTTGGAAGATCACGATTACCACCTGCCCTCAGGGGCCCAGCAGTTCCTGCCAGGTTGCCAGACGCGCCCGGATTTCTTCTACGAAGAACACAACGCCGCCATTTACATTGATGGCCCGCCGCATGATTATCCGGAGAGGAAAGTCCGTGACACCACCCAAAATGAATGCATGGAAGATCGCGGCTATATCGTCATCCGGTTCGGCCATAAGGACGACTGGGTGACCATCCTCAAGAAGTATCCGAACATCTTCGGGAGCGGTAAATGACATTCGCCGTCGGATCTCTAGTCAGAGCGCGAGGCCGAGAGTGGGTCGTGCTGCCGCAATCTGAGCCGGATCTGCTGATGCTTCGTCCGCTGGGAGGCAGCGAGGAAGAGGTCATCGGGATTTATGTGCCTCTCGAACCGGTAGAGCACGCCCGTTTCGCACTGCCAGACCCGGCCCGGTTGGGCGATTTCCGATCCTGCCGCCTGCTCCGCGACGCCCTACGGCTTGGATTCCGGTCGAGTGCCGGCCCTTTTCGCTCGTTCGCCCATCTGGCAATCGAACCACGGCCCTACCAGCTCGTGCCCCTGTTGATGGCGCTGAAGCTCGATCCCATCCGCATCCTGATTGCCGACGACGTCGGCATTGGAAAGACCGTCGAAGCTGCCCTCGTTGCGCGCGAGCTGCTTGACCGCGGCGAAGTGGCGCGCCTCGCCGTTCTTTGCCCGCCTCAACTCGCCGAGCAATGGCAACGAGAGTTGCGCGAGAAGTTCAATATCGACGCGCAATTGGTGCTTCCCGGCACGGCAACCAGGTTAGAGCGAGGCCTGCCACTTGGCCAATCCCTGTTCGAGCACCATCCTTTTGTCATCGTCTCCCTGGACTTCATCAAATCCGACCGGCGGCGCGATGAGTTCCTGAGGACCTGTCCCGAACTGGTCATTGTCGATGAGGCCCACACCTGCGCCTGGAGCGGAGAGGGGCGCTCTACGAGGCATCAGCGGCACCAGTTGGTGTCCGGTCTTACCGCTGACCCCAACCGGCACATCATTCTGGTGACGGCTACGCCGCACAGCGGCAAAGAGGATGCCTTCCGGTCGCTGCTGGCCTTGCTGAATCCCGATTTTGCAACACTCCCCGCTGACTTGACCGGGCCAGCCAACGAGGGTCACCGCCGCCGGCTCGCGGCTCAGTTCGTTCAGCGGCGCCGCGCCGATATCAGGCATTTTTTGCAGGCGGACACGCCCTTTCCGGATCGCGAAGAGAAGGAACAAACCTACCGCCTGACAGACGATTACCGGAAGCTCTTCGACCGCGTGTTGGAGTACGCCCGCGAGGTGGTGACGGAATCTGACGGGCATCGCCAGCGCGTCCAGTGGTGGTCCGTGCTGGCGCTGCTCCGGGCGCTTGCCTCAAGCCCCGCGGCCGCAGCCGCTACTCTGCGCACCCGCGCCGCCACTCTCGACACCGAAACCACCGAGGAGGCCGATGCGATTGGCCGGCGCGCCGTGCTGGATCTGACCGACGACGAATCGGCGGAAGGGATCGACCTTGCCTCCGGCAGCGATGCGGAAGCGGAAGGGGATGACAAAGCACGCCACCGGCGCCGTCTCCAGGACATGGCGCGAACCGCTGACGACCTCCGGGGTGAATTGGACGCCAAACTCGCCGGAGCGATCGGCATCGTTTCCTCGCTTCTGAAGGAGGGTTATCAGCCAATCGTCTTTTGCCGATTCATCCAAACCGCCGAGTACGTGGCCGCCGCTCTTCGCTCCAGCAGTAAGATTCCGCGCGGCACGGAAATCGCCTGCGTCACCGGGGAACTCGCTCCGGCCGAGCGCGAGGACCGCGTCGGCGCCCTCGCCGAATTCCCGCAACGCATACTGGTGGCCACCGACTGCCTCAGCGAAGGCATCAACCTGCAGCGCGACTTCAACGCCATCGTCCATTACGATCTGTCCTGGAACCCAACGCGCCATGAGCAGCGGGAGGGACGCGTCGACCGTTTCGGCCAGCCGACCCAGAAGGTCCGGGTGGTCACGTATTACGGCGAGGACACGGGAGTGGATCGCATCATCCTCCGTGTTCTCCTCCGGAAGCACAAGACCATCCGCAGTTCCCTGGGAATATCCGTGCCGGTGCCGGCGCGTGCCGAGGAACTTGTGGAAGCCATCTTTGAAGATGTCTTGCTCCGCAAGCACCCCAAGGACAACCGCCAGATGCTGCTGGAATTCGGCAGCGGCGAATCCGAACCAGACGGCAGCCCGGCTCGAAAGGTGCAGGATGAGTGGCAAAACGCCGCCGAACGCGAAGCGCGTTCCCGGACAATGTTCGCCCAGGAGACGATCAAGTTCGGAGAGGTCGCTCAAGAGGTGGACGCAGTTCGGACCGCCATCGGATCAGGCGTCGACGTCGCCTCGTTCTGCCGGTCTGCTTTGCGGTACTACAAGGCTTCCATTGCCGACGTCGGGTCGGGCATCCGGGCGCGCATCGAAGTCGGACTGCAGGATGTTCCCCGTGCCGTTCGCGACTCGCTACTGATTCCTGGCAACAGTGCGAACCTGACCGCGCGCTTCGAGTTGCCCGTACAGCCGGGGGAGATCTATCTACATCGCACGCACCCGCTGGTGGAAGCGCTCGCCACCGGACTGCTGGATTCTTCGCTGGACAGCACGACTGACCGCGGAGCGGCGCGCTGCGGAGTGGTTCGTACCAAAGCGATCAACCGGCGCACCACGCTCTTGCTGGTTCGTCTGCGCTATCACATCGAAACCGAGGTCAAGTCCGGTCCCCGCGGGAAAGAAGTGGCAGCGCGCCGGCAGCTTCTCGCCGAGGACAGCCAGGTACTGGCCTTCGCAGGTTCGCCGCAGAGTGCCGAATGGCTAAATAAGGAACAGGCGGAAGCGCTGCTCGAAGCCATCCCCGACGCGAACATCGCTCCTGAACTCCAACGCGATGCGCTGCAGCGCATCCTCGACGGCATTTCCGCCATCATGCCCCATCTTGAATCGTCCGCACGCAGTCGAGCGGCCGAACTACTCGAGGCCCACCGGCGGGTCCGGTCGGCCGCACGTTTGCGCGGCGTGAGTCAAAGGGTCGAGCCACAATTGCCGCCTGATATTCTCGGCATCTACGTTTTCCTGCCGGTTCCGTCCGCTGGCGGCCAGGCATGAGCGTTCGGACACTAGCCGCATTCTCAACCGTCCGCACGGAAGGGGCGATGCTCCCGTCCGACATCCTCGTTCGCGTGGCCGCCGGTGACAAGAGCCTCGGCGGATTGGAGGAGTCGTCCTATCATCTGGTTCCGGGAGAGAAAATCGGCGAAGCGACAAACCGCGCGTGGAACCGTTTGCAGGCCGCGTGGTCGAACTTCCAAACCGGCCGGGAGAAACTCGCGGCGGGCGATACCGGCACGAGTCTCACTCGGGAGCGATGGCTCCTGCCTCTGTTCCAGCTGCTCGACTACGGACGCCTTCAAGTAGCGAAGGCCGAAGAGATCGGCGGAAAGTCGTATGCAATCAGCCACGCCTGGCAACAGACCCCGATTCATCTTGTCGGCTGCAACGTGGACCTCGACCGCCGCATTCAAACAGCCGCCGGTGGCATGCGCTCCAGTCCGCACAGCCTGCTCCAGGAGCTGTTGAACAGGAGCAGCCAGCACCTGTGGGGGATCGTCTCCAACGGTTTGCGCCTGAGGTTGTTGCGCGACAACATCAGCCTGACCCGCCAGGCCTACGTTGAGTTCGACCTCGAAGCGATGATGGCCGGCGAAGCGTACCCCGACTTCGTCCTGCTCTGGTTGCTTCTGCACCAGTCCCGGTTTGAGGCCGAGCGCCCGGAGGATTGCCAACTTGAGAAATGGTCGCAGGCCGCCCGCACCGAGGGCGTCCGTGTGCTCGACGGACTGCGCGATGGGGTCCAACGAGCCATTGAACATCTCGGTCAGGGCTTCCTCGCACATCCGGCCAACGCCTCTCTGAAAGAGAACCTGCGCTCGGGCGCGCTGGATAAGCAGGATTACTACCGCCAGATTCTGCGCCTGGTCTATCGGCTGCTCTTTCTGTTTGTGGCCGACGACCGTGACCTTTTATTGGTCCCTACCGCCGATCCGGTCGCACAGAAGCGATACCGTGAATTCTACGCCACGACGCGTTTGCGGCGGCTGGCGACCACCCGGGCCGGTTCCCGGCACCACGACCTCTACTGCGGATTGACGCTGGTGATGGACAAACTCTCTGGCGATGGTTGCCCGGATCTCGCTCTTCCCGCTCTCGGCAGCTTTCTTTTCTCGCCGCGAGCGCTGCCGGACCTGAATGCTTGTGACATTTCCAATCTGCATCTTCTGGAAGCCATCCGGTCCCTGGCGGTCACCCAAACTGGCCAAAGCCGCCGCGTGGTGGACTACAAGAACCTCGGAGCGGAAGAACTCGGCAGTGTTTACGAATCACTCCTGGAGCTACACCCGGATCTTCATGCCGAGGCCGCCACTTTCGAATTGAAGGTCGCGGCCGGCAGCGAACGCAAGAAGACCGGCAGCTACTACACACCGACCAGCCTGATCTCCTGCCTGCTCGACTCCGCTCTTGATCCGGTCCTTCAGGAGGCGGCACAGCAACCAGAGCCGGAGGCCGCGATCCTCAAGCTGAAGGTCGTGGACCCCGCCTGCGGCAGCGGCCACTTCCTGATTGCAGCCGCGCACCGCATCGCCAAGCGCCTGGCCGCCGTTCGGACAGGTGAAGAGGAACCACCTCCGGAAGCTCAGCGCAAAGCCATTCGCGATGTGATTGGCCACTGCATCTACGGCGTCGACGTGAACCCGATGGCCGTCGAGTTGTGCAAGGTCTCTCTGTGGATGGAGGCACTGGAACCGGGCAAGCCGCTCTCCTTCCTGGAGCACCGCATCCAGCCCGGCAACAGCCTGCTGGGGGCGACGCCAGCACTTCTCACGCAGGGCATTCCCGACGAGGCGTTCACACCCTTGACCGGGGACACGAACGCAGCCGCCAACAAATGGAAACGAGTCAACCGCAACGAGCAGCAGTCCCGGTCAAAGGCGCAGTTTCGTTTGGGTGTGCCTACTTTGCGACGACGGAGAAGTCGCATTGAATCAGCGTCATAGGCACTTGGTTGACCTTTCCAGGTGAAGCGAAAGGCCGGGATATGATCATATCGCCGGTTTTGGTTCAGTTGCGGTTGGCCGACTGGAGTTCGGCGAGGTGAGCCAAGGCTGAGCGAGAATGCCGTTCCAAGCGATCGAGGAGTTTCCTCAACTTATGGTATTGATGGATGGCGTTTCGGTACAAAGGTGCGGCCTGGGCGGGGAGCCGCACGTTGACCGTCTTGTTGTCCAGCTTGAAGGTGCATTCGAAGTAGGGTCCATGGCGTTTGGCGGGGTCGCTCTGGCAGGAGCACCCCTTTTGGCCGCACTTCATCATTCGCTTCAGTAGCGTTCCTTTGCAGAAATAGTCCAACCCGGCGAGTTCGTGTTTCAGTGCGGCGAAACGTTGGGCGTCGGAGCGGATCAGGTTAGCGAGTTTTTTGTTCGAGGTAGTTTTCATGACATAATCCTACGGTATATAATACCGTAGGATAAATGACGACTACCACTCCACTCTCTCCGACACCCGCCATTGCCGCTCACTCCCTGGCTAGCCCGCTTGCCCTGCCGGTCCCCACCGCCTGCAGCGCCGCCTTACAAGCGTTCTCCTCATTGGAAGCATGGCTATCCGCCCCGGCCACCTTGCAACTCCCGTTGCACCAGATCGAACTCCAGCAGGAACTCCGCGGACGTCAACTCCACCGCATCCTTCTCCAGTCTCACGTCCAGCAGCGGGGCACCGGCGATGTAGGTCCGGCCCTGGTGGTGACCACGCCGTCCGCTACCGCTCTGTTTTCACATCGCCGTCTCCAGCGCCGCACACTGAAGACCATCTTCGGCCCCATCGACATCGACCGCACCGCTTATTGCCGTGACGGCGCTGAAAGCATCCATCCTCTCGATGAAGCCATGCAGTTGCCGGCGCGATCCTTCTCCTACGAACTTCAGAAACGTATGATCAAAGCCGCTATCCAAGGCCCATTCCGAGAATCCATGCAACGCATTCAAGAGGCCGCCGGTCTCACCGTCCCGATGCGCAGCCTCGAACAGATCCTCGAGGACGCCGCCCAGGACTTCGATGCCTTTTACGGCCAACGTCTCCCCGGTGCTCCTCAGCCAGCCGCTTCCGTTCTGGTTGCCGCCGTCGACTGTAAGGGAATTCCCATGGTTAAGAAAGACCGTACGCTGAAGCCCGTCCGGCGAACCAAAGGCCAAAAGGCTAACCGCAAGAGAATGGCGACTGTGGCCACGGTGTTTAGCCGGGCACCGTGGATTCGGACGCCGCAGCAAGTGGTGGACAGCCTGTTTTCCCGCCCCCACATCGACAATGCCAAAGCTGCCGCTCCGCCGCCGCGGCCGGAAAACAAGCGTGTCTGGGCCAGCCTGTTGAACGGTAAGTCCGCTGTCATTGACGAAGTGGTCGAGGAAGTGACTCGCCGCGATCCCAACAACGTTCAGACTCACGTCGCGTTAACAGATGGGGAACGGGCGCTGCAAATCCTGGTCAGTAATAAGATGAAGGTTACTCTGATCCTGGACTTGCTCCATGTGCTGGAGAAGGTTTGGAAAGCCGCTCATGTCTTTCACCCAGAAGGCAGCCCCGAGGCAGAGTTGTACGCCCGCCTGATGTCTCTTCGAATTCTTGAAGGCTGTTCCTGTCAGGTGGTCAAAGGACTCCGTCAAACGGTCACCAAACGATCCTTGTTTGGCAGCAAGCGTAAAACCCTGCTCGCAGTTGCGGAATACTTTCACCGCAACCGAGACCGCATGCATTACGACGAATATCTGGCCCAAGGGCTGCCAATCGCCAGTGGCCCGGTCGAAGGCGCGTGCAAGAACCTGATCAAGGATCGCATGGAGAGGTCGGGCATGCGTTGGACTGCGCTCATAGCCGAAGCCATTCTCAAACTACGTGCTTTATATCTCAGCGAAGACTTCGATCCCTACTGGGACTTTCACCTCAGCCAAGACCAGCAGCGGCTATATCCTGCCGGTCGTTGGCACGTCGTCGTAAAGTAGGCACGCCCGTTTCGTTTCAAGTATGACGAGCCTTGGATGAAATTGGGTAAGTTCGCCCAGGCGATGGCGGAAATCGACGCTCTCGATGACGGCGATATCGGGTCGATCCAATTGAAAGAGAAACGGTGGCAGGAGGCTGTTGAATCGAGCGACTATCTGGACGGCAAGCTTCTGGCGGACGCTTGGTGTGCGGCGTTCGCCTGGCCCAAGGACAGTCTGACCGAGTTCCCACTCACGGAAGACATCCTCCGCGAAATCGAGCGGAATCCGAACACGTTGGCCGGACACCGTCCTGAAATGTACAGAGAAGTGATCCGCATTGCGGGAAAGTACAGGTTTTTCCATTGGCACCTGGCCTTCCCTGATGTGTTTCGAGTTCCTGCCTCCCTTGAGCGCCCCGACAACGAAGAGACCGGCTGGAGCAGAGGGTTCGATGCCGTACTCGGCAACCCGCCTTGGGAGAAGTTCACGGTCGGGGAGGAGGAATGGTTTGCGGCGCTAGACGCCGAGATTTCCGATACGAAGGGCAAAGCCCGCCGTGGCAAACAAATCGAGGCGCTCGCAGAATCGAATCCCGTCCTTTATCAGGCGTGGCTGGAAGCCAAGAGGGATGCAGATCTCTTCGGTGCTTTCTGCTCTCGTGACGCCGGCCGCTACCCGCTCACAGGGACGGGTGAGCTGAATACATATCATCTCTTCGCGGAACTCGCAGAACAAATTCTCGCTCCCCGGGGACGGGTCGGGATCGTTGTCAAAACAGGTATTGGATCTGCCGACAACTGCCTGCCTTTCATCAAGCGCCTGACTGACTCGCGACGTCTTATCAGCTCGCTGGACTTCGTAAACACCAAAGAGCTATTCCGAGGCGTCCAGACGGTGGAGCGCTTCACACTGATCAGTTTTGGCGGCTCAGCAGTGGTCAGCAGTCAGGTCCGACTCGCGACACTCTGTCAGGACGTGGAGGACTTGAGTGCGCCGGGTCGTGTCTACACTCTTTCTCCCGAGGACATCCGCAAGATGAGCCCACTCAACGGTGCCTTGCCGCTCCTCAAGGGAGAGCGCGATGCAGAGATTCTGCGGCGAATCTATAGCGAGCTTCCAATCCTGGATAGGCCGGACAATATCCGGGAAGACGAGGATCGCTGGCGTGCGGAGTACGCCACCGTCTTCCACATGGCCAACGACTCACGCTACTTCAAGCGCAGAGAAGAGTTGGAAGCGATCGGGCAGCGAATGGATGACCGCCGGCGCTTTGTCACAGACGATGAAGTCTACCTGCCGCTTTACGAGGGCAAGTACATCTACCACTTTGATCACCGGTATGGCTCTTTCGAAACCGTGCCTGCGTCCAAACGCTACGGGCGGAAGGCCACAGCGCCGACACCTGAGTTGGGCCAGTTGCAGGATTCGAACTACGAGATTGTGCCGCGGTACTGGTTCCCTAAGTCTGTGTGGGAATTGCGTCGAAGTCAGAAATCTTTTCATGCTGATTTTCAATTTCATTTCCGTGACGTGGCCGGCGTCTATCCAGATCTTCGAACTGCTATTGGCGCAATTGTGGCCTCAGGACCGGCGGGTCACAAAGCGCCGGTACTGACTCTTCGGGGACATGCGACCTCGCCCGAAGCGAACGCTTCTAATGTCCTTTGTTTTGCTTGTCTGTTCTGTTCACTCGCATTTGATTACGTTGTGCGAAACAAGCTGTTCAGCAAGAGTCTCACAGTCAACACCCTATCGCAGATCCCGCTCCCGCGCCCCTCTTCGGTCGCCAAATGGCCTGTGTTGGCGAAACTCGCCCTGGAACTCAGCTTTACCAGCTTGTCGCTGGAACCGCTCGGGCAGGCCGTGGGGAGTGCGGCTCCGTTCGGCTACGACCCGGCGCGCAGGTTCCTGCTTCAGTGCGAAATTGATGCCATCGTCGCTCATCTCTACGGCCTGTCGCGCGAGGAGTTCGTACACGTCCTCTCTACCTTCGAGACCCTGTCGCGCCACGAAATGCGCGCGTACGGTGAGTACCGGACCCAACGAACGTCGCTACAAGTATTCGACGCCATCGCCGACGCCGAAC
>BFBZ01000578.1_pt1 | contig 33209 bp, 30 predicted proteins | sample 1888401 | NCBI WGS metagenome assembly BFBZ01 (sample SAMD00112614, study PRJDB3348) | symbiont metagenome | host: Chara braunii | reverse complement strand
ATTGCAGCAGTGACGGTGCGAAGCGCGACAAGCGTAGTCGCTCATGAGCAACGGCAATGCAGCTCTCCATCCGACCTCATCCTGAGGCGCGAGCGCAGCGAGCCTCGAAGGACGGCCTATCCTCAATGCAATGCTTCAGCCTGCAGTGATATGGCTCAAGAGACACCGCACGACTTCCGACCGTAAACCACATCTCTTTAGGTTAAGGGAAGCTTTACGGCGTCCGCCCGTCCGGTTTCGTTGAAGCCTCGCCGGTGCTCGGCTAGGTTCGGGGCAGATCGGATCCATCGTCCTTCAGACAAGCGAAGACATGATCCGTTTCGCCGGGTTTCGATACCCTGCGGAGTGCTCAGGTCCGCCGCATTTCCTGGGTCCGTAGGGTCGGCCGGCCGGGTCCGATGGGGATGGCCTCTCCCACATCGATGATAACCCGGCCGGCCACCACCCGGCGGCATCCGATGCTCCGAAACCCACCGCGAATGGCAAATCGGCCCAAGCGAACGCGGCTGGTCACGTAGAGGAAGTTGCGCCAGTCTGACCCTGGCGGGAGGACGCCTCACCAGCGAGGACGGCGCGATCAACCTCGTCTGGCAGGCCGAGCGCGGCTTCACGCCCGAGCAGGGCATGCAGGGCGGCATGGTGGTACGCGCACCGGCGGGTCTTGGCGCCGCCGTCGTCGCTTGGTCCTATGAAGGTTATGACTGGCAGGCGCCGCGCCTGCTCGAACTTGGCGACCGCCGGTTCCTCGTCATTGCCGGTCGGGGGATCGGCAATGGCAATGCCGACCTGCTCTACCGGCGCGACGGCACGGCCTGGCGCGAAATCGCGCTCGAACACTGGAAAGACGATCTGCGGGCACGGCTTCCTGTCGACATCGACGTCCGGAAGGGTGTCGACTACGATTTCGCCCGCATGGAGGCGCGCATGTCGCCCTGGCAGTTCGCGGATGCCAATTGCTGCCCGACGGCGGCGAGGCCGCGGCGCGTCTCGCCGTCGACGGCGACCGGCTGATTCTGCGCGACCTCAGGCGCATCACGATGGTGGAGCTGCCGCTCGCGCGGTGATCACACCGCGGATACGACTGCCGGCAGTCGATCCGGAATACAAAAATGGCCCCGAAACGGGGCCACTTTAATCAGCAATATCAAGACGCTAAGGCGTGTCGCCTCACTTGATCTTGGCTTCCTTGAACTCGACGTGCTTGCGCGCGACCGGGTCGTACTTCTTCTTCGACAGCTTGTCGGTCATCGTCCGCGAGTTCTTCTTGGTGACATAGAAGAAGCCGGTATCCGCGGTCGAAATGAGTTTAATCTTGATGGTGGCGGCCTTGGCCATGTTCGTCCTCGCGAGAAAAACGTCGCCGAACGATGGGAATAGCAGGCATATGCCCGCCGCGTCGCCGCCGGCTGATTGGCGGCGGATGTGACAGGTCGAGCCCGCCTTGTCAAGAAAAAGGCGCTGCGGCGCGGTGCAAGCACGGGGCGAAAGCGCCCGGCATGGCGGATGCCGATGCCGCGCGGGCGGTCGCATCCTCGCCAAAGGCCTCGCCATAAAGAATGATCAGCGGACCGGCAAACCGTTCGCTCGCCAGACGCCCGGCGAGCGTCGCGACCGATGCCTTGATGACGACCTCGTCCGGGCGCGTCGCGTTGGCCACCGCCACCGCCGGCAGATCCGCACGGACCCCGTGGCGCAGCAGGGTTTCGGCCATGTCGACCCAGGTCCTGCCGGGCATGTAGACGACGGTTGAGGCCGCCGGATCGGCCAAGGCCGGCCAGTCGAGATCATCGGGTAGTCCGCCGTCGCGGCCGTGGCCGGTGACATATTGCAGCCGGCGGGCATGGTCACGATGGGTCAGCGACAGGCCAAGGCTCGCCGCCGCGCCCTGGGCCGCGGTGATGCCGGGCACCACCTCGACCGGGATGCCGGCGGCCCGGATCGCCGCGATCTCTTCGCCGGCGCGGCCGAAAATCATCGGGTCGCCCGACTTCAGCCGCACCACGCGCCGGCCCTGGCCGGCCAGCGCGATCACCAGGTCGTTGATCTCGGCCTGGCCGCAGGACGGGCCGTGGCCGCGCTTTCCCGCGCTGATCCGCTCAGCCTCGCGCCGCGCCACATCGAGAATATCAGGCGCCACCAGGTCGTCATGGACGATGACATCGGCCGATTGCAGCGCACGCACCGCCTTCATGGTCAGAAGTTCGGGATCACCCGGACCGGCGCCGACCAGAATCACCTGGCCGGTGGAGATGTGCCGCGCCGATTCGGCGGCCTGGAACAGGCTGTCCGCCAGGGCCTGGTCCGGCCTTGCGTCCGGCCGGTCCAGCGCCACCAGGGAGAACAGCGCCCAGAACCGGCGGCGCGCGTGGAAGGGCAGGCGGCGGGCCTGCAGCGCGAGGCGCCAGGTCTTGGCGGCCGCTGCCCAGCGGGCAAGGCCTTGCGGCAGGATCGTCTCGATCCGGGTCCGGATGGCCTGGCCGAAGACCGGCGCCGCGCCATCCGTGGAGATGCCGATGACCAGCGGCGAGCGGTTGACGATACCGCCGAACTGGACGTCGCAGAGCTCCGGCTGGTCGACGATATTGACCGGCACGCCGGCGGCGCGGGCGGCATCGCGAAAAGCGCGCGCCTCGACCTCGTCCGCGATCGCGCCGACCGCGAAGACGGCGCCGGCAAAGACGTCCACCGTCCACGGGCGCCGGTGCAGGATGACGCCGCCGGTCAGGCCGCCTTCCGCCAGTGCCGTCATCTCATCGGCGGGGTCGGTGGCATAAACCGCGACCTCGGCGCCGGCCGCCGCCAGCAATTCGGCCTTCCAGGCCGCCGCGGCATCGCCGCCCGCGACGATGACGCGGCGCCCGCCGAGCTTCAGGAACACAGGCAAGACCGCCAGCGGCGCCATGCGCCCGGCATGGACCGGTTCCGGGCGGCGGGACGGGTGAGCGGTGGTCATCGGCGGCCTCAATAGACGTCGGCCTGGTAGCGGCCGGACTTCTTCAGCCCCTGGACGAAGCTGATCGCCTCGTCGACGGAGCGGGCACCGTGTTTCGCCACCACGTCGACCAGCGCCGCCTCGACATCCCTGGCCATCCGCTTGGCGTCGCCACAGATGTAGAAATGGGCGCCCTCGGCCAGCCAGCGCCATAGCTCCATGCCGTTCTCGCGCATGCGATCCTGGACATAGACCTTGTCGGCGCCGTCACGCGACCAGGCGAGCGACAGGCGCGACAGCACGCCCGCCTTCTTCAGGGCCGCCATTTCGTCGGCGTAAAAGAAGTCGGTGGCCTGGCGCTGGTGGCCATAGAACAGCCAGTTCGGGCCGGGCGCGGCGTCGGCCGCGCGATCCTGCAGGAAGGCGCGGAACGGGGCGACCCCGGTGCCCGGACCGATCATGATCACCGGCGTCTTCGGATCGGCGGGCAGGGCGAAGCCATGGGCGCGCTGGACATAGACCTTCATCGTCTCGCCGAGAGCCGCCCGAGAACCGAGATAGGTCGAGGCAAGGCCGAGCCGTCGACGCTTGCCGACGACATAACGCACCGCGTCGACGGTCAGCGAGACACGGCCGGGATTGGCCTTGATCGAAGACGAGATCGAATAGAGCCGCGGCTGCAACGGCTCGAGCGCTTCGACGAAGGCTTCGGGATGCGGTCTGACGCCGGCGAATTTCTGCAGCACCGCCAGCACGTCGAGGGTCGCGGCATCGCCGTCCGGATCCTCGCCGGCCGCCAGCGCCCGGGCCTTGGCGCGTTGGGCCCCGCCGGTCAGGAACGAAATGAGCTCGAACAGCGTGTCCGGTGCCGGCGCCAGCGAGACATCCTCGATCAGCACGTCGCGCAGGGTCTTGCCCCTGATTTCGGTGACATGGGATGCGCCGAGCATGGCAATGATCTGATCGACCAGGCCGAGATCGTTGCGGGCCAGCAGTCCGAAGGCGTCGCCGACGACATAGTCGAGGCCGCTCTCGGTCAGATCGAACTCGACATGGAAGGTTTCCTTCTCCGAACCTTCGGCATTCAGCCGCCTGCGCGCGACCAGGCGCGCTTCGACCGGCGCCTCGCGCGACCGGCCGGCGGCTGCATTCACGGGGGCATTTGGCGCCGCGCCCGGGCCGTGATCGCCGCCGGGCGGCTTCGCCTCGGCCTTGGCCGGCGCGCTCGTGGCCGCCGCCCCGATATCGGGCGACAGGGCCTTCAGCATGCGCAGCGTCTCCTTGCCGCCGGGCACGCAGAGGTTCAGGCGCTCCTCGGATTTCAGCGCCAGCGCATTGGCATAGTCGGCGCAGTTATAGCCGCACTGGCCGCAATCCTGCTGCGCCATGGCGGCCATCAGGCGCGGCGCGATCGGCTTGCCCTCGGCAAGCCGCATGCGCGCGTCGAGCGCCATCGAGGGATCGTGCCAGGGCGCATCGTCGTTCGACGCCAGCGCCGGACCGGCGACATCGGCCGGCGCGTCGACGGCGATCGCGCCGGGCGCGCCGCCGGGCGCCAAGGCCGCCGAAAAGAAGCCGGAAAGCCACATCCGCTGCTCGGCGGAGAACGGCGCGCTGTCGGGAATGAGCGAGAGGATCGGCGTGGCGGCATGGGCGGTCATTCCGCGGCCTCCTTCACGGCGAGCCTTGCCGAGGCGGCCAGTGCCGGCGCCACGAGGCGGTCGAGCATCTCGATCTCATGACGGAGGGTGAAGGCCTGGAAGCTCTCCTGGCCGTCCCGGCGATGGGCGAGATAGGTCGCGAGCAGCGCCTCGACATGGCGCGGCGCGTCGCCGGCCTTGACGGCCTTCCAGAGGACCCGGCCGATGCGGGCGTTCTCGGCGAAACCGCCACCCACCGCGATGTCGTAGCCCTCGACCGTGTCGCCATCCTCGTTGACCGGCACGCGGGCGCCGATCAGTCCGATATCGCCGATATAATGCTGGGCGCAGGAGTGATGGCAGCCGGTCAGATGGATATTGACCGGCACATCGATGGCGACATGCGCCTCGACATGATCAGCGATCTCGAGGGCATGCCGCTTGGTGTCGGCGGCGGCGAACTTGCAGCCGGCATTGCCGGTGCAGGCGACGAGCCCGGCCTTGATCGGGGTCGCCCGGGTCGTGAGATCGAGCGCCGTGATGGCGGCTTCGACCGCCGCCACCTTGGCGTCGGGGATCCCGGACAGGATCAGGTTCTGCCAGACGGTCAGGCGAATATCGCCGTCGCCCATGGCGCGCGCCAAGCCGGCAAGGCCGTCAGCCTGTTCACGGGTCAGCTTGCCGACCGGCAGCGCCACGCCGATCCAGTTGAGGCCGGCCTGCTTCTGCCGATGCACGCCGACATGGGCGGAGCGGTCGGTCGGCCGGCGCGGCGCGATGGCCGCCTCGTCGATCCGGTCGAGCTTGCGGCCGAGCTTGGCCTCGACGGCCGCCATGAACCTGTCGAAACCCCAGGCATCAAGCACATATTTGAGCCGCGCCTTGTTGCGGTTGGAACGATCGCCGTGATCGATGAACACACGCACGATGGCATCGGCGATGGCGGTGGCCTGATCGGGCCGGCAGAAACAGCCGGTCGGCCGCGCCAGGTCGGCATGGCCGGAAATGCCGCCGAGCACCAGGCGCATCCAGATGCCCGGCGCGACGCCGGCGCCGTCGAGCACCTCGACCGCCTGGAAGCCGACATCATTGGTCTCCTCCAGCGCCGGCGAGACGCCGGCGCCGTCGAACGACACGTTGAACTTGCGCGGCAGCCCGTAAAGCGTTCGGTCGGCCAGGATATGGAAATGCCATTGCCGGCAGAGCGGCCGGGTGTCGATGAGCTCCTGGCCGTCGATGCCGGCAAGCGGCGACCCCGTGACGTTGCGGATATTGTCGGCGCCGGAGCCCTTGGCGACGATGCCGAGATCCATCAGCTCTTCGAGCAGCGGCTCGGCCTGTTCCGGCCGGATCTCGCGCATCTGCAGATTGGCGCGGGTGGTGACATGCAGATAGCCGCCACCGAACCGCTCGGCGAGCGCGGCGGCGCCCTCGAGCTGATGCGCCTTGAGGATGCCGTTCGGCAGCCGCATGCGCAGCATGAAGCTGTCCTGGGCCGGCGCCACATTGAACAGGCCGAAATAGCGCCAGCGGAAATTGTCCGCCGGACCCGGCAGCTTGCCGGTCTCGGCTTCGCGAGCAAGCCGGCGATAGGACTCGAAGGGATGCTGCTCGCGCTTCCACTTCTCCTGGTCGACCAGCTTCTTGCCCGCGGCGACCTGGGCGTCCTGCGCGGCGACATGGTCCGCGTCCGGCCCGATCGGGACTGTCGGACCAGCCTGCGCGGGAGTGGCACCAAGCCCGCCGACCGCCCGTGAGGCGGCCGCACCCGCGACAAATCCTTCGAGATAGCGCTTCTGATCAGCGCTGAATTCCTGAGACATCCGATCCCCGTCTGGACAAGCGAGGGGCCGGCGTCATTGGCGGCCAAGAAAGATGGACTGACTCAAGCAAGGCTGGTGCCAGTGGTCGGGGCAATTGAAATAATGACGTTATATCAAAGTGGTGACGGTGTTTTCTCACATGCGCAGCCAGTGCTTCGCACGATTTTGCCCAGACAGGAAGCGGCACTCTGCGTGATTTTTGTGCAACGCACCAAGGGCGAGCGGCAGTGGTCCCATCGGCCGAGAACCTTGAATTCAATGCCCGGACAGGTGACGGCCAAAGCCAGGCTGGCGGCCATCTCTCTCGTTGCATCCCGGGTCCGGGCGTCCGGCAGCACATTCGGCGGGCCGCCCGGCCGGTCGGTTCTCACCGCGTCCTGGCCGGGCTTGTCCCTGATATCCACGTCTTCAGCAACCAGGACAATGCGTGGATGCCCGGGACAAGCCCGGGCAAGACGATGTGTCGATGTTGCGGTAGGTCGGGCCACGATGCCGCCTCTGCGCCCGGTCTATCCAGACGTCGGCGCTCCAAAGATAGTTCTCGTCTTGGCCGGGCTTGTCCCGGCCATCCACGTCTTCCGCAGTCAAGGCAATGCGTGGATATCAGGGACAAGCCCGGACAGGACGGAGAGAGCCGTGCTCTCGCATGCGCCTATCTGCACCGCCTGAGCCGTCGCGGGCCATCTCGCGTGGTCGAATTTACGCATTCGAAGCCCTGCCGGTGGGTAGCGCTGAGGGATGAAGTCCGCACCTCCCCCATTCGCCACTCGCCACTCGCCACTCGCACTATGCCGCCTTCGCTCCCGCATCCGGCAGCGCCGCGAGCAGCGCGATCAGCGCCCGGTCATGCAGCACCAGCACGGTCTCGCGGCCCGACAGCCATTGCCGCGCGTCCTCGATCGACTGGGCGTCGGTGAGCTTGGCTTCGGCGATCACCCGGTCGGTGTCGATCCGGCCGCGAACGCGCGGCGGCGGCACCTGGATGATCTGCTGGTGCAGCTCGCGGAAGGTGTCGTCGGCATGGACGAGGTCGAGCGCCTTGCTATCCTCCAGGCCCAGCGCCTCGAACTCCTGGCCGAGCCGGAAGGCCCGCTCGGCGAGCTCGGGCGGGCGGGTTTCTTCCGGGATCAGCAGCAGGCCGAGCCGCCGGAGGCCCCAGCCGAGGCCGGCCGAGGCGGAGGCCCAGGAGGTCGGCACCGCCAGCCACAGGCCGATAATGGTCGGCGACATCCAGGCGAAGATGAAGGGCGAGATCGAAAAGGCGGCGATCGCCGCGACCACGCCGAGAAGCGTGTGGCGCCAGTGACGCGCGATGATCGAGCGCAGCGGTATCGAGCCGTCGTCCCGCCTTTGGGTCTTCCAGCCGGTGTCGCGGCCGGACAGGATCGAGAACACCGAGCCGGCCTGGACCAGCATCATGACCGGTGCCAGCAAGGCCGACAGGATGATTTCCAGCACCGCCGACAGGGTCAGCCGGATGGCGCCGCCCGAACCGCGCCGCGCCGGGCCGTTGACCAGGGTGACGAACCAGCCGAACACCTTGGGTGCCAGCAGGATCACCATGGTGAAGATGAACAGGTTGAAGGCGCGTTCGGCGTCGAACACCGGCCAGGCCGGGAACAGGGTGAACTGGTTGGTGAAATATTCCGGGCGGATGAAGGCCGCCTGCAAGGCGAGCAGCAGGCCGACCAGGAGCTGGATCAGCCAGAGCGGGCTCGACACGTAGCTCATGATGCCGGTGGCGAGATGCTGGCGCGTCGCCCAATGCAGGCCCTTGGAAAAGATGACGCGGGAATGCTGCAGGTTGCCCTGGCACCAGCGCCGGTCGCGGATGGCGAGATCCATCAGCGACGGCGGGCTTTCCTCATAGGAGCCGCCGAGCTGCGGCAGCATGTAGACGGCATAACCGCGCCGCCGGATGAGGCCGGCCTCGACGAAGTCGTGGCTGAGGATATGGCCGCCGAAGGGCGGCTTGCCCGGCAGGTCCGGCAGGCCGGCCGAACCGGCGAAGGCCTCCATGCGGATGATGGCGTTGTGGCCCCAGTAGTTGCCGTCGCGTCCGGACCAGACCGCCAGGCCCGCCGCGCAAAGCGGCCCGTAGACGCCGGCGGCGAACTGCTGAAGCCGGGCGATCAGCGTGTTGCGGTTGATCAGGCGCGGCAACGTCTGGATGATGCCGGCGTCCGGATCCTTTTCCATCGCGTCGGCGAGCGCCACGATGGTCTCGCCGGTCATCACGCTGTCGGCGTCGAGCACCAGCATGTGAGCGTAATTGCCGCCCCAGTTGGTGACGAAATCGGCGATATTGCCGGCCTTGCGGGCGGTGTTCTTCTGGCGGTGGCGATAGTGGATGCCGATGCCGGGAAGCCGCTCGCGCAGCGCCACGAAAGCCCGTTCCTCGGCGATCCAGACATCCGGATCGGTGGTGTCGGACAGGAAGAAGAAATCGAAGGAGGCGGCGTGCCCGGTCGCGATGACGTCCTCGGCGATCGCCTGCACCGTGCCGAACACCCGTCCCGGGCTTTCGTTATAGATCGGCATGACCACGGCCGTGCGCTCGGCCAGGCGATCGGGCAGCGTCGGTTTGGCGGTGATGCCGTGGCGCAGCAGGTTGCCCATGCCGACGATGCCACTGGTGAAGGCCAGCGAGATCCAGGAGAAATTGACCACGAACAGGATCATGAACAGCCATTCGAGCAGCGTCACGCCGCCGGCTTCGACCACCTTGTACATCTGGTAGCCGCCGAAGCCGGAGATCGCGACCATGCCGCCGAAGGTGATCAGGCGCGCGAACCACGGCGTGCGCCACCGGTCGGGCGCGGTCAGCGGTCTCTGGTCCTGCTTGCGCCAGGCCCGCAACGGCGCCACCGGCATGGCGAGCGGTGCCGCCGGCGGCATGGCGCCCCTGTCCCGCGCCATCGGTGGCAGGCTGATTTGATCCGTCAGGGCGTCCATCGATAGAGCCATGTCTCGCTTTGCGCTTGCCCGTCGCGTTCCAGGACGAGCCTCAGTTCCACTTGATTAGCAGCCTCGGGGTCAAGTTCGAAGCCAACGCGGTAAAGTCTCAGCTCGGGCACGAACCGGCCGTCGACATTGCCGACCTTGCCGCGTTGCGTGGTGAGGTTGGGTTTGAGGCCTGCGCCGCGGGTCGGATCGGCGAATTCCTCCGCGGTGAAATCGACCATGAAACGACGCCGCCGGCCGCCGCCGCCGCGCCCCGTGCGGGTGGCGACGACGTAAGGCTGGGCCGGCCGCTCCGGCGGCGACCAGCACCAGTGCATGCGATAGGTGAAGGCATGTTCGCCGCCCTTGGCCAGCGGCGTCCGGGGCCGCCAATAGGCCAGGATATTGCGGTTCATCTCGTCGTTGACCGGAATCTCCATGAGCTGCACCTGGCCCTGGCCCCAATCGCCCAGCGGCTCGATCCAGACGCTCGGCCGGCGCTCGAAACGGGCGTCAAGGTCGTTGAACGCCTCGAACCGTCGGTCGCGCTGCAAAAGCCCGAATCCCCGGGGGTTCTGGTCGACGAAGGCCGAGATCTGCAGCGTGTCGGGATTGTGCATGGGGCGCCAGACCCACTCGCCATTGCCGTTCCACATCTGCAGGCCGTTGATGTCGTGGACGGCGCTGCGCACGTCGTCGACATTGTTGCGGTCATTCGGCGCGAACAGGAAATTGGCGGTCAGCGGCGCGATGCCGACATGACCGAGATCGACCCGCGGAAACAGGGTCACCTCGACGTCGCAGACCGTGATGTCGCCGGGACGCAGCGCGAATCGATAGAGCCCGGTGACGCTGTCGGAATCGAGCAGCGCATGGATCACCAGATTGGTCGCGCCGATCCCCGGCCGCTCGATCCAGAAGGCGCGGAACGAGGGGAATTCCTCGCCTTGCGCCTCCGCGACATTCAGCATCAGGCCGCGCGCCTGCAGGCCGAAGGTCTGGCCCCGGGCGATGGCGCGAAAGAAACTCGCGCCCTGGAAGGCCATGACCTCGTTCATCTGGTCCGGCCGGTTCAGCGGCGCGAAGGCCTGAAAGCCGGTGAAGGGCAGGGCGGCATCGGCCGGCAGCGGCGGCACGCTGCCATAGTCGAACAGGTCGGCCGAGAAGCGCTGGTCCTTGATGATGCCGCTTTCGACCGTGCGGATCGCCACCGGCGTGGTGAAGATATTGCCCGGCGCCAGCAGGTCCAGTGCGAAGCCGCGGTTTTCTCCGGCCCATAACCGCTTGTCCAGCTTGAACTGGATCTGGCGATATTGCTCCAGGGTCAACTGTGTCAGCGCCCGCGGAATCTCGGCGCGCGGCGCCTGGTAGGGCGCTTTCGACAGTTCGCGCGCATAGTCCAGCAGCGCCTGGCGCGAGACCGGCTGGCCATCGGACACAGCCGCGAAGGCGGCCTGCAGAGGCGACGGCGGCGGCGGCGCGGTTTGCGCGGCGGCGGGACGAGCGAGCATGGCAAGCGCCGGGGCGGCCATCAAGGTCTCGAGAAAATCACGGCGGCTAGGCATGTCAGGGGCGCTTTGGTCGCGGGACGCGGAAAACCTCGCCGGGGCGGCACGGTCGATCCAACGTGGGGGCGGTTATAGCCCAAATTACGGCGATGAGGAGGGGTCTTCATGGGGGATCTCGCCTGAATTGGTAAAACCCAGACGCCTGCCGAGCAACGCCAGGATATCGGCCGGAAGCGTTGCTGCGATCAGCCCGACAAGTACCAGTGCCATGCCGAGAAAATGGTAGGAATGCAGGCTTTCACCCAGGAAAATCACCGCCATGCCGACACCATAGACCGGCAGGAGATAGAGAAAGCAGGAGGTGATGGTCGGGCCGACGACCTTGACGCCATATTGATAGAGCGAGAAGGCCCCAACCGCGGAGAACAGGGCCAGCGCCACCACGGCGGCCCAGGCCCCCGACGTTGCCGGCAGACCGCCGTGATGCAGCACCTCCCACAAGGCGAAAGGCGCCAGGGTGACGACGCCGGCGATCGCGATGGCCGCGAACAGCGGCAGCGTCGGCAGCGCCGCCAGCGCCCGATCCTTCAGGACGACGGAATAGACCGCCCAGGCCGCCGCGCCGGCGGCGATGCCGAGATCGCCGAGGTTGAACTCGAGCCTCGCCAGGGCGGTCAGGTCGCCCTTCAGCACGATCACCGCGACACCGGCCAGCGCCAGGAACACGCCGATCAGGCGCCAGAACGACAAGGGTTTGCGGAAGACCACGGTCTCGATCAGCAGAACCATGACCGGCGATGTCGTATAGATCAGCGTGCCATTGGTGGCTGTGGTCGCGGCCAGCGCGATATAGACGCCGGCGCCGCAGATCCACATGCCGAGAAAACCGAGGACGACGATGCGCCGCCAACTGGCGAGCAACGCGGCGCGATGGGCGACCATGGCCGACCCGGTAAAGAGCAGGAGAATCGCGACCGCCACCACCCAGCGCAGGAAGGCCAGCGTGAATGGCGGCACGCCGTCGCCGATCCAGCGCGCGATGACCAGGTTCGACGAGAAGAACAGCGGCATGACGAGGAGCAGGAGATAGGCGCGGCGCGTCTCGGCCGTGGCAGGCATGCGGCGCTCCGTGGACCTCGATCAGGGAGTGCCACACAGCATGACCGCGCCGCCCGCGGCAAGCCGGCCCATGTCATGGCTGCGGTCCGGCGAGAGCATCAGCTCCGGTCCGGGCGCCCCTGGTGATCCGTCCCATCATTCCGCGGTGGCCTTGGCGCGCCCTTCAGGCGCAGCGTCATGACCAGAGCCGGCACGGCAAAGACCAGGATGAAGGGAAGCGAGAACCGCAAGAACGCGTTGTTGTTCGGCCCGCCGATCTCCTGGCCGAGCCGGTCGATGCAGGCCACTCGCCAGCCACGGGCGCGGAGGACCTGAACCCTGAGGCCGTCGCCGCAGAGAAGGCGCCCCATCCGGGCCGACGCGCCGATGCTCTCGCGGTTCAGCTGAAGAACCAGCGATGCGGTCGAGAAGGCAAGCACCAGCGCGACCAGCAAGGCGACACCGAGCAGCGCGATCCGCTCGCCCCGGCCGATCGACCGCGCGGTGTCGGCGGCCCTCGGCTGCTGGCTGGCGCCACGCCAGGCGACGGCCAGCAGGCCCAACACCAGAAGTCCGAGCGGCAGCGACAAGGCGAGGCCCGAGAGCCAGACGGCCCTTCGCGCCGATCCCGGCAATTCGGCGCCATCGGGCCTGCGGCATCGGATCCATTCGTCGAGGCCGCGCCGGCGCCCGTTGCTCATCGGCCGGAAATCGACGCCCAGGCTGGCGCCGCCACCGCAGAGCAGGGCCGCCACCCGCCCGGTGCCGCGCAGTAGCGAGGGGTTCGAGCGCGCGACCTGGGTGACCGCCATGACCGAGAAGACATGAATGCAGCCGAGCAGGACGGCCAGCACCAGCACCTTCCCGCCGATGCCGAGCGCCGGCCCCACCGCCGATCGCATGCCGTCGCCCGCCTTGATCAGCAGGTCCAGCCGCCCGCCCGGCAGCGGCCCTTCGGGCGCGTCACGCCGGTCCATATGTGCCTCCGGCCGCCGGCGGGAGGTTCGGCCATGCCGGTCGCCCTGGCTGGCGACCGGCCGGGCCACGGTCCCCGGCGTCAGGCCGCACCGGCCGCCTTGATCTCGTTGCGCAATTCGGCACGGGACAGCTTGCCCACCGTTGTCTTCGGCAGGCTGTTGCGGAATTCGAGGCCTGCCGGCATTTCATGGCGCCCGACCTTGTCGGCGAGGAAGACCTTCAATTCGTCCAGCGTGAACGGCTTGGCGCCCTCGCGCAATGAGACGAAGGCCTTGGCCGCCTCGCCACGATAGCCGTCCGGCACGCCGATGACGATGACCTCGGCGACGGCCGGATGCTCGTAGATCGCCTGTTCGATCATCTGCGGATAGACGTTGAACCCGCCTGAAATGATCATGTCCTTCTTGCGATCGACGATGAAGAAGAAGCCGTCCTCGTCCATGTAGCCGATGTCGCCGGTCAGGAAGTAGCCGTCGGCGAACGAGGCGGCGCTTTCCTCCGGCCGGTTCCAATAGCCGCGCGTGACATTCGGCCCCTTGATCCTGAGTTCGCCGATATCGCGGACCGCCAGCACCCGATGCGGATCGTCGAGCGCCGCCACGTCCATTTCGATGCCGGGCAGGGGCAGGCCGATCGTGCCGGGCTTGGCCACGCCGGTATTGGGGACATTGGTGCCCGAGGGCGAGGTCTCGGTCATGCCCCAGCCGCCGGTGAGCCGCAGGCCGGTGCGGCCTTCGAAGCGCCTGGCGATCTCGACCGGCAAGGCCGCGCCACCGGAGGCGGCATATTTCAGCGAGGACAGATCGGCATTGGCGAAGCGCGGATGGTTGACCAGCGCGATCCACATGGTCGGCACGCCGGGAAACACCGTTGCCCTCCGCTTCTCGATATCGTCGAGCGTCTGTTCGGCATCGAAGCGCATGCGCAGCAGCATGGTCGAGCCACGCGTCACCTGGCGCAGCATGACGCTGGTCAGCGCATAGATATGGAACAGCGGCAGAACCAGGATGACCTTGTCGTCCTCCGGATTGCTGTTCGGCAGGGCCTGTTGCCAGGCGTCATAGATCGACACCGCCGCCGTCAGGTTGCCGTGGCTGAGCATGGCGCCCTTGGGCATGCCGGTGGTGCCGCCGGTATATTGCAGCAGCGCGACATCGTCGGGCTTGACGATCGGCCAGGCGCCGGGCGCCACCGCGCCCTCGACGAAATGGGCGAACGTGGTGATGCCGGGCTTCAGCGGGATCGGCAGCACCGGTACGCCCGATGGGCCCCAGCTCGCGTCCTCGGCCACAACAAGGCGGTCGAGCAGGCCGGCATCGAACAATTTCAGCGCCATGCCGAACAGCGGCGCGATGTCGGTGGTGACCAGAACCCGCGCGCCGGCGTCCTTCAGCTTGTAGGCCAGCACGCGTTCCGCATCGAGCGGGCTCAGATGCGCCAGGCGCACGCCCGCCTTGGCCGCGCCGAAAAAGCTGATCGGGTGATGCGGCGTGTTCGGCAGGTAGAGTGCGACCGTGGTGCCGGAGCCGATGCCGGCGCGCTTCAGCGCGGCTCCGAACTGGTCGGCGCGGCGGCCAAGATCGGCATAGCTGATCGAAATGTCGCGAAATTCGAAAACGGTCCGGTCGCCATGAGCCTTGACCGCGCCATCGATCAGGTCACCCAGCGAGGTGATATTGATCGGCGTGTCCCACGATACGCCTTCCGGGTATGACTTCTCCCAAGCAAACGGCCTGGATGCCATGCGCGCTTCCTCCCTCGTCGGCGGGTTTTCTCCGGCCGACCGGGACCCGCTCTATCTGAGTGCCAACCTTTGTCCGTCGAAAACGGCCGGTTTGCAATTCACTCCTGCGGTGGCGAGCGATGCGCACAGCCGGGTCGCGGCATTTGCATTGGCCAAGGGACCGGCGACCAGCCTGAGATCGACCGTTCCCGCCCGCGCGCCGTCCTGGACGGCGACCAGCGGACGCAGGCCTTCGAGCAGGGGCCCGTGCTGGGCGCGCAACTGCTGCCAGCGCGCCCGGAGCGCGTCCATCGACAGCTCGCCGGCGAGATCGACGCCGAACTCGGTGCGGATCGCGGTGGAGTCCTGGGCCGCCGGCGCGGGCGCCGGCACCGAAGCCGTCGCCTCGGCGGTCGGGCCGACCTGGCGTATCGCCGGTCGTGGCACCGGCGTCGGCGCGGCGATCACCGGCTCGCGCGACGGCGCGCCGGCGTTCTGGGCCTCGCGCGGAGCAGTCGCCTCGCGCGGAGCGATCGAAGCGGTGACGTCACCGCCGCCCTGGCCGGCCATTCGCTCCATCGCCGCGACACGCTCGGCCAGGGCCTCGCGCTCGGCGGACAGCGAGCGCACGGCATCGGCCAGCCGGCGCGTCTCATAGAGCATCATGGGATCGGCCGCGGCCGGGCGCGGCGCTTCGGCCCGCTGGACGACGGGCGGCGGCGCCGGTTCGAGCAGGCGGGCCAGGCGCTGGCTGCCGGCATCGGTGCGCGCCGCCATGATGGCGGCACCCGAGCAGATCAGGGCGACGCCGGCCCAGGTGGCGAGCCGCGACAGCAGGCGCTGCGGCGGCTCGTCGGTCAGGCCGTCGGCCTTCATCTCATCCTGGTCGTCGGCTTTGGCGGTCTTCGCTCTTGGCAGCATGGCCCACGGGCTTTCGCGATTCGCAGGCGCCAGTGTAGCAGACCGCGCGTCAGCCGCGTCCGCGATAGGGCGCCACGCCCTGGTCGGGAATCCAGACGCCCTTGGGCACTTCGCCGGTTTGCCAGAACACGTCGATGGGAATGCCGCCGCGCGGATACCAATAGCCGCCGATGCGCAGCCAGCGCGGCGCGAGCAGGCCGACCAGGCGCTTGCCGATCGCCACCGTGCAGTCCTCGTGGAAGGCGCCGTGATTGCGGAACGAGGAGAGATAGAGCTTCAGCGACTTCGACTCGACCAGCCAGGCATCGGCGACGAAGTCGATGACCAGATGGGCGAAATCCGGCTGCCCGGTGACCGGACAGAGCGAGGTGAATTCCGGCGCCGTGAAGCGCGTGACGTAATTGGTGTCCTGATGCGGGTTGGGCACCCGGTCGAGTACCGCTTCCTCGGGCGAGGCGGGCATGGCGACGGACTTGCCGAGCATGAGATCGGTCATCGAGACCTCCTTTGGGTCTGTCTATGCGTTTGCCGGGGTCCTACACGTCCGTGCCAAGTCTTGAAAGGGCGAGTACGTCTTGAAAGGGCGAGTACGTCTTGAAAGGGCCCGACATTGCTGTAGAACGCGCCGACGCCCCGTCAACCGCCACCTGAGAGGCCGCAATGACAGCCATCATCGACATCATCGCCCGTGAAATCCTCGACAGCCGCGGCAATCCGACCGTCGAGGTCGACGTGGTGCTGGAAGATGGCTCGAAGGGTCGCGCGGCGGTGCCGTCAGGCGCCTCGACCGGCGCCCATGAGGCGGTCGAGCTGCGCGACGGCGACAAGACCCGTTACCTCGGCAAGGGCGTGCGCAAGGCGCTCGACGCGGTCAATGGCGAAATCTTCGATGCGCTCGGCGGCATGGATGCCACCAACCAGGTGCAGATCGACAATGTCATGATCGCGCTCGACGGCACGGCCAACAAGGCCCGGCTCGGCGCCAACGCCATTCTCGGCGTGTCGCTCGCCACCGCCAAGGCCGCCGCGCTGTCGCGCGACCTGCCACTCTACAAATATGTCGGCGGTTCCTTCGCCCATGTCCTGCCGGTGCCGATGATGAACATCGTCAATGGCGGCGCCCATGCCGACAATCCGATCGATTTCCAGGAGTTCATGGTGCTGCCGGTCGGCGCGCCGACGATCGCCGAGGCCATCCGCACCGGCTCGGAAATCTTCCACACGCTGAAGGCGGCCCTGAAGAAGGACGGCCACAACACCAATGTCGGCGACGAGGGCGGCTTTGCGCCGAACCTCAAATCGGCGCAGGCGGCCCTCGACTTCATCATGACCGCCATCGACAAGGCCGGCTATAAGGCCGGCGACGACGTGGTGATCGGCCTCGATTGCGCCGCCACCGAATTCTTCAAGGACGGCGCCTATCACTATGAAGGCGAGCGCAAGGTGCGCGATCCCAAGGCCCAGGCCAAATATCTCGCCAAGCTGGTCGCCGACTACCCGATCCGGACGATCGAGGACGGGATGGCCGAGGACGATTTCGAAGGCTGGAAGATCCTGACCGACCTCATCGGATCGAAGTGCCAGCTGGTCGGCGACGACCTGTTCGTCACCAATACCAAGCGCCTCGCCATGGGCATCGAGCAGGGCCTGGGCAATTCCATCCTGGTCAAGGTCAACCAAATCGGCACGCTGACCGAGACGCTCGCCGCGGTCGCCATGGCCCATTCCAACAGCTATACCGCGGTCATGTCGCATCGCTCGGGCGAGACCGAGGACGCGACCATTGCCGACCTTGCGGTCGCCACCAATTGCGGACAGATCAAGACCGGCTCGCTCGCCCGGTCCGACCGCACCGCCAAGTACAACCAGCTGATCCGCATCGAGGAAGAGCTCGGACCGCAGGCCCACTACGCCGGCCGCGGCGCGCTCAGGGCCAAGGGCTGAGAGATCGGCTGAGAGACCGGCTCCGGAAAACAGAGACGGCGGGCCAGGGCCCGCCGTTTTTTTATCCGCCGGCGGTTCGAGGTGAACCGCCGGGCCGGTTCGCTCAGGTCCGCCGTTCGGTCGGATTGCCGCCGCCCTTGCCGCCGCTTGCCGGCGGCGTGCTCGGATCGGCCGGCGGCGTCGCCGGGGCCGGGCTGGTCGAACGGCCGCTCGAGCCGCCGCTGGAGCCGCCGCCACCCGAGCTGGAACCGCCCGAGCTGGAACCACCGCCGCTGGCGCGCGGGGTGAAGCGGTCGAAGGCATTGATCATGGTCTGGAAGGTGGCGACCGATTCCGAGATGAAGCCGACATTGACGCCGCCGTCGAAATCGACGTCCCACTCGAGGACCAGGTCGTTGTCGCTGTCCAGATAGGTCTTGGCGAAGCGCTTCTCGTAGTTCCAGGCATTGACGAAGGCGAGCGTGAAGCGGTCGTTCTTCTCGTAGAGCGCCCGGTACTGGATCGACTGGCAGCCGCTGTCATTGCAGGCATAGAAGAACACCGTGACGCGCCGGCCGCCGATCATGGTGCGAATGCGCGACCGGTTGTTCTCGCTGATCACCTCGGCCTGCATGCCGCGATTGCGCAGCACGGCGGCCATCTGCTGCGGCATGATCCGCCCGACCGTCCCGGTCGGCGCCGACTGGCTGTCCTGGCCCCGCTCCGGGTTCGAGCGCTTCTGGGCATCGGCGGTCGGGGCGAAGGCGGTCAGCGCGGCGAGCGCCGCAAGCGTTGCGAAGATCGGAGGACGTTTCATCATCATCGGGCTCCAGGGGGATCATTTCGCCGGTCAGCCGTGCCGGCCGTTCCCAAGCGAGTCTAGTCCAAACTGATTTCCGCCACATGTCGCGGCGATCCGCGCCATGTTGCTCTGGATCGTCCCGGGAGCCAAGTCCCTGAGCAAGTCCCCGGAGCGCCCGGAAAACCACAGGCATGGCGGACCTGCTCCATGCCTCCTTGCCGGCCTGCCGGCAATCGGCGAATGCTGCGCCGCAATGGCACGCCTGTCCCCCCGCACGCTCGCGATGATCGCCATGGCCGCCGCGGTCTCGATCTATGGCGGCCAGTTCGTCTCGGTGCGCTTCGGCCTGGCGACCCATCTGTCGGCCTATGACATCGCTGCGCTGCGCTTCATCTTCGCCGGCGCCGTGATGCTGCCGTTCTTCCTTCGCGCCGGCGCCGCCGATTGCGCCGGTCTCGGCTGGGGCAGGGGCCTTGCCCTGGCGCTGACCGGCGGCGTGCCGCTGACCGTCCTGTCCAATATCGGCCTGATCTATTCGCCCGCCGCCCATGCTTCGGCGATCCAGCCCGGCATGGTCGCCGTGACCGCCACGACGCTCGCCTATATCGGCCTCGGCGCCCGGGTCCCCGGCGGCGTGCTGCTCGGCTTTGCCGTGGTGCTGTCGGGCCTCGTCGCCATCGCGGTGGCCGGCTCGACCGGCGCCGAGGGCGCGAACACGCTTGCCGGCGACCTGATCTTTATGGTGGCCGGTCTCGGCTGGGGGGTGTTCACCTGGCTCTGCGGCCGTTGGCAGGTGCCCTCGATAACAGGCGCCGCCGTCGTTTCGGTCCTCTCCACCATCTATCTGCCGGTCTATCTCCTGTGGCTGAACCCCGGCCTTTCGGCCGCGCCCTGGGGCGCCATCGCCTTTCACGGCATCAATCAGGGCATCATGAACGTGGTCATCGGCCTGCTGCTCTGGACCTACGGCACCCGCACCCTCGGGGTTGCCACCGCCGCGCGCTTTCCGCCGATGATCCCGGTGCTCGGCACGCTGATCGGCATACCCGTGCTCGGCGAGATCCCGGGGCCGCTCGCCGCCACCGGCGTGGTCGCCATCGTGGTCGGCCTGCTGATCGCCGCCACCTGGCCGTCCATGCAACGCCAACTGGCCAAATTCAGGAACGATTAACGCTCCCGAAACCGGATTCGGGCAGGATCCGGCCATGGTCATTCGCACAAGACTTCATCGCATCCTGCAAGCCGCGACGCTCTACGCGTTGGCCGCGGCGATGATCGCCTATTTCGGCTTTCACGCCTATCACGGCGACCACGGCATTCGCGCCAAGCAGCAATTCCTGGTCGAAATCTCCGAGCTCAATGCGGAGCTGCAGGCGCTGCGCCGCGAGAAGGCCGAGGTCGACCGCCGGGTCGTCCTGATGCGCACCGAAGCGCTCGATCCCGACATGCTCGACCAGCGCGCCCGCGAAATCCTCAATTTCGCCGACCCGCGCGAATTGATCCTGATCGAACGGCGGCGCTGAGCCAACCGGTCACGCACGCGTCGCATCAACCTAAAATCGGTTAACGGCCGATCGTGAACTGTAGTTCGGTTAACCCCTTGATTGTCTTGCCGCGCCAATGGTTTGTGCGCTGCACAACGGCAGGAAGGCGCCGCTTCCCTCCGGCCTTCCGCCGCGCTATCTGTCGTCTGACTGGATGATGCGCAGGGGAACCCTATGGCCGCTACCGCGACGACGAGCGTGAAAGCCGGCGCCAAAACCTCGGCTTCGAAAGCCGGGGCGGCCAAAAAACAATCCCAACAGCCGAAATCACAACAGCCGACCTGGACCCGCGATCAGGAGCTCGACGCCTATCGCGAAATGCTGCTGATCCGCCGCTTCGAGGAGAAGGCCGGCCAGATGTACGGCATGGGCCTGATCGGCGGCTTCTGCCACCTCTATATCGGCCAGGAGGCGGTGGTCGTCGGCATGCAGATGGCCTCGAAGCCGGGCGACCAAGTCATCACCGGCTATCGCGACCACGGTCACATGCTGGCCACCGGCATGAGCGCCAATGGCGTCATGGCCGAACTGACCGGCCGGCGCGGCGGCTATTCGCGCGGCAAGGGCGGCTCGATGCACATGTTCTCCGCCGAGAAGCACTTCTATGGCGGCCACGGCATCGTCGGCGCCCAGGTCTCGCTCGGCACGGGGCTCGCCTTCGCCAACCGCTATCGCGGCAACGACAATGTCTCGCTGACCTATTTCGGCGACGGCGCGGCCAACCAGGGCCAGGTCTATGAGAGCTTCAACATGGCCGCGCTGTGGAAGCTGCCGGTCATCTACGTCATCGAGAACAACCGCTACGCCATGGGCACGGCGGTGAACCGGGCCTCGGCGCAGACCGATTTCTCCAAGCGCGGCCTGTCCTTCTCGATCCCCGGCGAACAGGTCGACGGCATGGATATCCGGGCGGTGCACGCCGCCGGCCTGCGGGCCATGGAGTGGTGCCGCGCCGGCAAGGGCCCCTATATCCTGGAAATGCAGACCTACCGCTATCGCGGCCACTCGATGTCGGACCCGGCCAAGTACCGGACCAAGGACGAGGTGCAGAAGATGCGCACCGAGCACGATCCGATCGAGCAGGTGCGCGAACGCCTCCTGAAGACCTGGAAGGTCTCCGAGGACGAATTGAAGAAGCTCGACGCCGCGGTCCGCGACATCGTCGCCGAAAGCGCCGAGTTCGCCACCAACGACCCCGAGCCGGATCCGTCCGAGCTTTGGACCGACATCCTGAAGTGAGGGCGGCCTGAAATGACGCCGGTCGGGATCTTGATGGGGCTGATCGTGGTGGTGGCCTTCGCCGCCTGGATCGTCGCCATGGTCTCGTTCCTGCGCGCCTGGATGGCCGCCAACCGTTCCGAGAGCTTCCGTGCGCTCGGAATCAACCGCTACGTCAATTGGATGGGGTCGGTGAAGCACATGCCGCCGGAGGCGAGGAGCCTTCTGCGGCCGTTCTTCAAGGCCTTCGGCGTGTTCTTCGTCGCCATCTTCGCCGCTGCCGCAGTCAGCATCGCCATGGCGCGGCCCTGACCCCTTTTCACCCTCGATCGGAAGCCTGCCATGCCCATCAATATCCTCATGCCGGCGCTCTCGCCCACGATGGAAAAGGGCAATCTCGCCAAGTGGACGAAGAATGAAGGCGACAAGGTCAAGCCAGGCGACGTGATCGCCGAGATCGAGACCGACAAGGCGACCATGGAGGTCGAGGCGGTCGACGAGGGCATTCTGGCCCGGATCGTCGTGCCGGAAGGCACCCAGGACGTGCCGGTGAACGAATTGATCGCGGTGCTGCTCGCCGACGGCGAGGATGCCTCCGCCGCCTCCGCGGCGCCGGCACCGAAACCGGCGGCGGCCGCCGCCGAAGCCGCAGCCGTCGCGGCCCCCGCCGTGGTGACCAGCCCGGCCGCGGCACCCGCGCCCGTACCGGCTGCCGTCGTACCGGTATCGGACGAGATCCCCGCCGGCACCGAGATGGTCACCATGACCGTGCGCGAGGCCCTGCGCGATGCCATGGCCGAAGAAATGCGCGCCGACGACGCCGTCTTCGTCATGGGCGAGGAAGTCGCCGAATATCAGGGTGCCTACAAGGTCACTCAAGGCTTGCTGCAGGAATTCGGCGCCCGCCGGGTCATCGACACGCCGATCACCGAACACGGCTTCGCCGGTGTCGGCGTCGGCGCCGCCTTCACCGGGCTGAAGCCGGTGGTCGAGTTCATGACCTTCAACTTCGCCATGCAGGCGATCGACCATATCGTCAACTCGGCCGCCAAGACGCTCTACATGTCGGGTGGCCAGATGGGCTGCGCCATCGTGTTCCGCGGGCCGAACGGCGCCGCCGCCCGCGTCGGCGCCCAGCACAGCCAGGACTATTCGTCCTGGTACTCGCACCTGCCGGGCCTGAAGGTCGTCGCACCCTATACCGCATCCGATGCCAAGGGCCTGCTGAAGGCGGCGATCCGCGATCCCAATCCGGTCATCTTCCTCGAAAACGAAATGCTTTACGGCCAGTCCTTCGAGGTGCCCAAGCTCGACAATTTCGTGCTGCCGATCGGCAAGGCGCGCATCGCCCGGGCCGGCAAGGACGTGACCATCGTGTCCTGGTCGAACGGCATGAGCTATGCGCTGAAGGCCTCGGCCGAACTCGAAAAGCTCGGCATCGACGCCGAGGTGATCGACCTGCGCACGCTGCGTCCGCTCGACACCGAAACCGTCATCGCCTCGGTGATGAAGACCGGCCGCATCGTCACGGTCGAAGAGGGCTGGCAGCAGAACGGCATCGGCGCGGAAATCACCGCCCGCGTCGTCGAGCGCGCCTTCGACTATCTCGATGCGCCGCCCGCCCGTGTCTCCGGCAAGGACGTGCCGATGCCCTATGCCGCCAATCTCGAGAAGCTCGCGCTGCCGACGGTCGCCGACGTGATCGAGGCGGTCAAGGCGATCACTTACCGCTGATCGGGAGACGGGCATGACCGTGCCCTTCGACGTCCTGCAACTGCCGCCCGCCGCGCTCGAACGAGGCGGCCTGGAGATCCTGCGCGCCGGCATCATCGACGGCAGCCTGCATGTCGCCTTGCGCCGCACCTTCGACGAGCCTCAGGCCTGGGGCATGGCGCTGGCCGAGATCGCGCGCCATGTCGCCCGCATCTACGCCATGGAAACCGGCATCGCCGAGGCCGTGACGCTGGAGCGCATCCGCAACATGCTTGATGCCGAGTTCGACGCGCCGTCGAGCGCCGGCACGACCCAAGCCCTCAAGTGAAGCGGACCGATGAGCATTCACCACGTCGCCATCACCGTCAGCGATCCGGAGCGCGCCGAAACCGCGTTCTATCGCTGCGTGCTGGCGGCGCTCGGTTTCGTCCGGCAGGACCGCACCGGGCCGGTGACCATCTGGCGCAATCCGGTGAGTGACGTCTCGGTGGATATGCTCGGCGCCGCCGGCGTGCAGGTCCACAAACCGGCCGACCGGCGCGCCGCGCGGTCATCGACCGCATCCATGCGCAACTCGCGGCCGCCGGCGCCGAGATCCTCGGGCCGCCGCGCGAACTGCCGCAGTTCGGACCGACCTATTACGCGCTCTTCGCGCGCGACCCCGATGGTCGCCTCGTCGAGCTTGTCCATGCCTAAGTCGCTTTACGGGAGGGGCTGATGCCCATCGACATCCTGATGCCCGCACTTTCGCCGACCATGGAAAAGGGCAACCTTGCCAAGTGGTTGAAGAAGGAAGGCGACAAGATCAAGTCGGGCGACGTGATCGCCGAGATCGAAACCGACAAGGCGACCATGGAGGTCGAGGCGGTCGACGAGGGCATCCTCGCCAGGATCGTCGTGGCCGAGGGCACCCAGGACGTGCCGGTCAATCAGTTGATCGCGGTGATCGCCGGCGAGGGCGAAGACCCGAAATCGGTCGGTAGCGGGGCAGGGGCCGCGGCTCCGAAGCCGGCCGCCGCGCCGGCGCCTGCGGCGGCACCTGCCGCAGCCGCTCCCAGCGCACCGGCCGCGCCCGCGCCCGCCGCCGAAAAGCTGCCGCCAGCGCCCGCGAGCCTCGCCGCTGCCGCCTCCGGCATCCGACTGTTCGCCTCGCCGCTGGCCAAGCGCGTCGCCAAGCTCGAGGGCATCGACCTCTCGCAGGTGATCGGTTCCGGGCCGCATGGCCGGATCATCGAGCGTGACGTCAAGGCGGCCGCCGCCGGCGGTACCGCCAAGTCGGCGCCGGCGCCCGCCGCGGCTCCGACGGCCGCTGCCGCCGCAGCGCCGAAACCCGCCCCGGTCTCGGCCATGTCGGACGAGACGGTCAAGAAGCTGTTCGAACCCGGCAGCTTCGAAGAGATCCCGCACGACAACATGCGCAAGGTCATCGCGCGCCGCCTGACGGAAGCGAAGTCGACCATCCCGCATTTCTACCTGACGCTCGACACCGAGCTCGATGCGCTGCTGGCGCTGCGCGAGCAGCTCAACAAGGCCGCTCCGGTCCATGACGGCAAGCCGGCCTACAAGCTGTCGGTCAACGACATGGTGATCAAGGCGCTCGCCATGGCGCTGCGCGCCGTGCCGGACGCCAATGTCACCTGGACCGACGGTTCGATGCTGAAGCACAAGCACGCCGATGTCGGCGTCGCCGTGTCGATCCCCGGCGGCCTGATCACGCCGGTGATCCGCGACGCCTGCCACAAGACCCTGTCGACCATTTCCAACGAGATGAAGGACCTGGCGGCGCGGGCCAAGGTGCGCAAGCTGAAGCCCGAGGAATATCAGGGCGGCACTTCGGCGGTGTCCAATCTCGGCATGTTCGGCATCAAGGACTTCGCCGCGGTGATCAACCCGCCGCACGCCACCATTCTGGCGGTCGGCGCCGGCGAGCAGCGCGTCGTCGTCAGGAACGGCGCGCCGGCGGTGGCCACCGTCATGAGCGTGACGCTGTCGACCGACCATCGCGCGGTCGACGGCGCGCTCGGCGCCCAGCTGCTGCAGGCCTTCAAGGGCTATATCGAGAACCCGATGGGCATGCTGGTGTGAGGTCCACGGGCTTGCCCACCGCAAGGAGCCGGGCTGGCCCGCGACACGGCCGTCCCGGCGTGAATCGCAGTGCGTTGTCATTGGCGTGCCGAAGCGGAGCCGGGCAGCATGAAGACCGTCCTGACCTTCCTCCTCGCCTATCTGCTCTCGATGATGGCGGGGGCGGTGATCATCACCTGGATCGCCGACAAGAGCGGCGGCGACGAGACCTTCATCCTGGCCTTCATGGCCGAGGCTCTGCTCGCCTCGATCGTCACCCTGGTGCTGGCCATCGCCTATGTCGCGGCCCCGAGGCCCGGCGCCATCGCGGCGACGGCGCTCGTGCTGATCGGCCTGTATCTGGCGCTGATGGCGGCGATCGTCGGCTACGACGCCTGGGCTGGCGGTTTTCAGCTCGCCTGGTCGGCGCTGCCGCTGTTCGCCGCCGCCGGCCTGTCGGGCCTGGTGGTCATCGCCATCCAGTGGTGGCTGATCAGCCGTCGCGCGCTGCGGGTCGCCGGCGGCCGGCCGATCGTCGGGGAGGCGGCCGGCTGATGGCCCGGACCGACAACATGCTGCCGGTCGTCTCGCTTTGCCTGGCCGGCCTGTCGCTCGGCGTGGCCGCCTATCAGAGCTATTCGCACAGCCGCAATCTCGAGGTCGTCCAGCGCAACGTCATTCGCGCCGAATATCTGCGCACCTGCCGCGACATCATCGACGCCTATTTCCAGATCAAGATGCGCACCTACGCGATGAACGAGGCGGTGATCAATCACGGCCGGGGCCCCGAGGTCGTCGATCCCCTGGTCCAGCGCGAGGTCGAGGCCGCGGTTTTCAAGTTCGGCGCACTCGGCACCTTCCTGGCCAATTTCCGCGACGACGCCATCCGCGCCCGCTACACCGAGCTGTCCTGGAAGCTGCTGGCCATCGCGCGCGAGACCTACAAGCAGCCGCGCGCCGATTTCGACAGAGCCTTCGGCGAGGCCGACACGCTGTTCGGCGAGATGAACGAGGATTGCGCGAAAACCGCGCGCCTCTCCTTCCTTTGAGATTCAGCCAGACTGAGAGGTGCCCATGTCCACTTACGACATCATCGTCATCGGCGGCGGTCCGGGCGGCTATGTCGCCGCCATCCGCGCGGCGCAGCTCGGCCTCAAGACGGCCGTGGTCGAGCGCGAGCACCTCGGCGGCATCTGCCTCAACTGGGGCTGCATTCCGACCAAGGCGCTGCTGCGTTCGGCCGAGATCTTCCACTATGCCAATCACGCCAAGGATTACGGCCTGACGCTGAACGGCACCATGACCTTCGATCCGGCCGCCGTGGTGAAGCGCTCGCGCGGCGTCTCCAGCCAGCTCAATGGCGGCGTCGGCTTCCTTCTGAAGAAGAACAAGGTCGACGTCATCTGGGGCGAGGCCAATATCTCCAAGGTCGGCGAGGTCACCGTCTCGGCGCCGGCAAAGCCCGCGGTCCAGCCGCAGACGCCGCCGCCGAAGGGCGTCCTGCCTGCCGGCACCTACACCGCCAAGAACATCATCGTCGCCACCGGCGCCAGGCCGCGCGTGCTGCCCGGCATCGAGCCCGACGGCAAGCTGATCTGGACCTATTTCGACGCCATGGTGCCGGCGACCTTCCCGAAGAGCCTGGTGGTCATGGGCTCCGGCGCCATCGGCATCGAATTCGCCTCGTTCTACCGCACCATGGGAGCCGAGGTGACGGTGGTCGAGGTGCTGCCGCAACTGCTGCCGGTCGAGGATGCCGAGATCGCCGCCTTGGCGCGCAAGCGCTTCGAGAAGCAAGGCATCAAGATCATGACCTCGACCAAGGTGACCAAGGTCGACAAATCGGCCAACGGCATCACCGCGACGGTTGAGGACGACAAGGGCAACAAGCAGACGCTCACCGCCGAGCGGCTGATCTCGGCGGTCGGTGTGGTCGGCAATATCGAGAACCTCGGGCTCGAGGCGCTCGGCGTGAAGATCGATCGCGGCACGGTCGCGACCGACGGCCATGGCCGGACCAATGTGCCCGGCATCTTCGCCATCGGCGATGTCGCCGGCCCGCCCATGCTCGCCCACAAGGCCGAGCATGAGGGCGTGATCTGCGTCGAGACCATCAAGGGCCTGCCGACCCACGCCATGGACAAGGCCAAGATCCCGGGCTGCACCTATTGCCACCCGCAGATCGCCTCCGTCGGGCTGACCGAGGCCAAGGCCAAGGAAGCCGGCTACAGCCTGAAGGTCGGCCGCTTTCCCTTTGTCGGCAATGGCAAGGCGATCGCGCTCGGCGAGCCGGACGGCCTGGTCAAGACGATCTTCGACGCCAAGACCGGCAAGCTCCTGGGCGCCCATATGGTCGGCGCCGAGGTGACCGAGCTGATCCAGGGCTACGTCGTGGCGATGAACCTGGAGACCACGGAAGAAGAGCTGATGCACACGGTCTTCCCGCATCCGACCCTGTCGGAAATGATGCATGAGAGCGTGCTCGACGCCTATGGCCGGGTGATCCACACCTGAAGGGGCGAATGGCGAATGGCGAGTGGCGAATAACGAATAGCGAATGGGGATGATGCGGCGCCGGCGGCGCATCAACCCTCGCCCACGCCTTCGTGGGAGAGGGGCGATGCATCTCCGAATGCGCATAAACAATACGTTGCATCAAAGGCTTAGCGAAATGACTGTGGCGGCGAAGTCAGAGCACTACGTCACCCCCGGCGAGCGAAGCGAGGGAAGGGGGGCCAGGAGTTCCAAGGCTTGGTGCTAACCGCAGAGAAACCACTGGAAAACATGCGCTGAAAGCGCCGATGAAGCGGCTCCTGGACCCCTGTCCCCTCGCTTCGCTCGCCGGGGGGGACGTAGAGGTTTGCATGCATTTCTGCTTGGGGTGATGGCGCGCGGCCCTCGAAGGACGGCCGACTACAATCCAAGGCACCGAGAAGGCCTAAATTTCGAGACGTGTGAATGCCATTGCGCAAGCGGGCGAGAGTTTACGCGCGGTTGGACACCTCTACCCCCAGGCCAGCGTCTTCTGCGGCAAATCCCGTTCGACCACCCGGCTCGCCCTGAGCACAAGGTCTTCGCGGAACGCCGCACCGACCACCTGCAGGCCCACCGGCAGGCCGGCCGCGGTGAAGCCGCAGGGCACGGAGGCCGCCGGCTGGCGGCTGAGGTTGAACGGCCAGGTGAAAGGCGTCCAGTCGAACCATTCGGGGAAGCGCGCCCGGTCGGGCGTGTCCTGGCCGGCGTCGAAGGCCGGGATCGGCATGGTCGGGGTGACCAGCAGGTCGAAATCACCGTGGAAGGCCTGCATGCGGGCACTGAGCGCCCGGCATTCGTCCTGCGCTGCCTGCAGCTCCGCGGCCGAGAACCGGCGCGCCGACACGACGAGCTCGAGCAGTTCCGGTTCGAGCATCTGCAATTGCCGCCCGCTCAAATGGCGGAGCGCACCGGCATAACCGCTGCGCCACATCACGCCCATCACCTGACGCAGCGCCGACAGGTCGAGCGACACCTCGCTGACCACGGCGCCGGCCTTCGCCAAGGCCGCGACACCCGACGCGACCGCCGCCGCAACCTCGGCGTCGACATCAGGAAATCCCAGGTCGCGCGCATAGGCGATGCGCAGGCCCGAGACGCCGCGTCCAAGTGATTCGCGGTAGTCGATCGCCTGGAACGGCACGGCGAAGGCATCCCGCGTATCGGGCCGGCCGATCACCTCGAGCATCAGGGCGCTGTCCTCGACCGTGCGCGTCAGGCCGCCGAAGACGCCGAGCGTGCCGAGCGAATGGGCGAAATTGGGCACCAGGCCGAAGGTCGTCTTCAGCCCGAACAGGCCGGTGAAGGCGGCGGGGATGCGAATCGAGCCACCGCCATCGCCGCCGGTGGCGAGCGGGCAGACGCCGGTTGCCACCGCGACCGCCGCGCCACCGCTCGAACCACCCGGCGTCTTGGCCGGGTTCCAGGGATTGCGGGTGATGCCGGTCAGCGGGCCGTGGGTGATGCCCTTCCAGCCATATTCCGGGGTTGTGGTCTTGCCGAAGAACACCGCGCCGGCCTCACGCAAGCGGGCGACACCCGGCGTATCGAAGCCGCTCGGCGTCTCCGCCATGGTGTGCGAGCCGAAACGCATCGGCCAGCCGGTGACGTGGTTGGTGTCCTTGACCGCGACCGGGACACCGTCGAGCGGCCCCAGCGGTTCGCCGCGCAGCCAGCGCGCCTCTGCATCCCGGGCCATGCGGCGACCGGTTGCTTCATCCACCAGGCAGAAGGCGTTGAGGCTCTTGTCGACCGCGTCGAGGCGCGTCAGCGACGCCTCGATAACCTCGACCGGCGACACTGTGCCTGCGCGATAGGCGCGCAGCAGGTCGACCGCGGATAGGGAGCAAAGATCGGAAGCCATGCCGCACCTCGTTCCGCCAGCATGCTGGCGGAACGACGAAGACGGAACCAGCCCTTATGCAGGGCTGTCCGGCGATCAGGCCGCAGCGGCGCCGCCGCGCGAGGGCAGGACGACGGCCTTCGTGCCGCTCGGCACGCGGCTGTAGAGGTCGATGATGTCCTGGTTCATGAAGCGGATGCAGCCCGACGACACCTGGGTGCCGATGGTCCAGGGCTCGGTCGTGCCGTGCAGCCGGTAGAAGGTGTCGCGGTTGCCGCGATAGAGATAGAGCGCGCGCGGGCCGAGCGGGTTCGTCGGACCACCCGGCAGGCCGGCGGCGACCGGGCCGTAACGGTCGGGCTCGCGACGGATCATGTCCTGGGTCGGGGTCCAGCGCGGCCATTCGGCCTTGCGGCCGATGGTGGCGACGCCGGTCAGGTTGAAGCCTTCTTCCTTGCCGACGCCGACGCCGTAGCGGAGCGCACGACCGCCCTCCATCACCAGATAGGCATGGCGCTCGGTCGGGTCGACCACGATGGTGCCGGGCTGCTCGCGGGTGCGATAGCTGACTTCCTGGCGCAGGAAGCGCGGGTCGACTTCGCTCAGGTCGACGGCCGGGATCGGATAGGGCTCGGTGTCGATCGCCGCATACATCTGCAGGTAGCTCGGATCGATCCGTGGAGCCGGCTCCGCCAGCTCCTGGCGCTGCGTCACGCAGCCGGCGAGGACAAATGGCGCGCTGGCCACGAAAAAGCGTCTATCGATCATCATCGGCCTCTAGAACTCCGAACACCTGCGAAATGTTCCTGTCATGCGGAAGTGTCGGGTCGATAACAAACATCCTGGCCGCCGGGTATGACGTTCTCGTTACTTTTCCTGGAGTTCCGTGGCAGTGTGACTTTTGTGCATCGCACGCTGTGACGGCGGAATGACGGCTGTCCCAAGGGAAGCAGCCATTCCGGCGCAGCACCGATCAGAGGCTGGCGTGCAGGTCATATTCCGTCGCGCGGTCGATCTTGACCGTGACCAGTTCACCCACCGTCATCTTGCGCTTGGTGTGAATATAGACGGCGCCGTCGATCTCCGGCGCATCGCCCTTCGACCGCGCCTTGACCACGGTCGGGCCGGCCTCGTCGACGATCACCTGCTGGCGCGTGCCGACCTTCTTCTTCAGGCGCTTCGCCGAGATCTCGGCTTGCTTCTTCATGAAGCGATGCCAGCGCTTGTCCATCACCTCGGGCGCGACATGGCCATCGAGCGCATTGGAGGTGGCGCCGGCCACCGGCTCGTATTTGAAGCAGCCGACCCGGTCGAGCTGGACCTCGTCGAGCCAGTCGAGCAGGAACTGGAATTCCTCTTCCGTCTCGCCCGGGAAGCCGGTGATGAAGGTCGAGCGGATGGTCAGGTCCGGGCAGATCTCGCGCCAGCGGCGGATCCGCTCGGCGGTCTTTTCCTGGTGCGCCGGCCGCTTCATCCGGCGCAGCACGTCCGGATGGGCGTGCTGGAAGGGGATGTCGATATAGGGAAGGATCTTGCCCTCGGCCATCAAGGGGATGACCTCGTCGACATGGGGGTAGGGGTAGACATATTGCATGCGCACCCAGACGCCGAGCTCGCCGAGCGCCTGCGACAGGTCGAGGAACTTGGTGCGCCAGGTGCGGTCGCGCCACTGGCTCTCGGCATATTTCACGTCGATGCCATAGGCCGAGGTGTCCTGTGAGATGACCAGCAATTCCTTGACGCCGGCCGCCACCAGTTTCTCGGCTTCGCGCATGACCTCGCCGAGCGGCCGCGAGACGAGATCGCCGCGCAGCTTGGGGATGATGCAGAAGGTGCAGCGGTTGTTGCAGCCCTCGGAAATCTTCAGATAGGCATAGTGCCGCGGCGTCAGCTTGATGCCCTGCGGCGGCACCAGGTCGAGGAACGGATCGTGGCTCGGCGGCACCGCTTCGTGCACCGCGGCGAGCACGCTCTCATATTGCTGCGGGCCGGTGATCGCCAGGACGGACGGGTGGGCGGCGCGGATCTGCTCGGGCTCGGCGCCCATGCAGCCGGTGACGATGACCCGGCCATTGTCCTTCAGCGCGTCGCCGATCGCCGCCAGGCTCTCCGCCTTGGCCGAATCGAGGAAACCGCAGGTGTTGACCAGCACGAGGTCGGCGCCCTGGTGGGTGCGCGACAGCTCATAGCCCTCGGCCCTGAGGCGCGTGATGATCCTTTCGGAATCGACGAGCGCCTTGGGGCAGCCGAGCGAGACGAAGGAGATTTTCGGAGCAGCGTTCATGGATCTTTTTCGGCACCAGCAAAGCGCGCCAATAGGCCAAAGCGGCGGTCCGGACAAGGGACAGACGCGAAATCGACGCCCGGCGCGCCGCGCCGTGGCCTTCGCCAGCACCGCTTTCGCAACCCTGATCGCCAGTATCGCCCGCCAACCCCGCTGGCGCGGCAGCCTCTGCACGCTATCCTGACAGTGGATCTCTTCTACGATGCATCGGTTACGAGGAATTGCCTTCCATGCTGACGATCTACGGCGTCTACCGCTCGCGCGCCTCGCGCAATTTCTGGCTGGCCGACGAGCTCGGCCTGGCCTACCGCCATGTGCCGGTCATCCAGGCCTATCGGCTGGCCGAGCCGGACGGCGCCGGCGCGCCGCTGAACACCCGGTCCGCCGAATTCCGGGCCGTGAACCCGAACGGCCAGATCCCCGTGATCGACGACGACGGGCTGCGCCTGCACCAGTCGCTGGCGATCAACCTTCATCTCGCCAGGAAGCATGGCGGCCCGCTGGCGCCCGCCGACCTCGCCGAAGACGGCCTGATGACCATGTGGACCTACTGGGCCGCGGCGGATGTCGAGCCGCACGCCATCCAGATCCTCTATCACCGGGTCGGCAAGCCGCCGGCCGAGCGCGATCCCGCCATCGCCAAGGCCGCCGTCGACGCCCTGCGGACGCCCTTTGCCGCCTTGAACACCGAGCTCGGCAAGCGCGGCTTCATCGTCGGCGACCGCTTCACCGTCGCCGATCTCAATGTCGCGGAGGTAGTGCGCTACGCCATGCCCGCACAGGAACTGTTCGACGAAGCCCCCCATGTCAGGGCATGGCTGGCGGCCTGCCAGGCCCGGCCGGCCTTCGCCGCGATGATGGCCAAACGCGAGGCCGAGCCGGCCTGAGGCCGGCAGGGCACGGACCAGGGACGGGCAGGGCGGTGGCCGGCATTCGCACTCTCGGGCGCCGGTTCCGGCCGCATTGCGCGTCATCGGGTTGCGAGGGAGATCGCAATGGCATTGGTCTGTTGGGCAACGCTGGCATGGCAAGCTGACTATGGTCAGTTCTATCTCATCGACCGCGACGACACGTCTTTCCGCGCGCCGGAGATCATCACGCCCGAGATGGAGGCCCGCAGCCTGTTCGTCCCGACCAGCGGGCTGGTGGTCTACACCGAAGGTTGCCTGCAGCAGCAAATCCGGATCCTGATCCACGATGCCGAGCCGGATCATTCGCCGGTGGAGCAGATGAGCGGCAAGTCGTGGACACGGATCGAAACGGCCACACTGCGTTTCCCCTCGCAAAAATTCTCGATCTCGAGCCCTTCGGCACCCGATCCTCTCCCCAACGGACCTATATTTCTTCTGGATAGCGCCACGGCGACGGCCCGGATCAGCTGGATGGAATTCCAAGGCAGCCGGGACGATAGCGTGCCCGTCGAACCTGACGTCATCGAGGTGGCGCTCTGGCCGGGCTGACCGCTTGCGGCGCGCCGGCGCGACGTCGATGCGGCAGGCAGCCCGCCCCGAATTGCACACAATGCTCAATCCATGGAAAAGCTGTGCCAGCGACAAGCCCGGCCGAGGGCAGGCCACCGGGCGCAACAGGATGCGCTCCGGCACACGGGCGTGTGCATTTCCGGCCGCTGCCGCTCGCGGCGGCTTGTCACGGCTCGCGACCTCAGGCAGGAAGGCGCCACGGAGAGATGGCCGAGTGGTTTAAGGCAGCGGTCTTGAAA
>BFBZ01000575.1_pt1 | contig 33216 bp, 31 predicted proteins | sample 1888401 | NCBI WGS metagenome assembly BFBZ01 (sample SAMD00112614, study PRJDB3348) | symbiont metagenome | host: Chara braunii | reverse complement strand
CACTAGAATCATAACGTTGCTAGTGTCGCTTTGATTCGGAAGTTCGCTTCGGAATGCGCTGAGAATTCAGGCGAACTTCCGAATCGCGACACTAGAGATGCGTGCGGCGCAAGCGCAGCGCGTTGCCCACCACGCTCACCGATGAGAGCGCCATGGCGGCCGCCGCGATGATCGGCGATAGCAGAATACCAAACGCCGGATAGAGTACGCCGGCCGCAATCGGCACGCCCGCCGCGTTGTAGATGAAGGCGAAGAACAGATTCTGCCGAATATTGCTCATCGTCGCTTCGGAGAGCTTTCGCGCACGTACGATGCCGGTGAGATCCCCCTTGAGCAGGGTCACGCCCGCGCTTTCGATTGCGACGTCGGTTCCGGTTCCCATCGCGATGCCGACGTCGGCGGCAGCGAGCGCCGGTGCATCGTTGACGCCGTCGCCGGCCATCGCGACCACGCGGCCTTCCTTGCGGAGCTTCTCGACCAGCGCGCTCTTGTGATCGGGCAGCACTTCGGCTTCGACCTCGTCGATACCGAGGCGGCGGGCGACAGCCTGCGCTGTGGTTCTATTGTCGCCGGTCAGCATGACAACGTGGATGCCGTCCGCCTTCAGCGCACGCAGCGCCTCGGGTGTCGTCGCCTTGATCGGATCGGCGATGGCGATGACCGCAGAAGCTTTGCCGTCGATGGCGACGAAGATCGCCGTGGCACCGTCCTGACGCAGCTCTTCGGCGCGAGTAGAGAGCGCGTCCGTGGTGATATTCAGTTCTTTCAGGAAGTTCGCGTTGCCGAGCACCACGCGCTTCCGATCGACCATGCCGATGGCGCCCTTGCCGGTCGGCGAGTCGAAGCCCATGACGCGAGCGAGGGTAACGTTCCTCTCCTTCGCCGCATCGACGATGGCACGGGCGAGGGGATGCTCGCTCGCCTGTTCGACGCTGGCCGCCAATTTGAGAGCGTCGCTCTCCGAAAGACCCTCGACCGGAACGATAGCAACGACTTTCGGCTTTCCTTCGGTCAGCGTGCCGGTCTTGTCGACGACCAGAGTGTCGACCTTCTCCATCCGTTCCAGCGCTTCGGCGTTCTTGATCAGAACGCCGGCCTGCGCGCCGCGTCCGACGCCGACCATGATCGACATCGGTGTGGCGAGTCCAAGCGCGCAGGGGCAAGCGATGATAAGAACGGCGACGGCAGCGACGAGGCCGTAGGCGAGGCGTGGTTCGGGGCCGTACACGGCCCACGCAATGAACGCTGCGACGGCGACCGCGATCACGGTCGGTACAAACCAGCCGGCGACCTGATCAGCCAGCCGCTGGATCGGCGCGCGCGAACGCTGCGCGCTCGCGACCATCTGCACGATTTGCGACAGCATCGTGTCGCGGCCGACCTTCTCGGCGCGCATCACGAAGCCGCCGGTCTGGTTGAGCGTGCCGGCGATGACCTTCCCACCTTGCTCTTTGGTGACCGGCATCGACTCGCCCGTCACCATCGACTCGTCGAGCGAGGAGCGGCCTTCGATCAGTTCGCCGTCGACCGGCACCTTTTCGCCGGGGCGAACGCGCAGTTTGTCGCCGACCGCGACGCTGTCGAGCGCCACGTCCTCGTCGCTGCCATCGTCCTTCACGCGGCGTGCGGTCTTCGGCGCCAGATCGAGCAACGCGCGGATCGCGCCGGAGGTCTGCTCTCGAGCGCGCAGTTCCAGCACCTGGCCAAGCAGCACCAGCACAGTGATGACGGCTGCGGCTTCGAAGTAAACCGCGACCGCGCCACCGTGTCCGCGGAATGCAGCGGGGAAGATTTGGGGGAAGACCGTCGCGACGATGCTATAGCCCCACGCCACGCCCGTGCCCATCGCGATCAGCGTGAACATGTTGAGATTGCGCGTGACGAGCGACTGCGCGCCGCGCACGAAGAACGGCCACCCAGCCCACAGCACGACCGGCGTGGCGAGCACGAGCTGGATCCAGTTCGACGTGGTCTGGTCGACGATGCCGTGCAGATCGACGAGATGGCCGCCCATCTCGAGCGCGAACACCGGGAACGCGAGCACGAGTCCGATCCAGAACCGCTTCGTCATGTCCGCAAGTTCGGGATTGGGTCCGCTGTCGGCGGTCACCACATCCGGCTCAAGCGCCATGCCGCAGATCGGGCAGGAGCCCGGTCCGATCTGCCGGATCTCCGGATGCATCGGGCAGGTGTAGATCGTGCCGGGCGGCAACTCCTCGGCAGGCGCGCTGTTCTTGTCGAGATACTTCGCCGGATCGGCCGCGAACTTGGTGCGGCAGCCGCCCGAGCAGAAGTAATAGGTGTGGTGCTTGTGGCTGTGCCGGTGCGGTGTCTCGTGCGGGTCGACCGTCATGCCGCAGACGGGGTCGATGACACTGCCAGGCGAGGCGGCCGCCGCCGCGTGGTGATCGTGTTCCATGATCTAGAAGTACGGCCCCGGCTGGCGATTGCAAAATACGGAATTGGGTGGAGAGCCAATGGCTTACGCCACTGGCGCAGGACGTAATGTTATATTATAACATAGGTATGCCGGATCATTCGCAACACCCTCACGGACACCATCTTCATCACCACCATCACGCGGGCCACGTTCATCCGCCCGCGACGGTGCATCCGTCGATCCTGCGCCTGTCCGCTCTGGAGCGCCTCGCCGCGTCCGTGGTTGTGATCGCGATCCTCTGGGCTGTCGTGTTCTGGGCCATGCGATGAACGCACAACTCCGATTTCAGGATCTGACGCTCGGCTACGACCGCCATCCGGCGGTGCATCACCTGAGCGGCGAGATCGCGCCGGGCTCGCTCACCGCGGTGGTCGGCCCGAACGGCGCCGGCAAGTCGACGCTGTTCAAGGGCGTGGTCGGCGTCATCAAGCCGCTGTCCGGCACGGTCGAGCGCAACGGCGTGCTGCCGCAAGAGATCGCTTATCTCCCTCAGATCGCGGAGATCGACCGTACGTTTCCGATCAGCGTCTATGACATGGTGTCGATGGGGCTGTGGCGCAGCGCCGGTCTGTTCGGCGGTATCGGAAAGAAGCAACGCGACAAGATCGAGCATGCGATCGAGGCCGTCGGTTTGACGGGCTTCGAGCAGCGCGCCATAGGGACGCTTTCCGGAGGGCAGATGCAGCGCATGCTGTTCGCACGGCTGCTCCTTCAGGACGCGCGCGTGATCGTGCTTGATGAACCGTTCAATGCCATCGATGCGAAAACCTCCGCCGATCTGCTGGCGCTCGTGCGCCGCTGGCATGACGAGAAGCGCACGGTGCTGGCCGCGCTGCATGATTTCGACGTGGTGCGCGCGAACTTCCCCGAAGCTTTGCTGCTTGCCCGCGAGCCGGTGGCCTGGGGCAAGACGGCCGATGTGCTGACGCCGGAGAACATCACGAAGGCGCGGGACATGTGCGAAGCCTTCGACGAGAAGGCCGAAGCCTGCGTCGAGGCGGCGTAGCTTCATCATGTATGACCTTCTCATCGCTCCCTTTTCCGAATTCGAATTCATGCGTCGTGCGCTTGCGGGCGTGCTCGCGCTTGCGTTCGGCGCCGGGCCCATCGGCGTGTTCCTGATGCTGCGTCGGATGAGCCTCGTCGGCGACGCCATGGCGCACGCGATCCTGCCTGGTGCAGCCATCGGCTTCCTGATCTCGGGGCTCAACCTCTTTGCGATGGCGACCGGCGGGCTGATCGCGGGCTTTGTCGTTGCGCTTGCGGCAGGCCTGATCGCGCGCACGACCGAGCTGAAGGAAGACGCCTCGCTCGCCGCGTTTTTTCTCATTTCGCTCGCGGTCGGTGTCACCATCGTCTCGGTGCGCGGCACCAATATCGATCTGTTGCACTTCCTGTTCGGCACCGTGCTGGCGCTCGACGATCAGACGCTGATCCTGATTGCGGTCAACGCGACGGTGACGCTGGTTGGATTGGCGCTGATCTACCGGCCGCTATTGCTTGAATGCGTCGATCCGAACTTCCTGCGCTCGGTGAGCCGCGCGGGCGGTCCGGCGCATATCCTGTTCCTCGCGCTGGTCGTGCTCAATCTCGTGAGTGGCTTCCATGCGCTCGGCACCTTGCTTGCGGTCGGCATCATGATGTTGCCGGCGGCAACGGCGCGCTTCTGGGCCCGCGACATCACGACGATGCTTGTTGTTTCTGCTCTCGCCGGCGCGGCCTCCGGCTATGCGGGCCTGCTGCTTTCGTTCCACACCAGCGTTCCGTCCGGCCCCGCGGTGATCCTCGTGGCCGGCGGCATCTATGCGGTGTCGGTGGTCATCGGCCCGGTTGGCGGGCTCATCCATCGGCTCGTTCCAAGGCGGCATCTCGAAGCATGATCGCGAAACGCACGTTCCTCATCTCGCTGCTTGCAGTCTCACTGTTGCCTGCGCCTGCCTTTGCGCAGAGCAAGATCAAGGTGGTTGCGAGCTTTTCGATCCTCGCCGACATCGTCAGCAATGTCGGGGGCGACCGTGTCGAGGTGGCCTCGCTCGTGGCCGCGAACAGCGACGCCCACGTCTACAACCCAAGCCCTGCGGATGCGCGCAAACTCGCCGAGGCCCAGGCGGTGTTCGTGAACGGACTCGGCTTCGAGGGGTGGCTCGATCGTCTCGTGAAGGCGTCGGGCACCAAGGCGCCGACCATCGTCGTGACCAAGGGCATCAAGCCGCTGGAGCGCGCCGCCACCGGCGGCCATTCGCATGGCCGCGTCGATCCGCATGCCTGGCAATCGGTCGCGAATGTGAAGGTCTATGCCGCGAACGTCCGCGATGGGCTGATTGCCGCCGATCCGGCTGGGAAGGCGGCCTACGAGGCGAATGCCGCGGCCTATCTCGAAAAGCTCGACGCGCTCGACAAAGAGGTTCGCGAAACGATCGCGAAAATCCCGGCCGAGCGGCGACGGGTGCTCACGACCCACGATGCTTTCGGCTATTTCAGCGCCGCCTATGGCATCGAGATGGTTGCCCCGCAGGGCGTCTCGACCGAATCCGAGCCCGCGGCCAAGGATGTCGCCGCCCTCATCACCCAGATCAAGAATAAGAAGATTTCTGGGGTGTTCATGGAGAACGTCACCGACCCCCGCCTGATCCAGCGGATTTCTGCCGAAACCGGCGCAAAAGGCGGCGGAACGCTCTATTCCGACGCCCTGACCGACCCAAAAGGCCCGGCCCCCACTTACATCGACCTGATCCGACACAATATAAGGACGCTCAGCCAAGCTCTTACAAGCTAAGCCCTTATGAGTTGAGGTTCAGGTTTCCCGATGTCCGACGCGACCACCGCCACCGAAAAGCTCCCCGTCACTGTGCTTACCGGCTATCTCGGGGCCGGCAAGACCACGCTGCTCAACCGCATCCTCTCGGAGCCGCACGGCAAGAAGTACGCCGTGATCGTCAACGAGTTCGGCGAGATCGGCATCGACAATGAGCTGGTCGTCGGCGCGGACGAGGAAGTGTTCGAGATGAACAACGGGTGCATCTGCTGCACCGTGCGCGGCGACCTGATCCGCATCATCGAAGGGTTGATGCGGCGCAAGGGCAAGTTCGATGCGATCATCGTCGAGACCACCGGCCTCGCTGACCCGGCGCCGGTGGCGCAGACCTTCTTCGTGGACGAGAACGTCGGCCGCCGCACCAAGCTGGACGCAGTGGTGACCGTGGCGGACGCGAAGTTCCTGAAAGACCGCCTCAAGGACGCGCCGGAGGCCAAGAACCAGATCGCGTTCGCCGACGTAATCCTGATCAACAAGACCGATCTCGTCACTGACGCGGAGCTGCGCGAGGTCGAGGCCCGCATCCGCGGCATCAATCCTTACGCCAAGCTCCATCGCACGCAGCGCTCGCAGATCGCGCTCGACGAGGTGCTCGGCCGCAACGCCTTCGATCTCGACCGTATTCTCGACATCGAGCCCGAATTCCTGAAGGCCGACGATCACGATCATCACCATGATCACGACCACGACCACGATCATGGCCATCATCACCACCACGACCACGGTGGGATGAAGCACTACCATGACGAGGAGATGCAGTCGTTCTCGATCAAGACCGAGAAGCCGCTCGACCCGAACAAATTCTTCCCGTGGGTGCAAAAGCTCGTCGCCGACGAAGGCCCGCAGATCCTGCGCACCAAGGGCATCCTATCGTTCAAGGACGACGACGATCGCTTCGTGTTCCAGGGCGTACATATGATCCTGGACGGCGACCATCAGCGCCCATGGAAAAAAGGCGAGACGCGCGACAGCCGCATTGTGTTCATTGGACGTAACCTGCCGGAGGATAAGATCCGGGAAGGTTTCCTGAACTGCGTGGCGTGATACGGCTGGTTTTGCTAACCCAAATGAAAATCTCAACCGGCCTCATGCTGAGGAGCATCGCGAAGCGATGCGTCTCGAAGCACGAGGCCGCCCCATCCTTCGAGACGCGGGCTTCGCCCGCTCCTCAGGATGAGGCGGAGCAACAGCAGTGACTGACGCACAAGACACACCGTCCGTTGTCGACCGCACGCGCCCCGTCGAAGCGGGCCAGTCGGTGGTCGGCGTGTATTTCCTCGACCGCACCGCGGTGTTCGTGCTCGGCGAGGAGGCGCTCCTCTTCGTTCGGCCGAAGGGAGACACGCAGCGTTTCGACATTCACTCAGGCGGAATTCTCTCCGTCAAAAGCGACGGCACTCGAATCGTCACCGGTGGCGATGACGGCAGGGTCGTCTCGACCGACCCTAAGGGTGAGAGCAAGACCATCGCGACCGACGCCAAGCGGCGCTGGATCGATGAGGTCGCGGTTGGTCCCGACGGCGCAACCGCTTGGTCGGCCGGCAAGACCGCTTTCATGCAGGCAGGGAAAGGCGAGCCGAAGTCGCTCGACCTGCCGTCTTCGGTCGGCGGTCTCGCATTTGCGCCGAAGGGCATCCGCGTCGCGGTCGCGCATTATGGTGGCGTGTCGCTCTGGTTTCCCAATGTGCAGGGCAAGCCCGAATTCCTGGAGTGGAAAGGCTCGCACCATCACGTTGCCTACAGCCCGGACGGGAAATTCCTCGTCACCGCAATGCAGGAGCCCGCGCTGCACGGCTGGCGGGTCGCCGATGCCAAGCACATGCGCATGTCCGGCTATTCGGCGCGCGTGCGCTCGTTCGGCTGGACCGCGGGTGGTAAGTGGCTCGCGACCGCGGGCTCCGAGCAGCTCGTGATGTGGCCGTTTCAGTCCAAAGACGGCCCGATGGGCAAGCAGCCGAAGATGTTTGCGGCCTTTGCCGTGAGGGTGAGTGTCGTTGCCTGCCATCCGAAGCAGGAGGTGGTCGCGGTCGGCTATGCCGACGGCACGATCCTTATGGTGCGGATCGACGACGGCGCCGAGGTGTTGGCGCGCAAGCCCGACGGTTCGCCGGTCTCTGCGATGGCCTGGGACGAGAACGGCACGTCACTCGCGTTCGGCACCGAGGGTGGCTTGGCGGGCGTGCTCGATCTGGCCTAGATTTTCCTTGGCTTGGGTTTGCCTTGGCCCGGATTTTCTGCCTAAACAAAACTGTCACAAAACCGCATTAGGCAGGGCCGATGCGCTTTCTCACGACGTTTCAGCTTTACGACTTCATCGACACCATCGTCAGTCTGCTGACGGCGTTCGTGCTTGGCACATTGATCGGCGCCGAGCGCCAGTACCGTCAGCGCACCGCGGGGCTGCGCACCAACGTGCTGGTGGCGCTGGCGGGCGCGGCTTTCGTCGATCTCGCGATGCATCTGACCGGTGCGGAAGGCGCAGTCCGGGTCATCACCTATGTGGTGGCGGGCATTGGCTTCCTTGGCGCCGGCGCGATCATGAAGGAGGGCACCAACGTCCGCGGGCTGAACACGGCCGCGACGTTGTGGGGCTCGGCCGCGGTCGGCGCCTGTGCGGGCGCGGATATGGTGGCGCAGGCGATCCTGCTCACCGCCTTCATCCTGATGACCAACACGCTGCTGCGGCCGCTGGTCAACGCGATCAACCGACTGCCGTTCGACGAGCGTGCGTCGGAGGCGACCTATGAGGTTCGGCTGACGACCGATATCAAGGCCGTGCCCCAGGTGCGCGAGCAGCTTCTGGAGAAGCTCGAAGCGGCGAAGTACCCGGTGCGGGAGGTCGAAGAGATCGACCGCGCCGACGAGACCATCGAGCTGGTTGCGGAGCTGATGAGTTCGTCGGTCGATTCCAAGGAGCTCGACTCCGTCACCAATGCGTTGGGTTCCATGCCCGGCGTGCGCCACGCGACCTGGACCGTGCGGACGGTGGAGTGACGCGCTCAAACAAAAACCCCGGACTGAGGGTCCGGGGTTTTACTTAATGCGCCGCCGACTAGATCACATATTGCTGCAAAGGCGGGAAGCCATTGAACGCCACCGACGAATAGGTCGTCGTGTAGGCGCCTGCCGCTTCCAGCAACACCTTGTCGCCGATCGCGAGCGAGACCGGTAGGTTGTACGGCGTCTTCTCGTAGAGCACGTCGACCGAGTCGCAGGTCGGGCCGGCGATGACGCAGGGCGCCATCTCGTCGCGGTCCTTGGCGGTGCGGATCGGATAACGGATCGACTCGTCCATGGTCTCGGCGAGGCCGTGGAACTTGCCGATGTCGAGATAGACCCAGCGCAGGTCGTCTTCCGGATTGCGCTTGGCGATCAGCACCACCTCGGCTTCGATCAGGCCGGCGTTGCCGACGAGGCCGCGACCCGGCTCGATGATCGTGTTCGGGATCTTGTTGCCGAAGTGCTTGCGCAGCGCCTTGAAGATCGCCTTGCCGTAGCTCTCGAGCTTGGGGACCTTGCGCAGATATTTCGCCGGGAAGCCGCCGCCGAGGTTGACCATCGACAGGTTGATGCCGCGCTCGGCGCAGCTCTTGAACACACCGGCGGCGGAGGCCAGCGCCCGGTCCCAGGCCTCCACGTTGTGCTGTTGGGAGCCGACATGGAACGACAGGCCATAGGCGACGAGGCCCAGCCGGTGCGCCTGTTCGAGCAGGTCGGTGGCATAGGCCGGCTCGCAGCCGAATTTGCGCGACAGCGGCCATTCGGCGCCGCTGCCGTCGCAATGGATGCGGCAGATCACCTTCGAGCCCGGTGCAGCACGGGCGACCTTCTCGATCTCGGCCTCGCAGTCCACTGCGTACATCGAGATGCCGAGCTTGTGGGCCGTGGCGATGTCGCTCTCTTTCTTGATCGGGTTGCCGTAGGAGATGCGGTCGGGCGTCGCGCCTGCGGCCAGAGCCATCTCGATTTCGCCGATCGAGGCGACGTCGAAACAGGAGCCGAGCGCGACCAGCATCTTGAGGATCTCGGGTGCCGGGTTGGCCTTCACCGCGTAGAACACGCGGGTGTCCGGCAACGCCTTGGCGAAGGCCACATAGTTGTCGCGCACCACATCGAGATCGATGACGACGCAGGGGCCGGGGGTCTTGCGGTGTTTGAGGAATTCGCGAATTCGCGCGGTCATTTCGAAGTGCACTCCCGGAGCCGATGGCGGCGTGTCCGCCTCAGGTGAAACCTGCTGCGATGTCTCGCGCACCTATGCGCATAGGCGACATCGCATCGACGGTTGCCTTGGTCCGGATGAGGGAAATTCCCGTCCGCACTGTTGGCAAAGATGGATAAGCCTCTTCGGTGATCCGGCAAACGCACGCGCCGGGCTGTACCAAAAAAGCCCTTCCGTCGTTGCTTTAAGCCGCGTCGCCTGCGGAGAGCAGGCTGTGCTGGTTTCGCCTCCAGCTGCCGATCAGATGTCTTGAAGAGCTTGCGCTCCCCAGGCGACTGGCGGGCCTCTTGTCCCGCTGCCTACCGATCGACACACGGCCACAGGCACGTGCGAAATTGGGCGCTTCAACGAAATCGCGAATCCGAAAGTGAGTCAAACGATTCGTGACGGTTGGATAACACTCCACAGGATTCTCCGCGGTGTCGCCAGCAAATCGCCACCGCTGAAACACAAACGAGCGCGGCGATGCCGCGCTCGTTCGCAAGAGTTGCGATTGTTGGAGGATCAGCCGACCAGCACGTTCCTGAACTGCCACGGATCGCTGGTGTCGATGTCCTCCGGAAAGAGGCCGGGGCGGCCGTTGAGCGGCGTCCAGTCCGTGTAGAAGCCGTTCACCGGCCCGAGATACGGCCGCTGGATTTCCAGAATGCGATGGAAGTCCATTTCGTCGGCCTCGACGATGCCTGCTTTCGGGTTTTCCAGCGCCCATACCATGCCGCCGATGACGCACGACGTCACCTGGAGCGCAGTCGCGTTCTGGTACGGCGCCAGCGCACGCGTCTCCTCGATCGAGAGCTGCGAACCGAACCAGTAGGCGTTCTTGCCGTGGCCGTAGAGCAGCACGCCGAGTTCGTCGATGCCGTCGACGATTTCTCCCTCTTCGAGGATGTGATGCTTCTCCTGCATCTTGCCCGAGCCGAACATCTCGTGCAGCGACACCACCGCATCGTCAGCCGGGTGATAGGCATAGTGGCAGGTCGGCCGGTAGATCACTTTGCCCGATGAATCGCGCGCGGTGAAATAATCCGAGATCGAGATCGACTCGTTGTGCGTGACGAGGAAGCCGTATTGCGCTCCGCGCGTCGGGCACCAGGTGCGTACGCGCGTGTTGGCGCCGGGCTGCATCAGGTAGATCGCCGCGCCACAGCCGGTCTCGTGCGTATGCGCATTGGCCGGCATCCACTTTTCGTGCGTGCCCCAGCCGAGTTCGGCCGGTTGCACGCCTTCCGCCAGGAAACCTTCGACCGACCAGGTGTTGACGAATACCCCCGCTTCCTTGGGCGTCCTGCAACGTTGCGTGTCGCGCTCGGCGATATGTATGCCCTTGACCCCGGCCTGACGCATCAGGTCAGCCCATTCTGCCTTGGTTTTGGGGTCCGGGACATTGAGCTTGAGGTCGGCTGCGACATTGAGCAGCGCCTGCTTGGTGAAGAAAGACACCATGCCCGGATTGGCGCCACAGCAGGACACAGCCGTGGTCGAGCCAGGCTTTCGCGCACGCTTGGCGGCGAGCGTCGTCTCGCGCAACGCATAGTTGGAACGCGCGGCCGCGCCCTTTGACTTGTCGAAGTAGAAGCCGAGCCACGGCTCGTTGACCGTGTCGATGTAAAGCGCACCCAGTTCGTTGCACAGCTCCATGATGTCGACCGAGCCGGTGTCGACCGACAGATTCACGCAAAAGCCCTGGCCGCCGCCTTCGGTGAGCAGCGGCGTCAGCACCTCGCGATAATTATCGCGGGTCAAACCCTGCTGGATGAAGCGCACGCCGTGCTTCTCGCACAGCGCCTTGCGGCCCTCGTCCTTGGGATCGAGCACAGTGATGCGCGACTTGTCGTAAGCGAGGTGCCGCTCGATCATCGGCAGCGTGCCTTTGCCGATCGAGCCGAAGCCGACCATCACGATTGGGCCGCTGATGCGGGCATGGACGGGAAATTCGGACATTGAGCACTACTCCAGCTTTAGGCGTCATATCCGGCAGGCCGGACAAACGGAATGGACGCCGCGCCTTATCCAACGCGGCGTCCACGGGATTGTGACAGCAGGTTTTACGCGGCTTGCGGCAGCCGGGCCCGGCGACGGGCCGGCTTCAGGCCGGCAATGAGTTGGGCCAGGCTCGGCTTGGGTTCCGGCTTGCCGCTGGCGCTGACGAGGCCGTGCGCGTCGTCGAGCGCACCGGCGGTCAGCTCCAGAGCCAGCAGGCGGCTCTGCTCGTAGGGGCCGGGCATCCACAGCGCGCCGGTCTTCTCAGCCGAGAAGCCGAAGCGGCCGTAGTAGGGGGCGTCACCCACGAGAATCACCGCAGCCGCCCCGGAGCGCCGCGCCGCCTTCAGCGCGTGCATCATCAGCGCGGCACCAATGCCGCGGCCTTGCGCCTCGGGTGCCACCGCGAGCGGGCCGAGCAGGAGGGCTTGGCGGCCCGGACCGGCGGTGATGTGCCACAGCCGGACGGTGCCGACGAGGCTGCCATCCTCAACCGCGACGAAGGACAGGCCTTCGGCGGCGATGCGGTCCTCGCGGAGCCGTTCCGAGCACTTGGTGAAGCGGGCCTCGCCCATGGCGGCGTTCAGCAACGCCTCGCGGGCTGGGATGTCGGTTCGTTTCTCTTGTCGGATCTGGATCATTGATCTTGTCCTCGCGCGCTCTCGGTCCCCCCGGGCTTTCGCCCGAGGGGTTGGGAGGGTGGGGGACGCGCCCTTGTTAGGGCGCGATCAGATGTGGATGGTCTTCAGCGGCGAGAAGCCGTTGAAGGCGACGGCGGCGTAGGTCGATGTGTACGCGCCGGTCCCTTCGATCAGCACCTTGTCGCCGATCTCCAGGCTGACGGGCAGCGCATAGGGCTGCTTTTCGTACAGCACGTCCGCCGAGTCGCAGGTCGGGCCGGCGAGCACGCAGGGCGCCATCTCGTCCCCGTCCCGCGTGGTGCGGATCGGGTAGCGGATGGACTCGTCCATCGTCTCGGCGAGACCGCCGAACTTGCCGATGTCGAGGTAAACCCAGCGCACGTCGTCTTCCTCGCTCTTCTTCGAGATGAGCACGACCTCGGTCTCGATGATGCCGGCGTTGCCGACCATGCCGCGGCCCGGCTCGATGATCGTCTCCGGGATGCGGTTGCCGAAGTGGCGCCGCAGGGCACGGAAGATCGCCGAGCCGTAGGATTTCACCGTCGGCACGTTCTTCAGGTACTTGGTCGGGAAACCACCGCCCAAGTTGACCATCGCCAGGTTGATGCCGCGGTCGCCGCAGTCCCGGAAGATCGCGGCAGCCGAAGCCAGCGCGCGGTCCCAGGCGTTGGTGTTGCGCTGCTGAGAGCCGACGTGGAACGACACGCCGTGCGCCTCCAGGCCCAGCTTGTGCGCGTGCTCGAGCACCTCCACCGCCATGTTCGGCTCGCAGCCGAACTTGCGGGAGAGCGGCCACTCGGCGCCCGCGCCGTCGCACAGGATGCGGCAGAACACCTTGGAGCCCGGCGCAGCGCGCGCCACCTTCTCCACCTCGGCTTTGCAGTCGACGGCGTAGAGGCGGACGCCCAGCGCGAAGGCCCGCGCGATGTCGCGCTCCTTCTTGATGGTGTTGCCGAATGAGACGCGGTCGGGCGTGGCGCCGGCCGCGAGCACCATCTCGATCTCGGGGATCGAGGCAGTGTCGAAGCAGGAGCCGAGACCGGCCAGCAGCGACAGGACCTCCGGCGCCGGGTTCGCCTTCACGGCGTAGAACACCCGGGTGTCCGGCAGGGCCTTCGCAAAGTTCTGGTAGTTGGTCTTCACGACGTCGAGATCGACGACGAGGACTGCACCTTCGTCCACGCCGCTCTCGCGGCGCTTCTTCAGGAATTCACGGATGCGAGCGGTCATTGCTGCGCACTCCCCAATGGCTCAAGGCGGGACGGACTTATGCCGTCGCGCGGTGATGCGGGTTTTCGAGCCTCCGGGGTGTGCGATGGGGACACACGTCCGGTGGGGACTCTCAAAACCGCTTCAGTCTGCCTTGGTTGGGATTGGGGAGACCCCGCCCCTAACTGCTGGCAAGGATGGACAAGCCTCTTCGGTTACCCGAGCCGGTGGTGGAGACCGGCAAGACCAGAGAAGCCCGCTCCGTCGTTGCTTTAAGCCGCGTCCTCTGCGGAGAGCAGAGTGTGCTGGTTTCGCCTCCAGCTGCCGATCAGATTTCTTGAAGAGCTCTCGCTCCCCAGGCGACTGGCGGGCCTCTTGTCCCGCTGCCTACCGATCGACACACGGCCACAGGCACGTGCGAAATTGGGCAAGGATCGAAATAATACTTTTGAGTTGAGAGTCAATTACTTTTCGCAAAATCGTCACGCGATTACGCACGTGACTGTTAACGAGCGAGAAAGTTTTGGCGGGTGAGGCGCGCTCAGTTGCGCGTGAAGGGCTCGATGCGGCGCGCGTTCATGACGAAGCGCACCATGACGATGATGCCGAGCACAAAGAAGATCGCCTGAAGGCCGTGTGTGCCGTACTCGCCGAGATGGAAGAGGTTGGAGAACGCCCAGCCGGCGGCGAAGGCCGCGCCGAACACCTCGGCGCCGATCAGGATCGCCGCGCTGCAGACGGTGAGCACGTTGAGCCAGTTGATGCGGCCCGACGTCGGCTTCTGAACGGTGGAGTTCATCGTTTTTTCTCGGCGTTTCTCAGCATTTTCGCGGCTTTGCGAGCCCGTTTACGGCGGCAATGTGGTCGAAATGAATGGCCGGATCAAGGCCGCTCAAGCGTCGCAACGCCGCGGCCGAGGCCCCACTCAGCCGCCCTTCATCGTCCGCCGCTCGATCTCCAGGAGCCGCTCGAGGCCAGTAACCTTGTGCGCCTCCTTCATCCACTTCTCGGCGCCGCCGGGACCCATGAACGGGTCCATCGTGTCGGCGGCGAGGTGCTCGTAGGAGCCGCGCACCGCCTTCACCATCGCCGCGAAGGCCGAGCCTGACGATGCCATCAGCCGGTAGCCCATCTTCACGAGCTCCGCCTTGGAGATCGGGAAGGTCGAGAAGCCGTCCGGCGGGGCGAAGGTCATCAGCGGGGCGGGGAGCCGCTCGGCGATGTGGCGCATGTCCTCGGGCTTGCGGCCCCAGACGAACAGCATGTCGGCGCCGGCCTTCTTCATGGCCTCGGCGCGCCGGAGCGCGTCGTCCATGCCGTCCACCCGGATGGCGTTGGTACGGCCGACGATGACGGTGTCCGGGTTGGTGCGGGCTGCCACCGCCTCCTTAATTCGGTCGGCGGCGAGCTGCGGGGTGACCAGGTTGTCGATGCCGATGTGGTGCTCGACCCGGCGCGGCAGGAGCTGGTCCTCGATCTCGATGCACTGGATGCCCGCGGCCTCGGACATGGCGACCGTGCGGTGCATGTGGACCGGATCGCCCCAGCCAGCGCCCGCGTCGAGCACGACTGGGATCGGGCAGACGGTGCGGATGTCGAGCGCGACCTGGACCATCTCGGTGAGCGACAGCCCGGCCTCGGTGACGCCCTTGTACCAGCCGAGCGAGCCGCCGGAGAGATAGGCGGCCTTGAACCCGGCCTGCATCGCCATCTGCGCCATGATCGGGTTGAGCGCGCAGGGCGCGACGGTGAGCTCCGGCTTGGCGATCAGGGCTTTGAGTTTTTCCACGGACGTTTCCTCTGCACCGGCGTCATGGCCGGGCTTGTCCCGGCCATCCACGACTTCCTACTGTGCGCCCAGTTCTAAAGACGTGGATGCCCGGCACAAGGCCGGGCATGACGGCGGAATATGCGGAGGGAATGGTGGCCAAGCTCAAGGTGATGTGCGCGCGGTCGATGCATCTGATCGTCGGGGAGTTGGGCGCGGCCTTCGGCAAGGCGGCAGGCCATGACATCGCGTTCGACTTCGGCACGGTCGGCGGGCTCGAGGCCAAGATCGCGGCCGGTGAGACTGCGGATGTCTACATCCTGTCGGTCGGCGGCATCGGCAAAATGGAGAAGGCGGAGGCGGTGGTGCCGGGCTCGCGCAAGGAGGTCGCCAAGACCTTCATCGCGCTCTGCGTCCGCGAAGGCGCGCCGATCCCGCAGTTCGGCACGCTCGACGCCTTCAGGAAGCTTCTGGAAAGCGCGAAGGCGGTCGCGACCAGCGATCCGGCGGTGGGCGGCTCGGCAGGCGTTCATCTCGACAAGGCGTTCAAGGAAACCGGCCTCGAATCCATGATGGCGCCGAAGGCCATGCCGCAGAAGACCGGAGCTGAGGTGGCGAAGCGCGTGGTCGAGGGCAAAGCCGACTTCGGCCTCACGCTCTCGGGCGAGGTCGCCTCGGTGCCCGGCGCGGTGATTGCGGGCCCACTCCCTGCGCCATTCGGCCAGGACACGATCTACTGCGCGGCCGTACGGTCTGGCAGCGCGGTGAAGGACGCGGCGTCGGACTTCATCGCGGCGCTGACGAAGCCCGACACCCGTGCGGCGTGGAAGAAGGCGGGGTTTGAGAAGCCCTAGTCCGTCTGCGACCCGCTCGCCTTCACAGGCGCAGCCCACTTCTCGATCTCGTCCGCGACGAACTTGCGCAGATACTCCGGCCAGCGGCGTTCGGGCGAAATCCCGATCAGGCCTTGCTCCTCGAGCCGCTTGCGGAACGCCGGATTGTCCTGCACCGCCGACAGCGCCTTGTTGAGACGCGCGACCTGCGCGGGCGTCGCGCTTTTCGGCAGGAACACCGCGTTCCATGCCGAGATGTCGAAGTTCTTCAGGCCCTGCTGGTCGGCGGTGGGAACGTCGGGAAACGCTGCCGCGCGTTCGCTCGCCAGGGTCGCGATCACCTTCCCCTGTCCGGAATTTACCGCGCTCAGCGCCGTCGAGACGTAGTTGCAGATGTAGTCGAGCCGCCCGCCGATGAGATCCTGCAGCGCCGGGCCGCCGCCGCGATAGGGCACGTGCACGACGTCGACACCGATGGTCTGGTTCAAGAGCACGCAGCCGATGTGCGACGACGTGCCGGTGCCGCCGGAGCCGAACTGCATCTTGCCGGCGTTCGCCTTCGTATAGGCAATGAACTCCTTGAGATTGTTCGCCGGCAGGTCCTTGCGCACGAGCAGGACCAGCGGCGCGTCGGCCACCAGCATCACCGGCTGGAAGTCGTTGACCGGGTGGTACGGCGGCTTCTTGTGCATCGACTGGCTGATCGCATGCGTACCGATCGAGGCCAGTGCGAACATGTGGCTGTCGACCGCCGCCTGCGAGACGCGAAGTGATCCGGTCATGCCGCCGCCGCCACCCACGTTCTCGATGATGACCTGCTGTCCGAGCTGCTCGCTGAGATAGGGTTGAAGGATGCGGCCGAGCACGTCGATCGGGCCGCCCGCGGCGAACGGGATCAGCATCGTCACCGTGCGGTTCGGCCAATCCTGCGCGAACGAAGATGATGAAAGCGCGGCCAATGTGGCCGCGGCGGCGAGCAGCTTGCGAAAAGGCATGTTCACTCCCGGCAGTCCTTGACCGGAGCGCGTCCGGCCGTTCTCATATTACTCCAAACAAAAAAGCGGATAGGCGAGGAAACGATGACAGCACGACAATTGGCCGCAGCGGTTGCGCTGCTCACCGCGTTCGCCATCAGCGCGAAAGCCGAAACCTATCCGTCCCGTCCTGTCACCATCGTCACGCCGTTCGCAGCGGGTAGCGTCACGGATGCGGCGGCGCGTTTGATCGCGCAGAGCTTGCAGGAGACGCTCGGTCAGCCCTTCATCGTCGAGAACCGCGCGGGCGCGGGCGGCTTGCTCGCGGCGTCTGCTGTCGCGCGCGCCAAAAACGACGGCTACACGCTGCTGCTGACGACGAATTCCACGCACTCAGCGGCCAACGGTCTGTTCAAAAGCGTGCCTTACGATCCGATCAAGGACTTCACGCCGATTGCACGTATTGGAAGCTTCCCGTCGTTCGTCGCGGTCAATCCGTCGCAGCCGATCAACTCGATGCAGGAGCTGGTCGCTTACGCGAAGGCCAATCCGGGCAAGCTCTCCTATGGCGTCGGCAACTCGACCGGGCAGATTACCGGCGAGACGATCAAGAAGCGCACCGGCATCGACATCGTGCGCGTGAACTACCGCAGCAATCCGGCAGCGCTCACCGATCTGATCGCAGGCCATATCCAGGTGATGATTCCGGACTTCAACACTGGGCTCGCGCAGGTGAGCGCCAAAGCCATCCGCCCGCTCGCGGTGCTGACCAAGGATCGCAATCCCGCGCTGCCGGATGTGCCGACGCTGTCCGAAACCGTGATGCCGGGCTTCGACATCCTCGCCTGGGCCGGCATGTTCGGTCCGGCCAACATGCCGCCGGAGGCGACCAAGGCGCTCGCCGACAGCATCGAGAAGGCTCTGAAGCAGAAAGAGATCCGTGACCGCTTCGCCTCAGCCGGAACCGACATCTATTGGAGCGGTCCGAAGGACTTCGATGCCTTCGTGAAATCGGAACTGGTGAAATGGACCGCGGCCATCAAGGAGGCCGGGATCGAGCCGGAATAGCCGCCTGATGGTTCCTTTGGGAACGATCTGCCGGTTTCTGCGTTGAGGGCTTGTAAATGGGGGAAGACACCCCATTTACCGTTGAACAGTTCCCGCGGCGCTAACCGCCGTGGCCTTGAGAGAGTGCCGTTTTACCGCGGATGTACCGGAAGACAGAGCGCCTCTCAGGGAAGCTGTTCAGAAACGCGCCCGCCGGGTCCCCCCTCCGGTGGGCCGTTTGCTGTTTGGAGATCCAAAAGCAAAGCGCCCGCCGAGGGGCGGGCGCTGCTCTCTTGTTGATCTGCGGCGTTACGCCTTCAGCGTCTCCAGCACACGATCCGGCGTGAACGGCAGATGGCGCAGCCGCTTGCCGGTGAGCCGGAAGACGGCGTTGGAGATCGCGCCCGCGATGAACGGATTGCCGATCTCGCCAAGCCCGGTTGGGCGCGTGTCGACATCGACGAACTGCACGCTCATCTGCTCCGGCAGGTCGGACATGCGCATCACCGGATAGTCGTGGAAGTTCGATTGCTCCACGACGCCGTCCTTCATCGAGACGCGCTCGTGCAGCACGCTCGACAGGCCGTAGATGATGGCGCTCTCGACGTTCGCCTTGGCCGGTCCCGGCTGCACGATCACGCCGCCATCGACCGCGACCCACACCTTGTGGACCTTGATCTTGCCGGTCGTGCGGTCGAGCGAGATTTCCACCGCGCCCGCGCCGAGCGAGCCCGAACGCTCGGTGATCGAGATGCCGAGCGCGCGGCCCTCCGGACGCGGCGCCTTCCAGTCGCACATCTGTGCGACCGTCTCGAAGCACTTCCGCGCCTTCGGGATCATCCCCATCTTCTGGATGCGGAACTCGATCGGGTCCATGTTCGCGGCCACGGCCATCTCATCGACCATGCTTTCGATGGCGAAGGTGTTGAACACGTGGCCCACGGCGCGCCAGTGCTTGAGGCGGATGCCGTGCGAGACGCCGCGCCGCTCGATGCTCTGGTTCGGCACGCCGTAGTAGGGGATCTTGATGCCGGTGATGAGCAGGAATTCGCCCTCGCCGACGACGCAATGCTTCCAGCCGGTGACGGCGCCGGAGGCGTCCGTCGCGGCTTCGACGCATTGAAACGACTGCGGACGGAACATGCCCTGGGCGATGTCCTCCTCGCGCGTCCAGATCAACTTGACCGGACGTTTCACCTCCTTGGCGATCAGCGCGCATTCGGCGGCATAGTCGCCGATCGAGCGCCGGCCGAAGCCGCCGCCCATGAAGCACTGGTGAAAGTCCACCTGTTCTTCCTTGAAGCCGAGTGCGGTGGCCACCGCCTTGCGTGACTCGTCCGGCGCCTGGCTGCCTTCCCAGACCTCCGCCTTGTCGCCCGCGGCGCTGATGCGGACGACAGCGTTCAGCGGCTCCATTTGCGCGTGATAGCCGTAGTCGCTGCGGAACGCGGCCTTGAACGTCTTGGCTGCGTCGGAGAACGCGGCCGCAACGTCGCCCTTCTTTTCGAGCGACGCCACCTGGGCGTTCGGATCGTCGTGGACCTTCACGTAGGACTCGAGCGCCTTGACCGAGTCGAAGCCGTCGGCCTTGGCCTTCTTCCACGTCACCTTCAGCGCGTCGCGCGCCGCCTTCGCGTTCTCGAACCGGTCTGCGACGACAGCAAGACCGGTCGGCAGCTTCACGATGCCGATGACGCCCTTCATCTTCTTCACTTCGGCGTCGTTCCAGCTTTCGGCCGGCGCGGCGGGCTTCGTCGGATCGATGCCCTCCCAGACCTTGGCGGCTGCGTCATGCACCGGCGAGTGCAGGGCGCTGGCGTAGACCATGTCTGGCAGCTTCACGTCGATGGCGTAAAGCGCTGTGCCATTCACCTTCGACGGCGTGTCTCGGCGTGGCACCGACTTGCCGATCAGGCGGAAGTCCTTCCGCGCCTTGAAGTCCTTGGGATCGACTTCGGGGAGCGGTGAGGGGACGGTGCCGAACTTGGCGATCTCGCCGTAGGTGAGACGCGCGCCGTTCGCAGGATTAATCACCACGCTCGGCTCGGTCTTCAGCGTCGCGGCATCGACGCCCCACTTCTGCGCGGCGTTGATGAGCATGACGCGGCGCACCTGCGCGCCGGCCTTGCGGAGGTCGTTGTAGTAGAGCTGCGTCGCACGCGAGCCGACGATCCACATCAGCTGGTTCGGACCAAACGGATCCTTGTAGCCGTAGACCTTCGGATCGGCGGGCGCCCACTCGATCTTCACCTTCGACCAGTCGGCGTCCATCTCTTCGGCCGCGATCAGCGGCAGGCCGGTCATCGAGCCCTGGCCCATCTCGGCGCCGGCGCTGAGGATGGTGATCGTGCCGCTCGGCGACACGCGGATCCACGGCGTGACCTGCGCGTTCGCAAGCGCCGCCGCCTGTGCCTCGGAGACGAGGCTCACGCCATCGACGCCGAGCGACAGACAGAACGTCATGCCACCCAATCCGGCGAGCAGACCGCGGCGGGACATCTCGGGAGCTTTGAGCACGGTTGTCATGGCTCAGGCCTCCTTCGACGCTTGTTCGACGGCGGCGATGATGCGGTGGTATGTCCCGCAGCGGCAGATGTTGCCGTCCATATGCGTGACGATCTGTTCGCGCGTCGGCTTCTTGTTCTGCGCGAGCAGCTCGGCCGCCTTCATGATCTGGCCGGACTGGCAGTAGCCGCATTGCGGCACTTCAAGCGCGACCCATGCTTTCTGGAGCGGGTGCGAAGAATTCTTCGACAGGCCCTCGATGGTGACGACCTTCTTGCCGGTCACCTCCGACATCTGGGTCTGGCAGGCGCGCACCGCCTTACCGTTGAGATGCACGGTGCAGGCGCCGCACAGGCCCGCGCCGCAGCCGTACTTGGTTCCAGTCAATCCGACGTGGTCGCGAATGACCCACAACAGCGGGGTGGTCGGCTGAGCGTCGACGGAAACCCGCTTGTCGTTCAATGTGAACGAGACCATGGCTCCTCCCTAAGCGTTCGCTTGTGTTGTGATGCGAACTTGGAACCACTTTAGCATGTGGCCAAAACCCCGTCAGGATCGGCCTGACGGGGCACCCGCTCTGGGTGCTTGCGCGGAAGGGGTTGAAACGGCTACCTGAATGAAGCCGTGGGGGCGGCTTCTGAGCGTGTGAGCCTGTGACCTCGCCGCACACCTTGTCGTTCCGTCTGCTGCTGTCGTCGCTGACAGGGTTGGTCCTGTTGGCGATTGGCGCCGTGTGCCCGGATCTTCGGGTGCACGATCCGCGGCCTGCGGCCGTCGCCGAGGTCACCTCCCAGAAGTCGGGGTTGGGCGGCCAGGACACCGCCGAACGCCGCACCGTCCTCGCTTCGACCGCCGATCTCGACATCGACGACGAAGAACAGCCCCGGATCACCTCGATCGCGGCGCTCGATCTCGCGAGCGACCGGCTCGCGATCGTCGCCGCCGTCCTCTCCGTTTATCGCAGGGTGCCGCTCAGTCATCCGCCCTGCGCCTCGCCGCCGACCGGCCCTCCGCACGCCTGATCGAGACCGCGCTTCAAGCGCGGAGGACGCGCGGCCCGTCGCAGAACGGGCGCGCGGGATCGTGCGTGACATCAACAAAGGCTCGTCTGATGCCGTGCCCCGAGCGGGCCGCTCATGAGCCGCAAATGAGGGCAATCAAATGCAACTGATCGGTGTTTATGTGATCCTGGCGATCATCGGAGCGTTCATCTCGTTCTTCCTCGGTCAGATCGTCGACCGCGTGCTGCCGGACTACAGCATGATCATTTTCATGGCCATGTTCTTCGGCAACCTGTGGCTGATGTGGCCGATCGCGGTGCGGATCACCGAGAAGTATATCCTCCGCGAAACCGCCTGATTTTGCACAAGGTTCGGCCGCGGTGCGGTTTTGCCCACCGCGGCCGATTTCGTTAGAGTGCGCGCCGGTTCAACGGTCCCTATATAGCGCGCATGAACGACAAGACCGCAGCCGCCGCGACAGGCGGCGATAATCCCTTCTTCAAAGACTGGACCGGACCTTTTGGGGTGCCGGAGTTCAGCCGCGTGAAGAGCGAACACTTCGTGCCGGCCTACGAGCGCGCCTTTGCCGAACACATGGCCGAGGTCGAAGCGATCGCCAACGATCCCGCGCCGCCGACCTTCGAGAACACCATCCTCGCCTACGAGGAGGCCGGCCGCATGCTCCAGCGGGTCGACGACGTGTTCCACAACCTGGTCGGTACCGACTCGACCGACGAGCTGCTGAAGATCGAGGCCGATATCTCGCCGGTGAGCGCTTCACACTGGAACAAGATCCGCATGAACGAGGCGCTGTTCCGCCGCATCGACGCGCTCTACCAGAAGCGCGACAGCCTCGGTCTCACCTCCGAGCAGGTGCGGGTGCTGGAGCGCCATCACACCAGCTTCCGCCGCGGCGGCGCCGCGCTCGACGTCGAGAAGAAGAAAAAGCTTGCCGAGGTGACGGAGCGCCTGGCGGCGCTTGGTACGTCGTTCAGTCAGAACGTATTGGCCGACGAGCAGTCCTACGCGCTCGAGCTTGCTGAGGTCGATCTCGCCGGTTTGCCGGATTTCGTGCGCGATGCGGCGCGCGCCGCGGCTGAAGAGCGCGGCAAGCCGGGCAAGTATGTCGTCACGCTTCAGCGTTCGAGCGTCGAGCCGTTCCTGCAATTCTCCTCGCGGCGCGACCTCCGCGAGAAGGTGTTCCGCGCTTTCCTCGCGCGTGGCGACAAGAACGACGCCACCGACAACAAGGCGATCATCGCCGAGACCATCAGGCTTCGCATCGAGCGGGCGAAGCTGCTCGATTACAAGAGCTTCGCGCGGTATCGGCTCGACGACGCGATGGCGAAGACGCCGGAAGCGGTGCGCGGCCTCCTTGAAAAGGTCTGGAAGCCGGCACGCGAACGCGCGCTCGCCGACCGCGACGACTTGCAGAAGCTGATCCAGGAGGAAGGCGGCAACTTCAAGCTCGCGGCCTGGGACTGGCGCTACTACGCCGAGAAGCTGCGCAAGCGCCGGTGCAATATCGAGGAGTCCGAGGTCAAGCCGTACATGCAGCTCGACAACGTGATCGAGGCTGCATTTTACACCGCGAACCGGCTGTTCGGTCTCGTCTTCAAGCGTGTCGATGTGCCGGTCTGGCACCCCGACGTGCGCGCCTGGGAGGTGACGCGCGAGGGCAAGCACGTCGGCCTGTTCTTTGGCGATTATTTCGCACGGCCGAGCAAGCAGAGCGGCGCCTGGATGAGCACGCTGCGCGATCAGGAGGACATGCACGGCCAGGTGCGGCCGCTGGTCCTCAATGTCATGAACTTCAACAAGGGCGACCCGACGCTGCTCTCGTTCGAGGACGCGCGCACCTTGTTCCACGAGATGGGCCACGCGATGCACGGGCTTCTCTCAAACGTGAAGTATCACTCGGTGTCCTGCACCAGTGTGCTGACCGACTGGGTTGAGTTGCCGTCGCAGCTCTATGAGCATTGGTTTGAGCGGCCCGAGGTGTTGCGCAAGTTCGCCAAGCATTACGTCACCGGCGAGCCGATGCCGGAGGAACTGTTGAAGCGGCTGATCGCGGCGCGCAACTTCAATCGCGGCTGCGAAACGCTGGAATATATCTCGTCGGCGCTGGTCGATCTCGAGCTGCATCAACTCGAGTCCGCCGAAGGCCTCGACGTCAACAAGTTCGAACGCGACACGCTCGCCCGCATCGGCATGCCGGAGGAGATCGCGATGCGCCACCGGACGCCGCACTTCGGACACGTGTTCTCCGGCGGCTACTACGCCTCGGCTTACTACAGCTACATGTGGTCCGAGGTGCTCGACTCCGACGCTTTCCATGCGTTCGAGGAGACCGGCGACGTGTTCGATCCGAGCGTTGCGAAGAAGCTCTATGACAACGTGCTCTCGACAGGCGGTTCGCGCGATCCGGCGGAGCTCTACGTCGCCTTCCGCGGGCGGTTGCCGAGCGCCGACGCGCTGCTCAAGAAGCGCGGCTTCATCGACGAAGCCGCATGACCGAGCTTCATTCCGCAGGTCACCGCCGCGGCGTGGTCGCGGCGCCTCACAGCGCGGCGGCGGAAGCCGGACGCGCAGTGATGGAGGAGGGCGGTAACGCCCTCGAAGCGATGGTTGCGATGGCGGCCACCATCGCCGCGGTCTATCCGCACATGAACCACATCGGCGGCGACGGCTTCTGGCTGGTGCGCGAGCCGAATAAGCGCGTGCGTGCGATCATGGCGCCCGGACCGGCGGGTTCGCGCGCGACGCGTCAGCTCTATCGCGAGCACGAGGCGATTCCGGCGCGCGGGCCGCTCGCTGCGCTGACGGTGCCGGGCGCGATCGGCGGCTGGATGCAGGCGGTGGAAGCCGCCGCTGCGGTCGGCGGCAAGAAGCTGCCGCTCGATGTGCTGTTGCATGCCGCCATCGGCCACGCGCGCGACGGCTACACCGTTACGAAAAGCCAGGCGGGCCTGACCAAGGACAAGCTCGGCGAGTTGAAGAACGTAGCAGGCTTCGCACAGACGTTCCTCGTTGACGGCAAGCCGCCGGAGAAGGGCGCGAAGCTGAAGCAGAGCGCCTTCGCCGCGACGTTGGATCATCTGGCGAACGTGGGCCTCGATGATTTCTACCGCGGCGACGTGGGCCGCGAAATCGCCGCCGACCTCGAGAAGATCGGCAGTCCGGTCACGCGCGAAGACCTCACGCGATATTCCGCCAAGATCGTCGATCCATTGAGCGTTTCGCTCAATGTCGGAACGCTCTACAACGCGCCGCCGCCGACGCAAGGGCTCGCCTCGCTCATCATCCTCGCGCTCTACGAGCGGCTCCGTGTTACCGAGGCGGAGAACTTCGACTTCGCACACGGCATCGTCGAGGCGACCAAGCGGGCATTCCGCGTGCGCGACCGCTTCGTCACCGATCCGTCGCGGCTTCCGTATCCGTCGTCGCGCTATCTCGACGCAAAATTCCTCAATATCGAAGTGCAGAAGATCGACCGCAAGAAGGCCGCGAAGTGGCCCGCGCCTCCAGGCGAGGGCGACACGATCTGGATGGGCGCGGCCGACTCAAGCGGCCTCGCGGTCTCCTATATCCAGTCGATCTACTGGGAGTTCGGCTCCGGCTGCGTGCTGCCGCGCACCGGCGTGCTGATGCAGAACCGCGGTGCGAGCTTCTCGCTCGATCCGACGGCGGTGAATCCGCTCGAGCCCGGCCGGTTGCCGTTTCATACGCTCAACCCCGCGCTCGCGGTGCTCGATGACGGCCGCGTCATGGCCTACGGCACGATGGGCGGCGACGGCCAGCCGCAGACGCAGGCGATGCTGTTCGCGCGCCACGTGTTGCACCGCCAGCCGCTCGAGAAGGCGCTCGACGCGCCGCGCTGGCTGCTCGGCCGCACCTGGGGCTCGACGCACACGAACTTGCGGATGGAAGCGCGCTTCGACGGCAATCTGATCGACCGGCTGATGTCCGCCGGTCATGACGTCGATGTGTTGTCGGACGGCTATTCCGACACGATGGGCCACGCCGGCGCGGTGATCATGCATCCGAACGGCACGTTCGAAGGCGGCCACGATCCGCGCGCGGACGGTGGCGCGGCCGGGCTCTAGCCTGCCTTCGCGCCGTACTGCTCATCGCTGACGTGCTCCATCCAGTCGGCGACTGAACCGTCTTTCGCCTCTTGCATCGCGAGATGCTCCATCGCGACGTTCGGCGCAGCGCCGTGCCAGTGCTTCTCGTTCGGCGCGAACCACACCGTATCGCCCGCGCGCACCTCCTTCACAGGCCCGCCCCACGTCTGCACGCGGCCGATGCCGGAGGTGATGTGGATGGTCTGGCCGAGCGGATGCGTATGCCATGCCGTGCGCGCGCCCGGCTCGAAGCGCACCCAGACCGCGCGAAGCCGCGCGGGCTCCGGCGCTTCGATGATCGGGTCCTGCCAGACCGTGCCGGTGAAATATTCAGCCGGCGCTTTGCGCGAGGGGGTGGAGCCTGCGGGCTTGATGTCCATGTTTGTGTCTCTCCCTAGTTCTTGAAACCGTAGAGTGTGGCCGGGTTGTCGACCAGAATGCGGTGTCGCGTCCGATCGTCCGGAGCCCAGTCGGCGACGAGATCGAACAGCATGGCGTCGTCCGGCTTTTCCTTCTCGGTTGGATGCGGCCAGTCGCTGCCCCAGACCATCCGTTCGGGCGCGGCTTCGATATAGGCACGCGCGATCTTGCTTGCACCGGCGTAGTCCGGCGGATCGGCGAGCATGTAGGCGCCCGAGAGTTTCATCCAGATGCGGCCGCTATCGAGCATGCGGCGGATGACCTTGAACGCGGGATGATCAATCCCTTCCTCGCGCGTCAGCCGCCCGAGATGATCGAGTACCACGACACCCGGCAGCCGCAACAGCATGTCTTGAGCCGACACAATCTGATCCGCACGCAGATGGATCTGCACATGCATGCCGAAATCTTGCACGCGCTTCGCCAGCGGCTCGATCATGTCGAGTGTCGTGGTCGCCGTCTTCGGGTCGAACTGCGTGAAGCGAATGCCGCGTATGCCGCCGTCCGCGAGACGCTTCAGCTCGCCATCCGTTACCGACGGAACCACCACGGCGATACCGCGGGCGTTGCCCAGACGGGCGACCGCGTCGAGCGTCACCGCGTTGTCCGTCGCGTAGGCCGCCGCGTTCACGACGACCGTCCGCATCGTCCCGATCCGCTGCTGGAACAGCCGGTAGTCCGCAACGGCGGCGTCCGGCTGCATCCGCGCGTCCGGCCGTGGCGGCGGGAATCGCGCCACGTCATAAATATGCATATGACAGTCGCAGGCCCCGGTGGGCGCCTTAAGCTTTGGAGCGGCCGTTCCCGAAGAATTAGGGACGTGCACAGGAGACGCTTGGACACCGGACATGACCTAGCTATACGGCCTCCTTTCCGCCCCAGTCCATGATATGTTGAAGCCGCATGAACCTCCTTCGCACCCTCGCTGTTGCTTTCGCAGGCTTGTTGATCGCGGCCACGCAGGCGAGCGCCCACCCGCACGTCTGGGTCACGATGAAGAGTGAGGTGGTCTACGCGCCGGATGGCACTGTGGTCGGCATCCGCCACGCCTGGACCTTCGACGACATGTTCTCGACCTTCGCGTTGCAGGGGTTGGAGAGCAAGGAAAAGGGCAAGTTCACCCGCGAGGAGCTTCAGCCGCTCGCAGAGGTGAACGTCACCTCGCTGAAGGAATATGACTTCTTCACCTTCGCCAAGCTGAACGGCAAGAAGATCCAGTTCGTCGAGCCGAAGGACTATCACCTCGAGCTGTCGAAGGATCAGCTCCTGACGCTGCACTTCATGCTGCCGCTGAAGACGCCGGCGCAGACCAAGAGCATGGACTTCGAGGTGTTCGACCCGAGCTACTTCGTGGACTTCCAGCTTGCGGAGAAGGATCCGGTGTCGCTCTCCGGCGCACCCGCGGGCTGCAAGGCCAATCTCGCCAAGCCGAAAGAACTGACCAAGGAAATGGCGCAGAAGCTGGCCGAGATTCCGCCGGACGGCAAAATTCCCGATGACATGGGCGACGATTTCGCGAACAAGATCCTGATCCGATGCCAATGATCCGAAGCGCCGGGGGGCGCACGGTTTTGGTTCTCGCCGCGCTTGCCGCGGCGCTTCTCTTTGTGTCTGGCGCGTTCGACGCGGTGTTCGCGCAAAGCAGCCCGTTCGGCGGTCCGCGCCCGCAAGCGGTGCCGATGCCGTCGGACGGTATCATCGGCTGGATCTTCGCCAAGCAGGCCGAGTTTTACCGCCAGTTCTCGGGACTCATTCGCGCCGGCAAGACCGATGGCACCGCGCTCTGGACACTGATGGGGCTGTCGTTCCTCTATGGCGTGTTTCACGCAGCAGGCCCCGGTCACGGCAAGGCGGTGATCTCGTCCTATCTCGTCGCCAACGAGGAGACGTGGAAACGCGGCGTTGTGCTCTCCTTTGCCTCCGCCATTCTTCAGGCTTTGGTCGCGGTGGTGCTGGTCGGGATCGCGGCCGCGGTGCTGAATGCGACCGCATCGACGATGAAGATGGCGGTCAACGTGATCGAGACGTTGAGCTACGCGTTGATCATCGTCATTGGGTTGCGGCTTCTGTGGGTGAAGGGCAGGGCGTTCATTCGCGAGGCGCGTTCGCTGCACAAGCCCAAGTCGGTCGGGGCTGCGGCGACGCCTGCCGCGCACAAGCACGACCATCATCACGACGATCATGGTCATGATCATCACCATGACCATGCGCACCATGATCATGGGCATGATCACAAGCATCACGCGCACGATCATTCGCATCACGACCACGCTCATGGTCATGCGCATCACGATCACCACGAGCACGATCACGGCCACCACCATCATCACGGCCATTCGCACGATCATGACCACGATCACGATGCCTCCGCCTGGGGTCACGCGCATGCGCCGGAGCCCGAAGAATTGGCCGGTCCTGGCGGCTGGAAACGCGGCCTGACGGCGATCGTTGCGGTTGGTCTGCGCCCGTGCTCAGGCGCCATCCTCGTTCTCGTTTTCGCGCTGGCGCAGGGCCTGTTCTGGGCCGGCGTAGCCTCGACCTTCGTGATGGGCATCGGCACCGCGATCACCGTCGCTGTCATCGCGACGGTTGCGGTCGGTGCACGCTCCTGGGCCGGGCATCTGTCGCGCGCCAGCACGGGCTACGGCATGCTCGCGATGCGCGGCATTGAAGTCGGCGCGGCTGTGGTGATCATTTGCTTCGGCGGATTGCTGCTCGCGGGCTACATGGCGAGCGAGCAGATCGCGGGCTTCTAGCGGAAGTCTTCCGGCTTTAGTTCGATCGGCTGGCCGTGCGGCGTGCGGTCGGCCGCATGATCCCAGGCGTGGACATAGCGCGACAAAGTCGCCGCGTCTGTCACGCCCTTCTCGGCGACGATCCGCTCCAGCGCCGCAAGCCAGTGCCGGTAATACGTCTCGCCGGTGTCCGGATCGCCCGCCGCCTGCGCGCGCTTGATCTCCGCGCCGAGCGTCTGCGCCCACTCCGGCCAGGTGAACAGCTTGCGCTCATGCAGCGCGAGCGTCATCGCGAAGGCCTGCGCCTCCCACGGTTCGCGGAACACCGGGCCTTCCGCGTCGCACGGAATGCTCGGCACCGCGTCGGTCGCGCGTTTGGCGGCTGTCGGATCGATGGAATTCATGCCAGCTCGAGATACGGCTCGAACGCGTCGATCGAAACCTTGATCGTCGGATCGGCGTCCGGGCCCCACAGCTCCTGGTTCGTGAATACGACCGTGTAGAGCCATTGCGGATTTTCCGTGCCGTCGATCGACACCGTGTCGGGGTACACATGCGTGCCATGATTGAGTTCGACGATGCCAATATGCCCGCGCACGTAGCGCGGTAGGCGCGTGTGCGTCGCCGGATTGATGTTCTTGCAGCGCACCTTGTCGCCGATCTTGAATTTCGGCTGCGTGTTGGTCTGCCGGCCGAACTTGGCGCGGTTGAGCACGCGCTCGACGTCCTTCATCTCGAACGGGCCGCGCTTGAGCGGCTTTCCGGGCCGCAGCGCGTGACCCTTCTCCAGCTCGTCGGCGTCGATGAAACCACGCTCCAACAGCATGTTGCGAAGCCCGAGGAACCACTTCTGATAGTAGCTCGCGGCGAGATAGGTCGCCGGCTTGAGCACCTCGCGGGAATACCGCGACATGTCGATGTTCCAGATGCCGGTCGCGCCCATCGCGCGGTTCATCGCCAGCACGCGGCCTTCCCACGGCTCGTGGAACGGCGGCTCGTTCTTTTCGGCCTCGACTTTGCCGAAGCCGTCCATGCCGCCCATGTCATGCACGCCGTTCATGCTGGCCTCTTCGCTTCGGGCAGTCCGGTGCCGATCATCGAGTCGCGGGTGACGATCTCGGTGAGCTGATCTTCGTTCCAGCCTTCGGTGCCGGCGGGGCGCATTGGCACGACGATGAAGCGCGTCTCGGCGGTGGAATCCCACACGCGGATCTCCATGTCCTTCGGCAGCGTGACGCCGAAATCGGAGAGCACTCCGCGCGGGTCCTTCACCGCGCGCGACCGGTAGGGTGCAGCCTTGTACCAGACTGGCGGCAGGCCGAGCATTTCCCACGGGTAGCAGGAGCACAGCGTGCAGACGACCATGTTGTGCGTCTTCGGCGTGTTCTCGATTGCGACCAGATGGTCGCCGACCCGGCTGATATGGCCGAGCGTGCCGATGGCTTTGGTGGCGTCGGCTAGCAGCGCCTTCTTGAATTCGGGATCGAGCCACGCCTTGGCGATCACGCGGGCGCCGACGTGCGGTCCGATCTTGGTCTCGTAGGCCTCGATGATGGCGTCGAGCGCGGCGGGGTCGAGGTAGCCCTTCTCGGCCAGGACGGTTTCCAGTGCGCGCACGCGAAGCTGGGTTTCGGACAGCTCCGAGCCGTGGTCATGATCGTGATCATGGTCGTGTGCCATGGGGATTGCGCCTCCGGAGTTCCGCATGCGACGGACGATTTGCCTTATAATATAGCATGGCTTTTTCCTCCCGCATGGTGGGTCTGGCGGACCGGATCGACCGCTTGAACGGCGCGATTGGTCGCACCGCCGCATGGCTCGCCTTGGCCGTGGCGCTTCTGCAATTTTCCGTTGTGGTGCTGCGCTATGTGTTCGGCGTGGGCTCGATCTGGCTGTCGGAGTCGATCGTCTATGGTCACGCGACGCTGCTGATGCTGGCCGCGGCATGGACGCTGAAGGAGGGCGGCCATGTGCGGGTCGATGTGTTCTACGAGGACGCGTCGCCGCGAACGAAGGCGTGGGTTAATCTCTTCGGCGCTTGTCTGCTGCTCCTGCCGTTCATGGCGGTGCTGCTCTACTTTTCCCTGCCTTATGTCGCGCGTTCGTGGGCGATCCTCGAGCGCTCACGCGAGACCAGCGGCATCCCGGCGGTGTTCCTGCTCAAGACGCTGATCCCGCTGTTCGCGGTGATGATGGCGCTGCAAGGGATCGCGCAGGCGATCCGCGCCTGGGACGTGCTGCGCATGCCGGCCGCCGCCCGATGATGTCCGCCGAAATCCTCGCCGTGGCGATGGTGGTCGCCGTCTGCGTCCTGCTGATGGCGGGCTATCCGGTCGCGCTGACGCTCGGTGGCGTGTCGCTCGCCTTCGCGACGCTCGGCCATCTGACGGGGGCGATGAGCTTCTCGTTCCTCGGAGCGCTGCCGCAGCGTGTCTTCGGCGTGATGACGAACGACGTGTTGCTGGCGATCCCGCTGTTTGTATTCATGGGCGTTATGCTGGAGCGTTCCCGCATCGCGGAGGAGTTGCTGGAGACGATGGGTCGTCTGTTCGGTTCGCTTCGCGGCGGGCTCGGCATTTCGGTGACCATTGTCGGCACATTGCTCGCGGCGGCGAAGGGCGTCGTCGGCGCAACAACCGTGACAATGGGCTTGATCACGCTGCCGGCGATGCTGCGTCATGGCTACGACAAGCGGCTGGCGGCAGGCACGGTCGCCGCGACCGCGACGCTCGCGCAGATCTTTCCGCCTGCGACCGTGCTGGTGCTGCTCGGCGACCAGCTCTCGACGGCGTATCAGGCAGCTCAGCTTTCGCAGGGCAATTTCGCGCCGTCCTCGGTGACGGTCAGCGATCTGTTCGCCGGTGCGATCATTCCCGGCTTCGCGCTGGTCGCGCTCTACATCCTCTATCTCATCTTGATGGCGGTGTTCTTTCCGAAAACCTCACCCGCGATTCCGCCCGAGCCTGGCGCGCCGAAGGGGGCGGCGCTCGCTCGCCGCGTCGTAGAAGTCCTCGTCGCGCCGATCTTCCTCATCCTCGCCGTGCTGGGCTCGATCCTCGGCGGCATCGCTACGCCAACCGAAGCAGCATCCGTCGGCGCTGTCGGCGCGATCCTGCTCACCGCGCGCCGTGCGAGGCTTACCGAAGCGCTCGGGCCGACGGTACGCAAGACTGCGCAGATCACCGCGATGATCTTCCTCATCCTCATGGGCGCGACGCTGTTCAGCCTCGTATTCCGCGGCCTCGGCGGCGACGACATGGTGCACCGCGCGCTTGGCAACCTGCCCGGTGGCGTCGCGGGCGCGATCCTCGTGGTGATGTTCGCGATGTTCCTGCTCGGCTTCGTGATGGATGCCTTCGAGATCATCTTCGTGGTGGTGCCGATCGTCGCGCCTGTCCTCCTGAAGATGCCGGGAGTGGATCCTGTCTGGCTCGGCGTCATGATGGCGCTGAACCTTCAGACCTCGTACATGCACCCGCCGCTCGGCCCGACGCTGTTCTTCCTGCGCGGCGTCGCGCCACCGGAGATCAGGACGATCGATATCTACATCGGCGTGATCCCGTTTGTGCTGATCCAACTCTTCGCGCTGATCGTGCTTTGGTACCTGCCGGGGCTTGCGACGGCTCTCCCCCATGCGCTTTATGCTCCCTAGCTGTCATGCCCCGCGAAGGCGGGGCATCCAGTCTGTGCATCAAACGATGTTTGGTGGATACTGGATCGCCCGCCTTCGCGGGCGATGACATCGGAGTGGACTAGGGAGACCATGAAGGCCGCCGAACTTTTCGACCTGAAAGGCTGTGTGGCGCTGGTGACCGGCGCATCCGGCGGATTGGGGCTCCGCTTCGCCGAGGTGCTGGCGGCGAACGGTGCGTCCGTCGCGCTTGTCGCTCGTCGAGCCGACAAGCTGAAAGTCGCGCAGGACAAAATTGAGAAGACCGGCGGCAAGGCAGTCTGTATCGAAGCCGACGTGCTCGACCGCGCGCAGATGAACCGCGCCTTCGATCAGGCCGAGAAGGTATTCGGCACCGTCACCATCCTCATCAACAACGCGGGCGTCGCGCATTCGACCCGCGTCACAGACGTCACCGAGGAGGAATGGCGCCACATCATCGGTACTAACCTCGACGCCGTGTTCTTCTGGGCACAGGAGGCCGCGCGCCGCATGATCAAGGCCGGCAAGAAGGGCGCTGTGGTCAACATCGCTTCGGTCCTCGGCCTCAGCGTGTCGAAGGGCACCATCGCCTACGCGACCGCGAAGGCCGGCGTGATCCAGATGACCAAGACGCTCGGTCTCGAGCTTGCGTTCAAGGGTGTGCGCGTCAACGCCATCGCGCCGGGCTGGTTCGTCACCGACATCAACCGCGACTATCTCGAAGGCGCCGGCAAGGGGCTCACGCGCGATATTCCGGTCGGCCGCTTCGGTCAGGACGGCGATCTCGACGGCGCGCTGCTGCTGCTCGCATCCGACGCGGGCTCATATATGGCGGGCACGACGGTGG
>BFBZ01000574.1_pt1 | contig 33272 bp, 25 predicted proteins | sample 1888401 | NCBI WGS metagenome assembly BFBZ01 (sample SAMD00112614, study PRJDB3348) | symbiont metagenome | host: Chara braunii | reverse complement strand
CCCCGCCACAGCGACACGCGGCTCGTTTTGCAACGCCCTCTCCGCGCAAGCGCCGTTGTAAGCGAAGCCGGTCGCGAGCAGCCTTTCGATCGCGTCGACCAACGGCGGCAACGGTTGCGCTATGTCCGAGCCGCGCCGGATCAGCCCGACCCGCTCTGCATCGCCCAGCACCGCACGAACATGCGCGCGCGACACGTTGAACCGGCGTGCCAGTCCGAACACGCTGACGTTCTGCTCCGGTGCAAAATTCCGATAGGCTGCATCGGTGAGGAAAACGCTCAACAGCATGATGAGTCCGGCATCGCGATCCAAAATCCGATCGAGCTCCGGCACGAAATGGACCAGCCGGAAGCCATCGATAAAAGACTCGCTCATATTCGAGACGAAGCGCGGATAGAACCGCGGATCGGATTCGAGCGCGGCGAGAAAGCGCGGCTCCGCCTGCAGCATGTCCATCGCGCGGAGAACTCCGGTATGCCGTCTGCGAACCTGACCGACCAGCTTCTCGGTCGGCACATAACGGCGCATCCGCCTGTCCTCCTCCACCGTCTCGCGCAACAGATAGCCGCCGGCGCGCATCATCAGCAGCATCGCCTCCGCGCGGCCCGCGCTGCACACCTTGCCGGAAACGCAGATGTCGCGAAGGCGCGTCGCCGTGAGGCCGGACGAAGGCTCCTCCGGCCGACGCGTAAAATGCAGATACATGCAGATCTGCGTGATGAGAAACCGCGCGCGGTCGTTCAGAACGCGATTGGCGATCCAGTTGCCCTGGTAGAAATCAACGCTCAACGATGCGGCTGTCGCAGCCGCTTCGCGAAAGCGCGAATGAGCGCGCAACGCGTCGATCGTCTCGCCGGAAGGTTTCACAGTCGCCCGTATGGTAAACCCAGACCGTGTTATGCCTGGAATTTATTGCACCCAAAATTCTCCAGATTGTCGCTGCCGTCCAGTCCCATAGAAAAACTGCCGAACTCACAGTCGGCGGTTGGTGAATGGGGCGTTGCCAGCGAACGATGCGGCCGGAGACGCGACACCGGTTCCATCTCACAGTCCTCAGAAGTGTTTTGTGCGGCTCGACCGCACTGTTCGCCGTTTGCGGCGGCCCGGCGTTTGCGGCCGATAGCACCTGGACCGGCAACGTCGACACCAACTGGGACACGCCGGGCAACTGGACGGCGGGCGCTCCGTCGGCGAGCGACAACGCGGTGATCGCGCCCGGCGACGCCAGCGGATTTCTCGACAAGAGCACGCCAGGCTCGGTCGGCTCGTTCCGCTTCATGACCGGCTCCGACCCGCATCTGGTGAACATCGGTGCTGCCTTCAGCATCCACAACGGCATCACCAACCAGTCCGCCAATCAGCAGGAGTTCGATGTCTTCTCGGGATCGCTGAGCTTCACCGGCGGCGCGATCACGAACACCGGCGGCGGCTCGGTGTACCTAAACAACGGCGCGAACATGAGCTTCACCAGCGCGAGCTCGGGTGATGCGACGATCACCAACACCGGCACGCTCGATTACAACACCGGCGCGACCGCCGGGTCATCGGCAATCGACAACCAGGGCAGGATCAATTTCAACAACAACAGCACCGGCGGAACGGCGACGATCAACAACAACACCAGCACGTCATCCGTCCAGTTCAACCACAGCAGCACCGCCGGAAACGCCGCCATCACCAACAATTCCGGCGCGGTCACGAGCTTCAACAACAGCGCGAACGCCGGCAGTGCGACGATCACCAACGTTCGCGGCTCGATCATTTTCAACGACACATCGTCGGCCGGCACCGCCACGCTGGTCAACGACGCGTCTTCGTCCCTGCCGCGCACGATCGTCTTCAACGGCAACAGCACCGCCGCCAACGCCACCATCACGTCGGCGACGCTGTTTGGGAGCGTGAGCTTCTTCGATTCTTCCAATGCCGGCAGCGCCAACATCACCGTGAGCAACAACAGCTCCGTGACGTTCCAGGACACGTCCGACGCGGGGCAGGCAACGATCACGGCAAACAATCTGGGCGTGATCAACTTCCGGCTCGGCTCGACCGGCAATCAGGCGCGACTGATCGCGAACACCGGCGGCACGATCCGCATCGATGCGCTCACCGGCAGCGGCATGACGGCGGGGTCCATCGAGGGAGCCGGCACGCTGATGCTCGGCGCGAAACAGCTCACAGTCGGCTCGAACAACCTCTCGACGGATTTCTCCGGCGTGATCCGCGGCACCGGCGGCGTGCTGACGAAGACCGGCAACGGCAAGCTGACGATCTCCGGCACCAGCAACCTTTACACCGGCGCGACCAACATCAACGGCGGCATCCTCGCAGTGGATGGCTCGATCACGACGTCGAGCGTGGTGAACGTGAACAGCGGCGGCACGCTCGGCGGCGTCGGCAATGTGTCGAATGTGATCGTCGCGGCGGGCGGCACGCTCGCGCCGGGCAATTCGATCGGCATCATCACGGTGAACGGCAATCTCACCTTCAACGGCGGCTCGACCTATCAGGTGGAGGTGTCGCCCGCGGCGTCGGACAAGACGGTTGTGACCGGCACGGCGGCGCTCGCGGGAACCGTGAACGCGATCTTCCAGAGCGGCGGCTACATCAACAAGAGCTACACGATCCTCACGGCGGCGAACCGCAGCGGGACGTTCGATGCGATCGCGACGAGCAATCTGCCCCCGGGCTTCGCCGCATCGCTGTCCTATACGGGCACGAGCGTGATGCTCGATCTTGCCGCGGTGGGGATCGTGGCACCAGGGCTCAACGTCAACCAGAGCAACGTGGCGGGTTCGCTGAGCGCGTATTTCCTCAACGGCGGCTCGCTGCCGCCGGGTTTCGGCATGCTGTTCGGGCTCACCGGGAGCCAGCTTCGCAACGGGCTGTCGCAGGTGTCTGGTGAAGCGGGCGCTGCGAGCGCGCAGGGCGGCATGGCCGCGACCAGCCAGTTCATCAATGCGATCTTCGACGAACTGTCACGCAAGGACAACGGTGGCGAAGCAGCGGACGCCTATGCTGCGGTGATGCCGCACGGCCGTATGCCTGCCCCGTTCGCGCCGCGCTGGAACACGTGGGCGAACGGCTACGGCGGCGATGCGCGGACGAACGGCGATAGCGTCGTGGGCAGCAGCACGACCACCACGCGGGTCTATGGCATCGCGGCGGGCGCGGACTATGGCGTCTCGCCGGATACGCGCGTCGGCTTCGCGCTCGGCGGCGCGTCGGCGAATTTCAATCTCGACGGCGGCTTCGGCGGCGGGCGCGCCGACGTATTCAATGCGGGTCTCTACGGCAAGCACCAATGGGGCGCGGCCTACGCCGCGGCGGCGCTCGCCTACACCTGGCAGGACACCACAACCGACCGCACGGTGACAGTGGCGGGCAGCGACACGCTGCATGCGAGCTTCCGCGCCAACGCGCTCGCCACGCGGTTCGAAACGGGCTGGCGCACGGGCACGCCAGCTGTGGCGGTGACGCCCTACGCCGCGTTCCAGCGGACGACGTTCTTCATGCCGGGCTACGGCGAGACGGCGACCGCGGGCTCGAACCAGTTCGCGCTCAGCTACGCCTCGCGCGAGGTCACCGCGATGCGCAGCGAGCTCGGCGCACGCTGGGACAAGGAGTTCCCGGTGCGCGAGGGCACGCTCGCGCTGCGCGCCAAGACGGCCTGGGCGCACGACTGGAACCGCGACCGCGCAGCGACCGCTGCGTTCCAATCGATCGCCGCGCCGGTCTTCGTGGTCAACGGCGCGCAGGCCGCGGCCGACACCGCGCTCCTTTCGCTCGGCGCCGAGATGAAATGGCGCAACGGCTGGTCGCTCGCCGCAAACTTCGACGGCGAGTTCGCACAAAGCTCGCGCGGCACCACCGGCAAGGGCATTGCGCGCTATCAGTGGTGAGAAAAGAAAACGCCCGCGGTCTCCTGCCGGAAACCGCGGGCATTTCGTTCTTAAGCGTTCAGATCAGGCGGCCGCGGCCTTCGCGCGGTTGGCCGCGATGCGGCGGTCGACCAGCGCAACCTGATCGTCGATCGCCTTCAGGCTCAGGCCCTTCTGCTTGGCGATGAGCTGCACCAGCTTGTCGGCGCGTTCGATGTTTGGCGCGCCGTTCTGCAACGCGCGGGCGGCAGACGCCGGACGCACCAGCGACTGCGCGGCGGCGGCATACTTCTCGTAAGGCACGAGGTCCGCCGGGTTGGCGCCGAGCTTCACGCAGAGATCGAACACGAAGTCATAGACCGCTTTCGAGGTCGCGGGATCGGAGTGCACGGCCTCCTGAGCGGTGCGCATGCCGTCCTCGGTGACGCAGCGGTAGTTGCCGGCGAGCAGCATCGCCCACTTGGCGAGCGGCACGAAGATTCCGTCATAGACGCGCAGCTTCACGGGAAGCTCGATCTTCTCGCCGCCGCCAACATCGTAGCGAATGGCCTCGATCTCCTTCTCGAGCTGACGCAGAATCGCGGTGCCCTTCTCGTCGTCGAACCGCGCGGCCTTGAAGTTGGTCGGCAGCGTGACGAGCAGTTCGTTGGCCTTGCCATCCGGCGGGCGGATCGCCTGCGGGTCCGGGCTGCACAGCGTGAGATACTTCGGATCGAAGCTGTCCCACACGCGCGCGTCGGTGTAGGCCGGCTCGAGCGCGGCGTAGTCGAGACCCGGAATGCGCTTCACGTAGGGAAGCGGCGGCATGTTCATGATCGACATGCACGGCTTCTTCGACTTCGCGACCGCATCGAGCAGCTCGCGCACGCCCGGCGAGCGATACTGCGGCTCCTGCATCGCGAGGCAGATCAGGTCGTAGTCGTTCGGGTTCACGCCCTGCGCGCCTGAGGCCGTGATCTTGCCCGGCAGCTTGCTGGATTCGAGCAGCACCGGGTCTTTGCGGCCGCGCACCGGCAGGCGGACCTTGATGCCTTCCGCATTGATGAGATCGGCCTCGGCGGGGAGGCAGACGTGATGAATCTTGTGGCCGCCGAACAGCATTTTGGAAGCCAGAAGCGAGCCGTAGGCCGCGCCCAAGATAAGGATGTTGTACGCCATGCGGACACTCCGTCGCTCAAGTGAAAGATTGAGAGAAATCAGGCCCCTGGCCGTCTTTCCCGGCTGAGGCCGATGCTATTGCGGGAGCCCGCGCGATGCAATGCGGGTCCGCAGCGCGGAACAAGAAGGAAACGAAGAGCGAAGGCAAGATGTCCTCTCCCCGCAGAAGCGGGGAGAGGTGAAAAGAGTTCGCCGCTAGCTCTTTGCCGCGTCGTCCGCCGCGGGCGTCGGCCCGTTACCGGGGATCGACGACGGAAACGGTGATGGACGCGGCGCGATCGGCGTGGCGGCGGGCAACGGCGCCGGCTTGCTGGACGACGTGGAAATTGCCGTACGCGCCGTCGGCGTTCCCACCTTTATCGTCAGCGTGTTGGCCTTCGCCTTCGCTTTCGCCTTCTTGGCCGGCTTTGCCTTGGCCTTCGGCTTGGATTTACGAACCGCCTTCTTCGCTGACTTCCTGATCGTCTTCTTCGCCGCTTTCTTCGCGGTTTTCTTCTTGCTCTTACTGGCTTTCGCTTTGCGCTTCTTCGCCATGTTTCCTCTCCCGCTGGGTTCGGCGCGGATGCGCCGCGCGACCGGCCTCCGGCGTGTGACCCGCCGTCCCCTGACTCAATCGCGTTCAATGATCCTCTGCCACGCGCGAGAGGCGCGCAAGCGCATCTTTAGGCGGACGCCTCACGCTGGCGCGCTTCGAGCACCAGCGGCACCGGGCCGCCGGTCGCCCAGTCGATCAGCTCGACGGTGTGGACCACGGGGATGCCGGTGCCGGAGGCGATCTGCGTGATGCAGCCGATGTTGCCCGCGGCGATCACGTCCGGCGCGGTCTTCTCGATATTGGCGACCTTGCGGGCGCGGAGGCGGTCGGCGATCTCGGGTTGCAGGATGTTGTAGGTGCCAGCCGAGCCGCAGCAGAGGTGCGCTTCGGGGATTTCCTTGACCGCGTAGCCGCAGGTGGCGAGCACGCTCTTCGGCTGATTGTGGACACGCTGGCCATGCTGGAGCGAACAGGCGGAGTGATAGGCGACGGTTAGTGCGGGCGCCGCGCCAGGCTTGAGCGGGAGCGCCGCAAGATACTCGCAGACGTCGCGCGCAAGCGCCGAAACCTTCGCAGCCTTCTCCGCATAGGCCGGGTCGGTGCGCAGCATGAAGCCGTAGTCCTTCACCGTGGTGCCGCAGCCGGAAATCGTGACGAGAATGGCGTCGAGGCCCTCGCCTTCGATCTCCGCGGTCCAGGCATCGACGTTGGCGCGGGCGCGCGCGAGCGCCTCGTCCTCGCGGCCCATGTGATGGACGAGCGAGCCGCAGCAGCCTTCGCCTTCGGGAATGATGGCCTCGATGCCGTGGCGGTTGAGAACGCGGATCGTCGCCTGGGTGATGTTCGGCGCCAGCGCCTCGTTGGCGCAGCCGGACAAGATCGCGACGCGGCCCTTGCGCTCGCCCTCGGCGGGCTTCACGCCCTTCGGCGTCATCGGGATCGGCGTGTGACGCGGCGCGAGGCGAAGCGCGGCGCCGAGCGGCTTCAGGCCGATGGCATCGAACAGCGGCGCGAGCGGTTTTGCCACCACCGCAGCCAGCATCGCGACACGCAGACGCATGGGATAAGGCATCACAGCGGCGAAGAAGCTGCGTATGAAACGGTCGAGGAACGGACGCTTATACGTCTCGTCGATGTGGGCACGTGCATGATCGACAAGGTGCATGTAGTGCACGCCCGAGGGGCACGTCGTCATGCAGGCGAGGCACGAAAGGCAGCGGTCGATGTGCTTGACCACGTCCGCCGTCGCGGCGCGGCCCTGCTCCAGCATGTCCTTGATGAGATAAATGCGGCCGCGCGGCGAATCGAGCTCGTCGCCGAGCAGCACGTAGGTCGGGCAGGTCGCGGTGCAGAAGCCGCAATGCACGCAGGCGCGGAGGATTTTCTCCGACGATGCGTTGTGCGGATCGGCAAGCTGCGCGATGGAGAAATTGGTTTGCATGCTTAGTCTCGTGTCCCGCACGCGGTGCAGCGCGAGCGCAGCGAAGTGATGCACCGCAGATGCGGGACCCCGGTTGATTGAAGCAAGAAACCGGGGTCCCGGGTCAGCAGCGCATCATTCCGCGCTGCGCGCTTCATGCTGCGCTGCGCCCGGGACACGCTGTTGCAACCAATCTTGATCATCAGACCCCCGCCCACATGCGGCCGGGATTCAGCACGCCTTTCGGATCGAAGCTCTCTTTCACGCGCTTCGTCACCGCGGCGAGCGCGCCGTCCTGCGGCTCGAACACGTCGGACGCGGCGCGCACCGAAGCGTCGGCACGAATGAGCGTCGCGTGGCCGCCGACAGAGCGCACCGCGGCGCGAACCTCGTCGGTCGCCACGTCGAGCCCCGGCAGCGGCGCGATCCAGATGAGACCGCCGGCCCAGTCGTAGAACATCTGCGCGCTCGGCGGGATCAGCGTGGCAAGCTCCGCGCCCTTCGACGGCACGGTGGAGACACGCCACACCGGCCGCTGGCCGGACGGACCGTTCGCGGCGAAGGGCCGTACGTCGCGGATGCTGCTCCAGAGAAGCTTCGAACGTTCGACACCGATCGACGTTACCGAGCCGTATGATCGCAAGAGAGCGATCAGCGCTTCCTTGCGATGTTTCACCGACGGCGCGACGCCTTCGAGCCGCAGCGCGGTCGTTGCCTGCGTCGTATCCAACCCACCGAAACGAAATGCGATATGTGCCGGCAGATGCGCCGCGCCGGACACGTCGCAGGACGATGCCATCGCCGCGCTCATCACCTTGATCGCGTTCGCATCGCTCAAGCCGAGCACCAATACGGTTTCCTCGGTCTCGGCGCGCGGCAATGTCTTGATCGTCACGTCGGTCATCGCGGCAAGCGTGCCGTAGGAGCCCGCGAGCACCTTGCAGAGATCGTAGCCGGTGACGTTCTTCACCACGCGGCCGCCGGACTTGAAGGTCTCGCCGCGGCCGGACACCGCCGTGAATCCCAGGAAGTGATCGCGCGCGGCGCCCGACTTGATGCGGCGCGGCCCTGCGAGATTGGTCGCGAGCGCGCCGCCGAGCGAGCCCGCGCCATCGGGCTGGCCGAGCAGCGGGCCATAGTCCATCGGCTCGAACTCAAGCTGCTGGTTCTTCGAGGCAACCAGCGCCTCGATCTCGGCGATCGGCGTGCCCGCCCGGGCGGAGAGCACCAGTTCCTCCGGCTCGTAGAGCGTGACGCCAGACAGGCCGGACAGATCGAGGGTGAGATCGGTCTGGGACGGGCGGCCGAGCGCACGCTTGGAGCCGCGGCCGACGACCTCCAACGCCTTGCTCTCCGCGAGCGCCCATTGAACGGCGTTCTCGACGTCTTTCGTGTCACGGGGTTTCAGCGCGTCGGTCATGCTAACGTTCAGTTTCCGGCAGCAGGTCAATTGTTATGCAACGAATAGACGATCGCTCGCTAGTGGCCGTGGAAAAGCCCGAACTGGCCGTTCTCCCCACGCCGGAACTGAACGCCGAGACGCCCGCCCATCTGCTCGACGACGATATCACCCCGACCGACCGGCTGTTCGTGCGCAACACGGGATTCATGCCGGGGTTCTCGCTTACCGAACTGGCGGGCTGGACGCTGACGGTCGACGGCTTCGTGCGGGAGCCGCGGCGGTTCACGCTTGAAGCGCTCAAGCGCGAATTCGAGACGGTTTCTCAAATCGCCGTGATGGAGTGCGCGGGCAACGGCCGGGCGTTCTACGAGCATCAGACCAGCCCGGTGCTGTGGCAGCATGGCGCGGCCGGTTGCGCGCGCTGGACCGGCGTGCGGCTCGGCGACGTGCTGCGGGCGTGCGGTGTAAAGCCCGAGGCGGTCTACACCGGCCATCACAGCCCGGACCTTTATCTCGACGACAGCGGACCTGCGATCTCGCGCGGGCTGCCGATCGCGAAGGCATTGGCGCCGGAGACGATGCTGGCGTTCGGACTGAACGGCGAGGTGTTGCCGCCCATTCACGGCGGCCCGCTCCGCATCGTCGCGCCGGGCTATCCGGGCGCGGCCTCGCAGAAATGGCTGACGCGGATCGAGTTGCGCGACCGCGAGCACGACGGCGAACGGATGGGCGGGCTGCACTACCGGATGCCGCGCGTGCCGATGAAACCCGGCGATCCGATCGACGAGAGCCTGTTCGACGTCATCACCGACATGCCGGTGACATCGATCATCACGTCGCCGCGCGACGGGTTCACGGCGCGGCTCGGCGATCCGCTGATGCTGCGCGGGCACGCCTGGAGCGGGCATGTGCCGGTGGCGAAGGTCGAGGTCTCGACCGACGGCGGCAAGCGATGGCGCGAGGCGGCGCTTGGCCCCCTGCCCGACCGCTTCGCCTGGCGCCGCGCGCTGCTGACATTGCCCGCGCCGCAGCCGGGCGAGATCGAGGTCATCATGCGCGCGACGGACGCGGAGGGACGCGCGCAGCCCTTAGGGAGCGCGCCGTGGAATCCGCGGGGGTATCTGAACAACACGTGTCATCGAATCAAAGGCGCGATCGTCTGACAGGGAGGCGACGCTCGCGCTCAGTTGACTCTCGGCGCAACGCCGCTTGCAGCCAGCGCGAGCGCCTCCGCGGGATAGAACTCGTGCTCACCCAGCGGAACAAGCCGAACCTTGCCATCCTCGTCAGACGGCATACCAAGCCGACGGTAAGCGAGTAACACGTGCCCCCCGTTAAGGGCCTTGATCTCCCAGATTGCATTCACCAGCGAACGATCGCCGGTCTGCTTGTTCGCTGAAACCGTCACCAACATGCCAGCCTTGAGCTCGCTGTGAGCGAGGCCTGGCAACAACGATGGATCGGAACTGCTGAAATGCTTCACGAGCGTTTGCCTCTTGCAACGAGTTCGCGAACCGAGTGACCCCGAACATCGGGCTGAATCGGCCAAACACGTCGTCGACAGCGCCCCCGCCACTCAACGGCACGCCCGCATGCAGGCAACCACCTTCTAGGAAACCGGACGGCCGAGCGTGATGAGACGATGTGTCACTGACAATTGGTCGCAAAGAACACGCGCCCTGGTCGGTTGACAGCCGAGCCGGCATTTCGCCGCGCGCGAAATTTGCTGCGAATGGCAGGCTGCGTTGAAAGTCGGCGTCTCAGCTCACCGGCCGTTCGTCGGCGATCACCTTGCCGTCGTTCGGCAGCGAGCCCGGCGCGACGAGTTGCACCGCGCCCTTCAGCTTCGTCACCGATTGCAAGGTTTCGGCGACGGCGTTCGCGAGCGACGTGTCCTGCGAGACGCATTCCGCAACGAGCGTCATCGCGTCCTGCTCGGCTTCGCGCGTGACGCGGAGCCGCACGCGGCCGAGCGCGGGATGGCGACGCGCCACTTCCGCGATCTGCTCGGGCCGCACGAACATGCCCTTCACCTTCGTGGTCTGGTCGGCGCGGCCCATCCAGCCCTTGATGCGCATGTTGGTACGCCCACACGGCGAGACGCCGGGCAGCGCAGCGGAGAGATCGCCGGTCGCGAGGCGGATCATCGGGTAATCGGGATTGAACGTGGTGACGACCACCTCGCCCACGTCACCGTCGGGCACGGGGTCGCCGGTGCCGGGGCGGACGATCTCGACGATCAGCGTCTCGTTGACGATCAGGCCCTCACGCGCCGCGCTCTCGTAGGCGATCACGCCGGTCTCCGCGACGGCGTAGCACTGCGCGACCGCGACGCCGCGGCCTGCAAGCTCGGCGCGCAGAGAAGCAGGCAGCGCCGCGCCCGAGACGAAGCCGCGCTTGATCGAGGATGCGTCCTTGCCGGCCTTTTCCGCCGTGTCGAGCAGGATCTTGATGAAATCCGGCGTGCCGATGTAGCCCCTCGGCTTGTAATGCGCGATGGCGTCGAGTTGCTGCTCGGTGTTGCCGACGCCGCCGGGGATCACGGCGCAGCCGAGCGCATGCGCGCCGCTCTCCATGATGTAAGCCCCGGGCGTCAGGTGATAGGAGAACGAGTTGTGCACCACGTCGCCCGCGCGGAAGCCAGCGGCGTAGAGCGCGCGAGCCGCGCCGGCGAAATCCTCAGCATGGCCCTCAAGTTCGAAGATCGGACCGGGCGACATGTGCAGGCGCTTCGCGTTGCCCGGCGGCATGACGTTGAAGCCGCCGAACGGCGGATTGTCTTTTTGCAGCGACAACAAATCGGATTTGCGGAGAAGCGGAAGCTTCGCGAGCGCCGCGCGCGAGGTGACGGATTTCGGATCGATGCCAGAAAGCTGCTTCGCCCACCCGGGCGCAGTCATCGCGCGCGCGACAAGATCGGGCAACCGCGCGAACTGCTCACGCTCGCGCGTTGCAGGATCGCGGGTTTCGAGAGTGTCGTAATGATCCGGCATGATCGTCCCGTTTCAGAAAACGCGAAACCAGCGCGCGATGTTCAGCAAGGTCGATAGCGCCGCCGCGACGTAGGTGTAGGCCGCGGCCTTCAGCACGCTCCGCGCGGCGGGCATGTCCTCCTCGGAAAGATAGCGGCGCCCTTCCAGCACCGGAAGCGCCTTGCCGAAGCTCGCGTCGAACTCGACCGGCAGCGTGACGATGTGCACCGCAACACCGATGCCCATCATGGCAATTGCAGCGAGAATTTGCAGACCGACCAGCAGCGGCGCATGCACCAGGATGAATATGACCGGCGCGAGCAGCAGAACCACGGTCGCGAGCCGCTCGACCCAGATGAGCTTGGATACCAGCTCGAATCGCCGCCGGAACGCGGGTTCGCCCCGAGCATGCTGGATGGCGTGGGAGACCTCGTGCGCCGCGATCGCGACGGCAGCGACCGAACGGCCGTCGTGGTGCTGCCGCATGAGGCGCACGGCGCGGGCTGTCGGGTCATAATGATCGCCCTTGTCGGTGACCTCGACCTTCACGTCGGGAAGCTTCGCCTCATCGAGCAGATGCCGCGCGAACTCGCCGCCAGTGCCGGGTAGATCAGGCCGCTCGACGCCGTGCTTCGCAAGGACGCGCTTGATCCACCAACTCGGCCCGAAAATGAGCGCGAGAAGAAGGATCACACCAATGGCGGCAATGATAGGCATGAATGGATTATCGCAAAAACGGCGACAACAACGAAGCGCGTTCGATCAGCCCGCCGTGGACGCTGCCGCTCGCATGGCTCCGATGAATACGTCCACGGCGTTCGGCGCAATCGCATTGCGCCCGGCGAGGCGCGCCAGACAGTGGATCGCGAGATCATGCGATTTGTAGCAATGGTGGGCAATGAGCGCGAGATGCTTGAACTGCTCGTCGTCCATCAGCTCATGCTTGGTGAAATCGCGGATATAGATGATGTCCGCGAAAAGAACCTGATTGAACGCGCTGTTCGGCGAGCCTTCGGAGTAAGTAGGCAGGATTGTCCGCCGGTTGACGTGGTGCAAATGGTGCGGAATGAAACCGCGGCTGCGCAGATCGACGTCGACGTCGCCGAACAGCGGTTGCTCCTTGTAGAGATCCAGGAAGCACACTTCGGTGTGGATCGCGACCGCGCGGCTGAGCTTCTCGCTGGCGCCCCTGAAGACCATCAGTTCCGCGCCCTGAACGTCGATCTTGAGCATGTCGATCGCCGCGATTTCGGCAAGGTCGTCGAGCCGGCGCGTCTGCACCGGCACCCGCTCCTTCACCTGCGACCATTCGCTAAAACCGTTGAACCAGTCGAGAACAGGAAAATTGGGCTCGAACAAGCTGGTCATGCCGGGCATCGCGGTGACGTGCAGGGTCTGCGGGCTGCCGTCGCCAATGACGTGTGGAAGATAGGTCTCCAGATCGCTCTTACGCTGGTTGAGGAAGGCCAGTCCATTGGGCTGCGGCTCGAAGCCGGTGACGGTGCAAACCCGCTTGCTCAGCAGCGGCTGATACGGCGTCTCGCCGTCGATCGGATTGGCGCCGACGTCCACCACCGCTGTCAGGCGTTGCGGGCGCAGAAGCGCCAACAACGTGGCATCGGGAGCCGGAAGCGAGTTCGGCGCGTTCATGCCGCGCAAGCTGCCACGACAGGTCCGATTCGGACAGGAAGGATCATGCCAGCCAGCGCTTGCGCCGCTTGTAGTGCTTCACGTCGCGGAACGACTTGCGCTTGCCTTCGGCGACGCCGAGATAGAACTCCTTGACGTCCTCATTCTCACGCAAGGCCTTCGCTGCGCCGTCCATCACCACGCGGCCGTTCTCGAGGATGTAGCCGTAGCTCGCGTATTTCAGCGCCATGTTGGTGTTCTGCTCGGCGAGCAGGAACGACACGCGCTCCTTGTCGTTCAGGTCCTTCACGATCTCGAAAATCTCCTCGACGATCTGCGGCGCGAGCCCCATCGACGGCTCGTCGAGCAGGATCATCTTCGGGCGTGACATCAATGCGCGGCCGACCGCGCACATCTGCTGCTCGCCGCCGGAGGTATAGCCGGCTTGCGAGCCGCGGCGCTCCTTGAGGCGCGGGAAATAGGAGTAGACCATCTCCAGATCGGCCGCGACGGCGGCCCTGCCGTCGCGGCGCGTGAACGCGCCGGTGAGCAGGTTCTCCTCGACGGTGAGATGGCCGAAGCAGCGGCGGCCCTCCATCACCTGGATGCAGCCGCGCTTCACGAGATCGTTCGGCGAGAGCGAATGCACCTGCTCGCCGTCGAACACGATCGAGCCCTTGGTGACTTCGCCGCGCTCTGCGTGCAGGAGGTTGGAAATCGCTTTCAGCGTCGTGGTCTTGCCCGCGCCATTGGCACCGAGCAGCGCGACAATGCCGCCCTTGTGCACTTCGAGCGAGACGCCTTTCAGCACGAGAATGACGTGCGAATAGACGACCTCGATGTTGTTGACGGAGAGGAAGGCTGGGGCGGCTTCCGTCTTGGTAGCGGACTGTGAGGTCGCAACAGATGCCATATTGAACTCCGCCGCCTTTGCTCCCCTCCCCCCGCGAGCGAAGCGAGTGGTGGGGAGGGGTCGGGGGTGGGGGGCTAACTCAACACACCCCCCACCCCGGCTCGCTACGCTCACCGACCCTCCCCACCGCTTCGCGGGGGGAGGGTTGAAGAGTGTTCAGCTCTCCTTCGAGCAGTCGCGCGGCGTGATCTTCTTCTCCGCGGCGTACTTGTCGGAGGCATCCTTGACCATCGGGCCGAGGATCTTCTCGTCCGCCGCGTAGTAGTCGGAGATCACCTTCCACTGCTTGCCGTCCCACTGCTGGACGCGCGCCTGATCGGCGCCCTGGTGGTCCTGGCAGGAGAACTTCATCGGCTTGAGCATGCCCTCGAAGCCGAGCTCCTTGATGCGCGCGGCAGACAGTTCGAGGTTCTCGAAGCCCCAGCGGATCTGCTCGCCGGTCATCGGCTTGTTGCCGAACTTCTTCATCGCCGTGCGGATCGCTTCGACACCGATCATCGAGTTGAGGATGCCGCGGTTGTAGAGCACGTGGCCGGTGTCTTCGGCCTTTGCCTGGCTCTTGCCCTTCGACACGACAAATTTCTCGATATCGGCATGCACCGGGAACTTGCCGGCGCCGTGCTGAAGCATGAGCGCCTTGTAGCCGGTGGATTGATCGCCGGCCGGGATCACGTCCGGCTCGGCGCCCGCCCACCACACGCCCATCATCTTGTCGCGCGGATAGCCGACGCCCGCCGCTTCCTTGATCGCGGTGGAGTTCATCACGCCCCAGCCCCAGAGCAGGACGTAATCGGGACGATCCTGACGGATCGCGAGCCACTGCGACTTCTGCTCGACGCCCGGATGCGTAACCGGGATCGCCTTGAACTCGAAGCCGAGTTGCTTCGCGCGCGCTTCGAGCGCGGCGATCGGCTCCTTGCCGTAGGGGCTGTCGTGATAGACGAGGCTGATCTTCTTGCCTTTCATCTTGTCGAAGCCGCCCCACTCCTTCGCAATGTGCTGGATGGCGACGTCGGCCGCAGTCCAGTACGAGCCGACCGCGATGAAGTTCCAGGGGAACACCGCGCCGTTGCGGCTCTCCGAACGGCCGTAGCCCATCGTGAGCAGCGGGATCTTGTCGCCCGGCACCTTCTCGGTGAGCGCGAAGGTGATGCCGGTCGAGAGCGGAGAGAAGTACGACGCGCCGGTCGGGCCCTTGCCTTTCATGCGCTCGTAGCATTCGACGCCCTTGTCGGTGGCGTAGCCGGTTTCGCATTCCTCCGGCACGAGCTTGACGCCGTTAATGCCGCCATCGCGCTCGTTGATCATGTTCCAGTAATCGATCACGCCGTTGGCGAACGGGATGCCGTTCGGCGCGTAAGGACCGGTGCGATAGACCAGCGCCGGCATGTACTGCTCGTTCTGCGCCAGCGCGGGAGCCGTCATCGCGGTGGCGCCAACAGCGGCCGCCGCAAGGATCAGAGTTGCTCGAAACATTGTCTTCCTCCTAGACGATCCGGCGTTTCGCCGGGTTTTTTGCGCGAGCTTTTTCATTTCTTTCGGAGCGCTGCCTGCTCGAAAGCAAACGCACCTTTTGGATCAAGCCTATGCCCCTAGTAGGGGTAAGGCCAGAGTCTCAGCTTCTCCTTGGCGGTAGACCAAAGTCTTGCAAATCCATGCGGTTCGACGATCAGGAGCCAGCAGATCAGCGCGCCTGTGACAATAAAGACCAGCAGCGAAACAGTCTCGACCGAGATCGGAATTCCGAGCGCGTGCGGCACCTGATCGAGCAAGATCGGCAGCACCAGGATGAACGCCGCGCCGAGGAACGAACCGAGGATCGAACCAAGCCCGCCGATGATCACCATGAAGAGAATCTGGAACGAGCGGTCGATCGAGAAGGCGAGCGGCTCCCACGAACCGAGATAGACGAAGGCCCAGAGCGCACCGGCCACACCGATGATGAAGGACGAGATCGCAAACGCCATCAGCTTGGCATAGAGCGGGCGGATGCCGATGAGTTCGGCAGCGATGTCCATGTCGCGGATCGCCATCCACTGGCGGCCGAGATTGCCGCGCACGAGGTTCTTGGCGATCACGGCGAAGGCGACGACGAACATTAGACAGAGCAGATAGCGGTCGATCGGCGAATGCACGATCCAGCCGAAGAAGTTCAATTCCGGCGCGTTGACCGAGCCCGACGACGTGTAGTTGGTGAACCACTTCACACGCGCGAACACCCAGTCGAAGAAGAATTGCGCTGCAAGCGTGGCGACAGCGAGATAGAGGCCCTTGATACGGAGACTCGGAATGCCGAACAGGATGCCGACAAAGGCCGCCATCAAACCGCCGAGCAGGATCGACGGCAGAACCGGCAGCGCCGGAATCTTCAGCGCCATGATCTCGATGCCGGTGCCGAACTTGTAGGCGCAATAGGCGCCGACCGCCATGAAGGCGCCGCTGCCGAGCGAAAGCTGGCCGCAATAGCCGGTGAGGATGTTGAGGCCGATGGCAGCGAGCGACAGGATCAGGAACGGGATGAGGATCGCGCGAATGAGATACTCGCTGCCGAACGGCCAGATGTGGAAGTGCGACATCACCGGCACGCCAATGAAGACGAAGGCGAGCAACATCCACAGCGCGATCCGATCCTGACGGATCGGGAACACCTGCATGTCCGCGGCGTAGCTGGTCTTGAATTGTCCGGCCTCACGATAGAGCATTGTCTACACTCTCTCGATGATGCGTTCGCCGAACAGCCCTTGCGGGCGGAACATCAGGACGGCAAGCGCCAGCACGTATCCGAACCAGTATTCGATGCCGCCGCCGATCGCCGGCCCGAGATAGGCCTCCGCGAGCTTTTCGCCCGCGCCGATGATGAGCCCGCCCCAGATCGCGCCGGGCACCGAGGTGAAACCGCCGATGATGAGCACCGGCAGCGCCTTGAGCGCGAGGAACGTGATCGAGAACTGCACGCCGAGCTTGGTGCCCCATACGGTCGCGGCGACGAGCGCGACGAGGCCGGCGACGAGCCAGACGATGAACCAGATCCACGAGATCGGAATGCCAACCGATTGCGCGGCGGCATGATCGTCGGCGACCGCACGCAGTGCGCGGCCGGTCTTGGTGCGCTGGAAGAACACGGCGAGACCCGCGACAAGCACGCCGGCGATCAGCCCGCCCCAGACGTCGAGCTGGTTCACCAGGATGCCACCGGGGAAAAGGCTCTCGCCGAGGAACCATGCGTCGGTCGGGAACAGGCGGAGCGGATAGATCTCCGCGCCGAAGATCATCTGCGAGACGCCTTCAAGCACGAAGGTGACGCCGATGGTGGACATGAACAGCGTCAGTCCGTCCTGATTGACCAGCGGTCCGAGCACAAAGCGTTCGATGATCCAGGCCGCGATCGCCATGATGATTGCGGCGAAGCCCAATCCCAGGATGATCGCGGTCCAGACCGGGAAGCCCTTCGCGACGAGGAAGTCGAGCGAGCGCACGAGCGCGAGGCCTGCGAGCAGCACCATCGCGCCCTGCGCGAAGTTGAACACGCCGGATGCCTTGAAGATCAGCACGAACCCGAGCGCGACCAGCGAATAGAGCACGCCGGACAGGAGACCGCCGAGCAGGACTTCGAGGAATTGACCGAAGGCGATCATGCCGTTGCTCTCCAAAGAGCCGACAACGCCGGAGGCTGCGCCTCCCCTCCCCCCGTGAGCGAAGCGAATGGTGGGGAGGGGTCGGGGGTGGGGGGAAGCGAAAATGCAAAGCCCCCCACCCCGGCGCACTGCGTGCGCCGACCCTCCCCACCGCTTCGCGGGGGGAGGGTAAAGGCGGCAGCGCCGATGCTGAAGGAAGAGAGAGAGCCCATCAGTGCGCCACTCCGAGATACGCGTCGATCACCGCCTGGTTCTTCTTCACCTCGTCCGGCGTGCCATCAGCGATCTTCACGCCGTGGTCCAGCACCACCACGCGGTCCGAGAGGTCCATCACCACGCCCATGTCGTGCTCGATCAGCGCGATGGTCGTTCCGTAATAGTCGTTCACGTCGATGATGAAGCGCGACATATCCTCTTTCTCTTCGAGGTTCATGCCGGCCATCGGCTCGTCGAGCAGAAGAAGATCGGGCTCCATCGCGAGCGCGCGGCCCAGTTCGACGCGCTTCTGCAAGCCATAGGGCAGCCGCGCCACCGGCACCTTGCGGATCGCCTGGATCTCGAGGAAGTCGATGATCTCCTCGACGCGATGGCGGTGCTCGATCTCCTCGTTGAGTGCGGGCCCGAAGCGCAGCATCTGCCAGAGGAAGCCCCGGCGCATCTTCAGCGTGCGGCCCGCCATGATGTTGTCGAGCGCGCTCATCCCTTTGAACAGCGCGACGTTCTGGAACGTGCGCGCGATGCCGCCGCGCGCCGCCTCGAACGGCTGCATGCGCGGTCGCGTCTCGCCCTTGAAGGTGATGCGGCCCTGCTGCGGGTGATAGAAGCCGTTGATGACGTTGAGCATCGATGTCTTGCCCGCGCCGTTCGGACCGATGATGGCGCGCACCTCGCCCTTCCTGATGTCGAAGGAAACATCGCGGATCGCGCGCACGCCGCCGAAGGACAGCGATACGCTCTCGACGGATAGCAGGATTTCGCCGGCTGCGATGTCGCTTTCAGCGGGGGCTCTCATGCCGCCTTCTCCATCTGCGGAGCGACCGGCACGGTCGCGACATCGCGGATTTTCACCCGCGCGGAGATGTTGCCCTTGCGGCCGTCCTCGAACGTCACCTCGGTCGAGATGTCGGCTTCCTTCGCTCCGCTGTAGAGCGCATCGATCAGCGGCTTATAGCGCTCGGCGATGAAGCCGCGGCGGACCTTCTGGGTGCGCGTCAGTTCGCCGTCATCGGCGTCGAGCTCTTTATGGAGGATCAGGAAGCGTTTGATCTGCGCGCCCGCGGTCATCTTGTCCTCGGCGAGCGCGCGGTTCGTCTCCTCGACGTTCTTGGCGATCATGTCATAGACGAGCGGATGGCCGGCCAATTCCTGATAGGAGCCGTAGACCACATTGTTGCGCTCGGCCCAGCTTCCGACCGCGGTGAGGTCGATGTTGAGCATCACCGACACGAAATCGCGGCCGTCGCCGTAGGCCACCGCCTCGCGGATGTTCGGGAAGAACTTGAGCTTGTTCTCGATGTACTTCGGCGGGAACAGCGTGCCATCCGTGAGCTTGCCGACATCCTTGGCGCGGTCGATGATCTTGAGGTGTCCGGTCTTTGAGTCGAAGAAGCCGGCATCGCCGGTCTTCACATAGCCGTCGGGCGTCAGCGCTTCCTTGGTCTTCGCCTCGTCCTTGAAATAGCCGACGAACATGCCGGGCGATTTGAACTGCACCTCGCCGTTCTCGGCGATGCGGATGTCCACGTTGGGCGCAGCCGGACCGACGGTGTCGGAATGAATCTGGCCGTCGGGCTGGCACGTCACGTAAAGGAACGCTTCGGTCTGGCCGTAGAGCTGCTTCAGGTTCATGCCGAGCGAGCGGTAGAACGAGAAGAGATCAGGGCCGATGGCCTCGCCCGCCGTGTAGGCGACGCGCACGCGCGTGAAGCCGAGCACGTTCTTGAGCGGCCCGTAGATCAGGAGTTTGCCGAGCCCATACAGCAGCCGGCCACGAACAGGCACCGGCTTGCCGTTGAGGATGTCCTCGCCGTAGCGCTTGGCGACGCCGATAAAGTAGTGGAACAGCTTGCGCTTGATGAAGCTCGCATCCTCCATGCGGATCATCACGCGCGTGAGCATCGCCTCGAACGTGCGCGGCGGCGCGAAGTAGAACGTCGGCCCGATCTCGCGGAGGTCCGCCATCGCGGTCTCGCCGCTCTCCGGGCATGCGGTGCAGAAGCCGGCGACGAGCTGTTGAGCGTAGTTGAGATAGTGATCGCCGACCCAGGCGATGGGCAGATAGGCCAGCGCCTCATCCTGATCGGTGAGCTTGTCGAACGCGACGGTGTCGCGCGCCGCCGCGATGCAGCGTTCGCCCGACAGCACCACACCCTTCGACTGGCCGGTGGTGCCGGAGGTGTAGAGGATAATCGAGGTGTCGCTTCCCTTCCCCGACGCGATCTCGTTGTCGAGCCAGGCGCCGAGCTTGGGATCGCTCGCGAGCGCTGCGCGGCCGTCGGCGATCACCTCGTCGATCGCGCGCAGATTGGTGCGGTCGTATTCGCGCAAGCCTTTCGGCTCGTCATAGACCATCTTCTCGAGCTTCGGCACACGCTCGGAGATCGAAAGGATCTTGTCGACCTGCTCCTGGTCCTGGACGGCGGCGAAGCGCACCTCGGCATGCGCCAGCACGTAGGCCAGTTCGTTCGCGACGGCGTCGGCATAGACCGGAACGGGAATGGCGCCGAGCACCTGCGCCGCCATCACCGAGCAATAGAGCTTCGGACGATTGGCGCCGACGATGGCGATGGCCTCACCGCGGCGAAGACCGAGACGATGCAGCCCGATCGCATAGGCGCGCACCTCGTCGAGCACCTGCGACCAGGTCCACGTCTGCCAGATGCCAAGATCCTTGTGCCTGAGCGCCGGCCGGTCCGCATGCACCTTGGCATTGCGGATCAGGAGCTTCGGAAACGTGTCCGCGCACGCGGTGGCGTCGTCGATCGCCACGGGCTCCTCCCAGTCACCGCGCCAACTCCCCCGCGCGGCTTCTTCGTTTCCCCTCCCTGCCGTTTCCCCTCGGCAGGCTTTTCATTGTTATAGCAGTTTGCCCGGAAACCTTCGCGCGGCAAGCCGTCCCTTGACAGACAAGGCGGGGCTTTGTTTGGTAGCGATACCCCATTTCCAGCCCAAACGAGCCGCGCCGGCGCAGCCTGCGACCTTAGTCTTATGCGTTTGCCTTATGCGCCATAGCGGCTGAGGCCCGCGAGATCGAGCACCGTGATCCCGCCGCGCTCGGCGCGCAGCAGTCCCTTGCCCTCCAGGATTTTCAGGCTGGCGTTGGCGGCCTGACGGGACAGGCCGGAGAGCCGGCCGATCTCCTCTTGAGACAGATCGATGTGCAATTCGAGGTGGGGATAGAGCACGGGGTTGAACAGCCAAGCGACATTGCGCGCGAGACGGCCGGTCGCATCCAGCATCCGGTCGTACTCGGCGAGCGCGATGAACTGCCCGAGCCGCTCGTTGAGCTGCTTCACCAGGAAACGGTTGAAGGCAACGCTGTTCTCGAACAACCACAGGAAGGTCTGGCGGTTCATCAGCGCCATCCGCGTGTCGCGCAGTGCAACAAGGTCGTACCGGCGCGGCTCGTCCTTGAGCACGGTGCCCTCGCCGAACCAGCCGCCGGCACGCAAGCCCGCAAGCGTCACCGCCTTGCCGGCCTTCGACACCGTGCCGAGCTTGATCAGCCCTTCGGCGACACCGGTCCAGGCGTCGAGCCGGTCGCCGCGGTGGCAGATGTAGGCGTCCTTCGAAAAAGCCTTCTCGACGATGCCCTTCCTGGCGCGCTCGAACTCGTCCTCGCGAAGCTCGTGCGACCAGAAGGCGATGTGCCGGAGGTGATCCGCTGAAATCATGATCGCAGTCCGTAACGGCACGTCCGTCCGTTCACATCATGTTCCCACAGTATGGCCATGCGAGGTGACATTGCTCAAGCCGAGCCAAATCCCGCCGGCTTGTGCTAGAGACCGAGGTGGAGTGAACTTTCGTCGTAGTCGATACGAGGGTGGAAATGGGTGAGTTTGCAATCGGCCAAGCGGTCCCGCGGTTCGAGGACCCGAGGCTTCTTCGCGGTGGCGGCCAATATGTGGACGACATCGTGCTTCCGGGAATGGCCTACGGACACGTTCTTCGCTCTCCCCACGCCCACGCCAAGATCAAGAGCATGAACACCAAAGCCGCCGAGGCCGCACCCGGCGTGCTCTGCGTTCTGACCGGCAAGGACTGGATCGAGTCCGGCTGGGGCGACATGCCGGTGCCCGCGACGCACAAGCGCCGCGACGGCTCGCCGAACTATCAGCCGCCCTACCCGGCGCTGGTGAAGGACACCGTCCGCTTCGTCGGCGACTACGTCGCCTTCGTCGTGGCCGAGACCAAGAACCAGGCGATGGACGCCAGCGAGCTGATCGAGGTCGACTACGAAATCCTGCCCGCGATCATCGCGACCCCCGAGGCCGCGAAGCCGGGCGCGACGCTTGTGTGGCCCGACTGCAAGGACAACATCTGCTTCACGGCGATCCACGGCAACAAGGCGGCGACCGAGGAGGCCTTCAAGAAGGCTGCGCATGTCGTCAAGGAACATCTCGTCATCAACCGCGTGACGACCGCCTCGATGGAGCCGCGCGGCTCGGTCGGCGACTACAACGCGATCACCGATCACTACACGCTCTACACCACGCTTCAGCGCGCGCATCCCTATCGCGCCGAGCTGGCGAAGCTCGTGCTGAAGGTGCCGGAGCACAAGATCCGCGTGATCGCGCCGGACATCGGCGGCTCGTTCGGCATGAAGTCGGCGATCTACAACGAAGTGCCGCTGGTGCTGCTGGCCTCCAAGAAGATCGGCCGGCCGGTGAAGTGGATGAGCACACGCTCGGAGGCGTTCCTCTCGGACGCGCAGGCGCGCGATAACGTCACCGACGCGGAGCTGGCGCTCGACAAGGACGGGCGCTTCCTCGCCTTCCGCGTCAACTCGTGGGTGAACGCGGGCGCCTACTTGCAATCCGGCTTCCAGGCCTACACCGGCAACCTCGGCACGCTCGCCGGCGTCTACACCACGCCCGCGATGTATGTGGAGTCGACGGCGGTGTTCACGCACACGCAGCCGATGCGGCCCTATCGCGGCAATGGCCGCCCGGAGGCGGCCTACGTGATCGAGCGCATGGTCGATGTCGCCGCCAAGGCACTCGACATGGAGCCAGCGGAAATCCGGCGCAAGAACTACATCGCGCCCGAGCAGATGCCGTTCAAGACCAGCCTGACGTTTACTTATGACTCGGGCGAGTTCGAGAAGGGCATGGACCTCGCGATCAAGCTCGCGGACGTCGCGGGCTTCAACAAGCGCAAGGCCGAATCGAAGAAGCGCGGCAAGCTGCGCGGCATCGGCATGTCGAACACCATCGAGCGCGCGGCGGCGCCGTCGTTCGAAGGCGCGGAAATCCGCTTCGACCGCGGCGGCACGGTGTCGATCTTCTCGGGCTCGATCAACCAGGGCCAGGGACACCACACCACCTTCGCGCAGATCGTGGCCGACAAGCTTGGCATCCACCCGGACGACATCGAGTACATCCAGGGCGACACGGACAAGGTGTTCTTCGGCGAAGGCACCGGCGGCTCGCGCTCGGCGACCATGTCGGGCTCGGCGTTTCACATTGCGTCCGAGAAGGTGATCGACAAGGCCAAGAAGATCGCCGCGCACCACCTCAAGGTCGACGTCAACGACGTCAAGTTCGAGGAAGGCCTCTTCTCGAGCGCGAAGACCAACCAGACCATCACGATCAAAGAGGTCGCGGAGAACGCGCTCAACCCCGCCAAGCTGCCGAAAGACATGGAGGCCGGCCTCCATGCGCAGGCGGTCTACAAGGCGGACGTCGAGAACTTCCCGAACGGCGTGCACTTCTGCGAGGTCGAGATCGACCCGGAGACCGGCAAATCGGAGATCGTGAAGTACAGCGTCGTCGATGACGTCGGCACGGTGATCAACCCGCTGCTGCTGAAGGGCCAGATCGTCGGCGGCGTCGCGATGGGCGTCGGCCAGATCCTGAAAGAGGACATCAACTTCGACGCCGACGGCCAGCTCGTCACCGGCTCGTTCATGGACTACGCCATGCCGCGCGCGCACGACATGTGCTCGGTCGAGGTGAAGGCCAATCCGGTGCCGACCAAGACCAATCCGATCGGCGCCAAGGGCGCGGGCGAAGCGGGCTGCGTCGGCGCGATGCCGGCGGTCGCGAACGCCCTCGTCGACGCGCTCGCGCCTTACGGCGTGCAGCACATCGAGATGCCGGCCACGGCCGAACGCGTGTGGCGGATCATCAACAACGGCAAGCCGGCGTAAGCGGCGCGGCTAGAACCGCGTCGTCAATTCGGTCAGCCAGGCCGGCGAAGCCTCGACGAGCACGGTCTCCAGCCGCTTGTCGAGGCCGGTGAGGATCAGTACGCCGACGGCCACGAGCAGCACGCCCATCGCGATCTTTCCGCCGCTGCCCGCGGCGAGCAGACGGCTGCGCCAGCGTAGCAACGCTTCACGCGACATCATGCCAATCGCGAGCAAAGGCAGTGCCGCGCCGATGCCGAACGCCAGCATCGTCGCAGCGACGCCGAGCAGATTTTCGGAACGCGCAGCAAGAACCGATGCCGCGCCGAGTGTTGGACCGACACAGGGGCTCCAGACCGCACCGAGCAGCAGTCCGACGACAAACTGACCGCCCCACCCGCGACCGATGAAGCTACCCGTATACGATTGCGCCCAGTTGCCGACCGGCCCGGCGGCGGAGGCCAATTGCATTTGCAGCTTTGGCAGGAGCAATACGCCGCCCACGGCGATCAACAGCACCGCCGCCGCCGACCGGAAAATGTCCTGATCGAGCCCTACGGCAAAGCCGAGCGTCGCCACAAACAGGCCGATAACCACGAATGACAAAGCAAGCCCCGCAGCCAAGGCCACGGGGCCGTAGCGGTGCTCGCCGATCGCGGCGCCGATGACGATCGGCACGAGCGGCAGGACGCACGGCGAAAGCGTGGACAAAATCCCCGCAATCAGCGCGAGTCCGATGCCGCTCATGGGCGCTCAGATCGACTTGCCGACCAGCGCCGTGATCGCCTGCGGATCGGTCACGCCGGTCGAGCGGCCGACCTCCTGCTTGCCCTTGAAGACGATCAGCGTGCTCTGCTTCTGCACCCCGAATTTCTTCAGAAGGTCCTTCTGGGAATCGAAATCGACGTTGAAGGAGACAAGCTCCTTGAACTTTGCTTCGTCGCGAAGCTTGGACAGAGTCGGCGCCTGCGCCTTGCAGACCGGGCACCAGGGCGCGGTGACTTCGACCAGGATTGGCTTCCCGGCGGCCTGTGCATCATCGAAGGCCTTCTGATCGAACGGCTTCTTGTCCATTGCGGCGGCGATGGATGCAAATGAAACCGTGGCAGACAGCGCGAGAGCGCCGAGAAAATGACGTCGATTCAGCATGGATCGCTCCTTCCCAAGATTGCGGAGCGTTGATAGCAGGATGACCGCGCGACCTCGTTTCAACAGTTCGGGATCGCCAGATCACGAATGCGAGAGGCCGGGCTAGGCGTTTTCGCTGCTCGGCTGAGTGGACGGTTTGCGGCGGCGGAGCCGCAGCTTGCGCGGCCGCTCGCTCGGCGTGAACAGGCTGAGCACAAAGACGAAGAACACCGGCACCAGAAGCAACGCGAGGATGACAACGGCGATCATGCCGCCCATCACGGCGCTGCCGAGCGCTTGCTGGCTCTTTGCGCCAGCGCCCGACGCGATCACCATCGGCGCGACGCCGCAGATGAAGGCCAAACCCGTCATCAGAATCGGGCGGAAGCGCATGCGGCAGGCTTCGAGCGTCGCGTCGCGCAGCGACTTGCCTTGCTTGTAGAGCTCCTTCGCGAACTCGATGATCAGAATGCCGTCCTTTGCCGCAAGGCCAATGATGGTGATGAGCGCCACTGTCAGATACACGTCGTTCGGCAATCCGCGCAGCATCGCAGCAGCGACGACGCCGAGAACGCCGAGCGGAACGGTCAAAAGCACGGCGAGCGGAATCGTCCAACTCTCGTAGAGCGCTGCGAGCACGAGGAACACCAGCAACACCGAGAGCGCGAGCAGGAACGGCGCCTGCGAGCCGGACTGCTTTTCCTGCAACGACTGGCCGGTCCATTCGAAGCCGAAGCCGCGCGGCAGCTGCCCCGCGAGCTTCTCCATTTCCTGAATGGCGTCGCCCGAGGTGTAGCCGGGCTTCGCGGAGCCGGACATGCGCACCGACGGATAGTAGTTGAAGCCCACGACCTGCGTCGGACCAACACCCCAATTCACGGTAGCAAACGACGAGAACGGCACGAGCTGGCGTGCGCTGTTGCGCACCCGATACGACAGGATCTCGTCGGCCTGCATGCGCGCGCCACGATCGGCCTGCACCACCACGCGCTGCATGCGCCCGCGGTTCGGGAAGTCGTTGATGTAGCTCGAGCCGAGATTGGTCGAGATGGTGTTGTTGATCTCCTCGAAGGTGATGCCGAGCGCGGCCGCCTTCTCGCGGTCGATGTCGAGCCGCACCTGCGGCGCGGGCGGCAGTCCTTCAACGTACACGTCTTGCAGGATCGGGCTGCGTTGCGCCGCGGCGAGCAGTTGATCCTTGGCCTTCATCAGCTCGTCGTAGCCGCGCTGTCCGCGGTCTTGCAGACGGAAGCTGAAGCCCGACGAGTTGCCGAGGTTGTCGATCGGCGGCGGCTGAAGCGCGGAAATCTTCGCGTCGTGGATCGCGCCCATCTTCTCATTGACATCGGCGACGATCTTCTCAGCGCTGTCGTTCGGGCCGCGCTGCGACCAGTCCTTCAGCGTGATGAACGCCTGCGCGGTGTTCTGGCCCTGCCCCAGGAAGCTGAAGCCGGTGAGGAAGGTCACGTCCTCGACGCCGGAGCGTTGCAGCAGATACTTCTCGACCGTCTTCACCGTGTCGAGCGTACGATTGAACGACGCTTCCGATGGCGCCTGCACGTCGGTCGTGATGAAGCCCTGATCGTCGATCGGCAAGAAGCCGCCCGGCAAACGCACGAAACCATAGCCCACCGCGCCGACCAGCACGGCGTAGATGATCATGATGCGGCCGGCGCGCGGCAGCGAGCGCGAGACGAGACCGCGATAGCCGCTGCCCGTGGCCTCCATCCGGCGGTTGAACCAACCGAAGAAGCCGCGCTTTTCGTGATGGTGCCCCGCCTGAACCGGCTTGAGCAGCGTCGCGCAGAGCGCGGGTGTCAGCGACAGAGCGAGGAACGCAGAGAAGCCGATGGCCGCGACCATCGTCACCGAGAACTGCTTGTAGATGATGCCGACCGAGCCCGGGAAGAACGCCATCGGAATGAACACGGAGATCAGAACCGCCGTGATGCCGATGATGGCGCCGGTGATCTGGCCCATCGCCTTGCGCGTGGCCTCCTTCGGCGACAGCCCCTCCTCCGACATGATGCGCTCGACGTTCTCGACCACGACGATGGCGTCGTCGACGAGGATGCCGATGGCGAGCACCATGCCGAACATGGTGAGCATGTTGATGGAGAGACCCATCGACAGCAGGATCATGCTGGTGCCGAGGAGCGCGATCGGCACGACGATGGTCGGAATGAGCGTGTAGCGGATGTTCTGGAGGAACAGCAGCATCACGAGGAAGACGAGGACGATGGCCTCCACCAGCGTCATCAGCACCTTCTTGATCGAGGCCTCGACCACCGGCGTGATGTCGTAGGGGATGTCGTGCTTGATGTTCGCCGGGAAGTAGTTGGACAGCTCGTTCATCTTCTCCTTCACGCGCGTGGCCGTGGCGAGCGCATTGCCGGTCGGCGCGAGAAGAACCGAAAGGCCCGCCGTCTGCTGGCCGTTCTGCCGCGTGGTGAACTGATAGCTGAGGCCACCGATCTCGATGCGCGCGACGTCGCGCAACCGCACGGTCGAGCCGTCGGCGTTGGCGCGCAGAAGGATCGAACCGAACTCGTCCGGGCGATCGAACTGGCCCTTCACGACGACGAGCGCGGAGACCTGCTGGCTGGCGTTGCTCGGCTCGACGCCGATGCTGCCGGAGGCGACCTGTGCGTTCTGCGCGCTGATCGCCCTGGTAACGTCGTCCGCCGTCAGGTTGAAGGCGGTGAGCTTGCCCGGATCGAGCCAGACGCGAAGCGAACGCTCGGTCGAATAGAGCGTGGCGCGGCCGACGCCGGGGATGCGGCGGATCTCGCCCAGGATGTTGCGGACCATGAAGTCGCCGAGGCCGACCTCGTCCAGGCTGCCGTCGGTGGATCGCAGCGTGATGATCTGAAGAACGGCGCTCGACGCCTCTTCGATCAGGATGCCCTGCTGGATCACCGCGCGCGGCAGGCGCGCCTCGACGCGCTTGATGCGATTCTGCACCTCGACCGAGGCGCTTTCGGTGTTCGTGCCAGGTACGAAGTTCGCGATGATCTCGACTTGGCCGAGCGAGTCGCTCGAGGATTCGAAGTTCAGGATGCCGCTCGCGCCGTTGAGCTCCTCTTCGATCAGGCGCGTGACACTGTTGTAGAGGTTCTCCGGCGTCGCGCCCGGATAGCTGGTGCTGATCGAGATCGAAGGCGGCGCGATGATCGGATATTGCGCGACCGGCAGGAACGGAACCGACAGCAGGCCGCCCAAACAAATCAAAAGCGCCACGACCCACGCGAAGATGGGCCGGTCGATGAAAAAGCTCGGCATTATGAATCCTCTCAGGCGGCGCGTTTAGCGCGCCGCGGCCGATACGTTCGGCTCGCTCTCTTTATCCGCCTCCGACGCGACGCGGACGCCGCGCCACGGCTTCGGACTGACGGTGTCGCCCGGCACGAACTTCTGGAAGCCCTCGACGACCACGCGCTCACCGGGCTTCACGCCTTCGAGCACCAGCCATTGATCGTCCACCACGCGGCCGACCCGGACCGGACGGACCACGGCGCGATTGTCGTCGCGCAGCACGAACAGCTCGCTGCCACCGGCGTCGTTGCGGCGAACCGCCTGCTGCGGCACCGAGAGCGCATCGGGGTCGATGCCCTGCTCGATCTGCACGCGCACAAACATGCCGGGGAGAAGCTCACCCTTCGGATTCGAGAATTCGCCGCGCAGCGTCACCTGTCCCGTGGTGCGATCCACGGTCGTATCGGAGAACAGCAGCCGGCCGGTCAGCGAATAGGCCTCGTTGTCATCGAGGATCAGCCGCACGTTGGCGGCATCGGGCTTGAGCATTTCGAGATCGCCGCTCTCGAAGGCGCGGCGAAGCTGATTCATCTCGGCGACGGACTGGGTAAAGTCCGCGTAGACGGTGTCGAGCGCCTGGATGGTCGCGAGATGCGTGGTCTCGTTCTGCCCGACCAGCGCGCCCTCGGTGATGAGCGCACGGCCGATGCGGCCCGCGATCGGCGCACGGATGACGGTGTAGCTGAGGTTGAGCTTGGCGCGGGCGACATCGGCCTTGCGCGCGGCGACGTCGGCGTTAGCCTGACGCATCGTCGCGGTCGCGGCCTCGTGCTGCACGTCGGAGACGGTCTTGCTCGTCAGCAGCGTCTCCATGCGCTTGGCTTGCTGACCGGCCTGTTCGGCCACGGCCTCAGCCTTGGCGAGCGCGGCCTCGGTGGCCTGCAATTCGACCTCGAACGGCGCGGGATCGAGCCGGTAGAGGACATCGCCCGTGTTGACGTTGCTGCCCTGCTCGAAGTTGCGCTCGATCACGATGCCGGACACGCGCGCGCGCACTTCGGCGATCCGGGTCGGCGCGATACGGCCCGGCAGCTCGCGCACATAGGCACGCGCGGTCGGCTGCATCGTGACGATGCTGACCTCTTGAGGCGTGGGGTCCGCCGGGGCCGCCGGGCCTTCGCTGCAAGCCTGGAGGGAGAATCCCAGCAAACCAGCAACGAGCACCACGCGAGCCGATACTTTCCGATCGGACATTCCCAACCCTTTCTTTGATCCCGTACCCAAAGCCAAGGCCCAAGGTCAGGAAAAACCTGACAGATGAATGTCTGTTTATATTGCGCCGCAATATTCAACGCGTAGGGGACGACTTGTCGCACCGGGTCACTGATGCGTGATATAATCACGCAATTATTATGTGAATTCCGCAGTTTCGCCGCCCTCGCCCGCTGAAATCCCAACGGTTACCATTGCGACCAAGGCCGACACCAAGCCAGCGTCAAAATGGGGAGAGTGTGATGGGCTTTCTGACCGAGAAGGAAATTCTGGAGCTCAACCCGTCGGAACTGCTGCCGCATCCGACGCCGATCCCGACCCAGATCGTCTCCAGCGACGAGTTCACCCCGCCGCCCCAGAGCGAAAAGCAGAAAGAGGTCGAGAACCGTCTGCTCGACATGGCCGACACGCTCGGCAAGAGGCAGGGCCTCGACCGCCGCAAATTCTTCCAGACCGCCGCCGGCATGGCCGCAGGCTTCGTCGCACTGAACGAGACCTTCGGCACGATCTTCGACGCGAGCCGCGCGGAGGCTTCGACGCCTGCGATGGCGCAGGAGCGCGCGCATTCGCTCAAAGACCAGTTCATCATGGACATGCACACGCACTTCCTGCGTGACGACACTCGGCTGGTGAACTTCGTGCGCTCGCGCGAGGCGGTCGGCAAGGCGGGCTGGAATCCGACTCTGGTCGACAAGCCGCAGACGCTCGACGACCTGAAGTTCAACAACTACTTCAAGGAAATGTATCTCGACAGCGACACCAAGATCGCACTGATCTCGTCGTCGCCGTCGGAGATCGCCCGCGACTGGTTCCTCACCAACGACATGATGATCGAGGCGCGCGACAAGGTGAACAAGGAAGCCGGAGCGCGACGCATGTTCGCGCACGCGATCTTCACGCCGGGCTGGGATCGTTGGCTCGAAGACCTCGAACACGCGCTGCAGAAGAAACCGGAGTCCATCAAGGGCTACACTGTCGGCGACAACACCAACAAGGATGAAGCCAAGCATCCGTGGCTGATGGACGACGAGAAGACGACCTACAAGGCTTACGAGCTGTGCGTGAAGTACGGCATCAAGAACGTCTGTGTGCACAAGGGCCTGTTCCCGCGCGCGACGGCGGAGCGCTGGCCGCATCTGCTCAAGTACGCGATGGTCGACGACGTCGGCAAAGCGGCGAAGGACTGGCCGCAACTCAACTTCGTCATCTATCACGGCGGCTATCGCTGGGCGGCCGGCGGACGCGCGGAGGATGGCTGGGATGAGTTCGAGAAGACCGGCCGCGTGTCATGGGTGAGCGACCTTGCTGAGATTCCGGAAAAGTACGGCGTCACCAACGTCTATGCGGACGTCGGCCAGCTTTTCGCGCAGAGCGTCGCCGCTGTGCCGCAGCTCGGCGCAGCGTTGATGGGTATCATGGGCAAGGGCCTCGGCTACGAACGCGTGGTGTGGGGCACGGATGCGGTGTGGACCGGTTCGCCGCAATGGCAGATCGAGGCGCTGCGCCGTCTCGAAATCCCGGAGGACATGCAGAAGAAGCACGGCTTCAAGCCGCTCGGTGCGGCGGATGGGCCGATCAAGAACATGATCTTCGGCGGCACCAACGCCAAGCTCTACAACTACGACATCACCAAGCGCACCGACATCGGACCCAACAAGGACCGCTTCGCGCGCCTGAAGGACGAATATGAGAAGGCAGGACCGGCGCGCAGCAACCTGCGCTACGGCTATGTGAACGGCCCGGTGGACTGGTCAGCCTTCGCCTGAGACAAACAGGATCGGCGCTTCCGCCTCCCCTCACCGGGAGGCGGAATTGCTTTGCTCTAACGCGCAACAAAATGGTTGCGTATCTGTTTGGGCGGGTGTATTCGACAGGCAACAAGGAGGTTGCGTATGTCGGACCGTATCGAAAAGACCATCGACCTGAAGGCCCCGGTGTCGCGCGTGTGGAAAGCTCTCACCGACTATCGCGAGTTCGGACAATGGTTCCGCGTGAAGGTCGAAACTCCGTTTGTTCCGGGACAGCCGGCGACCGGCCAGATCACATATCCGGGTTACGAGCACATTCGCTGGAACGTCATCATCCAGAAGATGGAGCCGGAAAGGCTGTTCTCGCTGACCTGGCATCCCTACGCGATCGATCCCAACGTCGACTACTCTGGGGAGCCGCAAACGCTGGTCGAGTTCACACTCGAGCCGACGGCAAACGGCACGCGTCTGCGTGTCGTCGAGAGCGGCTTCGACAAGATCCCCGCGCACCGGCGCGCGGAGGCCTATCGCATGAACGACGGCGGCTGGGCCGCACAAGTCCAGAACATCAAGGAGCACCTCGAGAATGCCTAGCGCAGCGGCCGCACTCAGAACGCGCGCAGCGGTGTTCGCCGCGCTCGGCGACGAGACGCGGCTCTCGATGCTCACCCGGATCGGCAGCGGCCCGCCGCAGTCGATCTCCCGGCTCACCGCCGGCACACGCATGTCGCGTCAGGCGGTGACGAAACATCTACGTGTGCTGGAGGATGTCGGTGTGGTGCGCAGCATCCGCGCCGGGCGCGAAAGCCTGTTCGAGATCGTGCCGAAACCGATTGACGAACTGCGGGCCTTTCTCAGCGAGATGTCGAGCCAGTGGGACGTCGCCCTCGCCTCGTTGAAGTCGTTCGTCGAGGAATAGCGAAAAGCGCGAACACCCCACTGACAGCGCGTCCGCGGCGCTGTTAGGCTTGCTCTGCTAGGTTTTCTTGCCCGCACACCGAATACGGCGGCGGCAATACAAACGTCCGCTCCTCGAAGAGCGGGCCAGGGAGGATGGAATGAAGCTTTCGCGTTTTCGCGCATCGCTTGCGTTTGCCTGCGCCCTTGCCGTCCTGCCCGGCATTGCTTCAGCCCAGAACTATCCGAACCGGCCGATCACGCTGATCGTGCCATTCGCCGCGGGCGGCGCGACCGACTCGATCGCACGCATCCTCTCCGAGCCACTGTCGCAAGACCTCGGCCAACAGATCGTCATCGAAACCGTCGGCGGCGCCGGCGGCATGATCGGCTCGGCGCGCGCCGCGCGAGCGGCACCTGACGGCTACACCATCCTGCTGCATCAAGTAGGGCTGGCGGCGGGCATGACGCTCTATCCCAACCCATCCTTCGACGCCGCGAAGGACTTGACCGGCATCGGCCTCGTAAACACCAGCTCGTCGGTGATCGCAGGACGCAAGGGACTTCCGCCGAACAGCCTCGCCGAGTTGGTGAGGTGGATGAAGGACAACACAGCCAAGGTCGCGCACGCGGGCGTCGGCGCGTTCGGGCATCTGTGCGGCGTGATGTTCGTACAGGAGGTCGGCGCCAAGGCCGACCAAATTCCCTACCGCGGCGGCGGACCGGCGCTGAACGACATGGTGGCGGGCCACGCCGACCTGAGCTGCCTGTCATCGGCGGTCATCGAGCCGCAGGTGAAGGGCGGCAACCTCAAAGCCTATGCGATCGTCGGCAAGAACCGCTTCGCCGGATTGCCGGACGTGCCGACGCTGGTCGAGGCCGGTTACAGGAATCTCGACCTGGATTTCTGGCACATCCTGTTCACGCCAAGCGGCACGCCGCGGCCAATCATCGACCGGCTGAACGCCGCACTGCGCAAGACACTCGCGGATGAGAGGGTCAAGGCCGCCTTCATCAAGGCCGGCATGGAGCTTTATCCGGCAGATCAGGAAACGCCGGAGATCGCGACCGCGATGCTGAA
>BFBZ01000405.1_pt1 | contig 33389 bp, 28 predicted proteins | sample 1888401 | NCBI WGS metagenome assembly BFBZ01 (sample SAMD00112614, study PRJDB3348) | symbiont metagenome | host: Chara braunii | reverse complement strand
CGCTGGCCATGAAGGGGAACTTGCCCACTTTAATATCATAACCGGCTTCTTTAGCAGCTTTCTCTGTGTAACCAACGCTGGCGATCTCCGGTGTACAATAAGTACAACCGGGGATATTGTTGTAATCGAGCGGATCGGGCAGGTGATTGTGTTTTTTCTCCAGGTAAGCCATGTGCTCGGCAGCATTGATACCTTCTTTAGAAGCTACGTGCGCGAGTGCTTGTCCCGGTGAGCAGTCACCAATTGCATAGATACCAGGAACAGAAGTTTGCTGGTATTGATCCACAATGACCTTACCTTTTTCTGTTTTGATGGCATTCTCTTCTAATCCGATGTTCTCGATATTGGCCACTACACCTACCGCGCTCAATACCACATCTGCTTCCAGCGTAACGGTGCTGCCATCCTGTTTTTTAACGAGGGCTTTCACACCGGTGCCACTGGTATCTACCGATTCTACAGAAGCGTTGGTCATGATCTCGATGCCTTGCTTCTTGTATTGTTTTTCCAGTTCTTTTGAAATCTCTTCGTCTTCCACCGGAACCACGCGCGGCATGAATTCTACGATGGTCACTTTGGTACCCATGCTGTTATACACATAGGCGAACTCAACACCGATGGCGCCACTGCCTACCACGATCATGCTCTTGGGCTGATTGGGTAATACCATGGCTTCGCGGTAGCCGATCACTTTCTGGCCATCCTGTTTGAGGTTGGGCAGTTCGCGACTGCGGCCGCCTGTTGCAATAACAATGTATTTGGCTTCCACTACCTGCTTGCTGCCATCGGCGGCGGTAACTTCTACCTGGCCTTTGGCTTTGATCTTACCATAGCCCATGATCACGTCGATCTTGTTCTTCTTCATCAGGAACTGAACGCCTTTGCTCATTTTATCGGCCACACCGCGGCTGCGTTTGATCACAGCGCCAAAATCGGCGGTTCCGGTGGCATTGATACCATAATTGGTACTGTGTTTTATGTATTCGTACACCTGCGCACTTTTCAGCAGGGCCTTGGTGGGAATACATCCCCAGTTGAGGCAAATGCCGCCCAGGCTTTCCTTTTCAATGATCGCTACTTTAAATCCTAACTGAGATGCACGGATGGCCRCAGGGTAACCACCCGGACCGCTACCAATGACAATGACGTCGTATGCCATAAGATGTTGATTGTTGAATTAAACAGATATGCAAACATGGATTTGCGGATGCGAAAATACTGCAAATCAGGATAAAATCAGTCACGGGGTATTTTATTCGAAAAACACCCTTACCGTCTGGTAAAACCATTTATTGTGGCTCTGGCTTCCACCCGATTGCTGCATTTGCTCATTAAAGCCCTGGAGACCGAACAGACCGGCCATATTACCGTTTCGGAGCGCTATTTCGAGGTAACCGGCCGAATTGAACCAGGCCAGTTTTTCCGTTTCGGGAACGGCGGCATAGTTATCGCTGATGGTATCGATGACTTCATTGCGCTTGAAAACAATTTTGAAGCGCCGGCCCTTGCAGTGGTCGTTGAATTCTTTTTGGGTGATGTTGATGACCACATTCTCGAAATTGTCGATGAACAGTATCTGTCCTTCGATCCAATCCGGACCATATGTAGGCCGCAACGGGTACTTTTCAACAATCTCCCCGGCAGCCACCTCTCCTGCCAGTCCACCCCGATGGATGATACGTGTGATAGCCGTGGCAGCCAGTTGGGTGAGTTCCAGTAATGTGCGTTGGCCGCCAGCAGGTATACGAACGATCTCATGGGGCTTTTCCGCGGTGATCATGGTAAGCAGGCCATTATCCGGGCAGGTAATGAATTGATCATTGAATTTCGCTACCAGCAGATGTGTAACCGGCGACTCGAATACATTCACCAGGATAAAATGATGSGTGCCTGCCGGAAAATAACGGATAGCATTGCCGCAGATATAAGCGGCCTGCGGGAAATTGGTCTGCGAAAGCTGGTGCGTGATATCGCATACCTGCAACGCAGGATCCAGAGACAGGAACTGGCCCTTGATGGCGCCTACGAGAAAGTCGCGCTGGCCTATATCGGTTGACAACGTTAAGATGGGCATGCCGGATGATAAACGTCTGGAAAGATGAGTTATTTCACCAATCTTCCATTTTTAAAGAAAAAACGATGCACCAGTTTATCGGCCAGGGAGGGCAGGAACCGGTTGAGGAACACAGTTTCTTTTCCCCGGAAAGTGAGCACCAGGGTCCTTTTCCTTTTGTTGATCGCTTTCAAAATATGCCTGGCACATTCTTCGGCGGTCATCATTTTTTTTTCGTCCATCGGTGATTCTCCCTGTGCTTGTCCGTCTTTGTTGAGCGCCGCATTRCGGATATTAGAAGCAGTGAAGCCCGGACAAACCCACATCACATTCACACCGCTGTGCAGCAGTTCAGTGCGAAGGGCTTCCAGGAAGCCGTTGACGGCATATTTGGAAGCGGAATAGCCGCTGCGACCGGGCAATCCGCGGAACCCGGCGATGGATGAAACCCCTACGATAGTTCCTTTGTTTTTGAGGATATGCGGCAGTGCGAATTTGGTGCAGGAAACCGTGCCCCAAAAATTCACGTCCATCACTTTGCGGATGGTCTCCAATTCTACATCCTGTACCATAGCGCGCATAGAAACACCTGCGTTATTGATCAGTATATCGATGGTGCCGAAATTTTTAACCACGGCATCGATAAAGCTTTTGCTTTCCTGCTCTTTGCTCACATCGGCCGTATGGATCATGAGGGGTTTACCGGGATAAGAAGCCTGCAAATGATAGAGTTTATCGTAATTACGGCCGCAGGTAGCCACTTTGGCTCCCTGGTATAAAAAAGCGTCTACCAATGCCTTTCCAATTCCTTCAGAACCGCCCGTGATAACGACTACCTTGTTTGTGAAGTCCGACATATTATGCTTGTTGTTACTGCAAAAATAGGCATAACTGAAACAGTTATCAGCAGTAATGTGGGTAACTGGCYGAAAAAAGATTTATAAAAATTTGGCCATTTTTTTATTTCTCCTATTTTTGCACTCCCAAATCAAACACGGGGTATTCATCGAAGGGTGAATGGTTCGATTCCGTAGCTCAGTTGGTAGAGCAATACACTTTTAATGTATGGGTCCTGGGTTCGAGTCCCAGCGGGATCACTTCCTGGGACAAGTCAAAAAAGAAAGACTTGTCCCATTTTTTTGCCCTGTAATTTGCTGGTGTTCTGATAGATAAGCATGATCGCAGAATTTATTTTTTGAGTTCGATGTCTTGTTCCGTCAAATTCCAAAAATTCAGGGAACATCGAACTTATTATTGTTCGCTTTTCTTCAATATCCCCGTTTTCATAGCGTCTATCAATGTTTGCGAGCTTCTTTAAGGTTGATGCTACTAAGTCCCTGATTTCAGTTTCTACCGAAGCTAAATCATTCAACTGCGCTTCCAGTTTTTCGATCCTGCCTTTGGTCAATTTCTTCACCTGTTGAAAATCATCGCCTGCCATTTCACCGTCTGCATTTTTTAATAGCGCATTTTGATAACGTTTGTTCAATGTATCAATCTCCTTTATAATATTGGCTGCCATTGTCCGGATAAATCCGGGTTAAAACGGATGTAACCCTTTATTGATAGGGGTTACAAGCATTTGAGAAATTATTTTATATCAGCACAGGCCGGGAAATGCCGCCTGTGCCCTTTCGTAATCGCATGAAATTCCAATATCAATAAAATAACCATCCTGAATAAGTCCATATATTTTCCCTCCCTGACAGTAGCGTTCGAGATAGTCTTTCTCATAAGAGAACTTAGCATCGAATTTTTTTTCAAGGAATTTTACAACATTCATAATATAAACACCTCCATTAATGAGTCCTATTTGATAAAATTGTTTTTCTTTAAAATATTTAATACTGTTGTTCTTGTTCAACTCCACAACTCCATACCTGTCAAAATTCCGCATAGGCTTGAGCGCCAGTGTGGATTCTGCATCACGCTGCAAATGAAAAGCAAAGAGTTCATCGGTATCAACGTCAAACAATGTATCTCCRTTCACTACTATCACGTTCTCTTCYGTTGTCTGTTGACAGGCAAGASGGGTAGCCCCGCCGGTACCCAATGGTTCATTTTCCACGGTACAACTATAATTAAGCATAGAAAAATGACCACTCAAATAATCCTCGACGATTTTGTGTTTGTATCCGAGCGAGAAAATAAATTTTTCAACCCTTTCACGACGCAATTGGTTGATCAGGTAAAACAGGAAAGGCTGCCCTCCTACAGATGCCATGCATTTGGGAAGATCAGGAACAACTTCGCGTAATCTGGTGCCAAGGCCACCGGCCAGGATGATCGCTTCTTTTGTCTTCATAATGATAACACATTATAAATAAGGATTCACCAGCACATCCGCCGGTTCATTGACCCGTATACGATTCCTGACAGGAGCATCCAATACATGCACAAAATAAATTTGCTCCAGCCAGGCAGCATGCTTGAATATCCTATTATAAAATAAGAACCTGTTCTGCTCAATTTTGCGCATAGGATGCGTCTGGTTGAATTCTTCAATGGCCAGTAATTCTCCACCCCAGGAATTGTGCGACCAAAGAGCAATATCATCAAAATACACAGGGAAGCGTGAAAGATAGCTTTCCGGATGGTGTTGCAGAATGGACAATGCTTCTTTAGTAGAATAGTAATAATCCAGATCAAATGAAATAAAGCCTATAGGAGCATTGATCAGATCGGTATGCTGAAGGAAATGTGGGATAGTGTCTTTGACTTTGCCAATCACAAGCTGACAATTAGCAGGTAATCTACTCTCCAATAATAGCCGGTTCATTTTAAAATCTCCTTTTTTATACAATTCAGGATGATCGCGGTAGTCCATTGGTTCTGGCATACCTTCTCCAGTATCGAATCCGAATACCTGGAATTCCACTTGATATATTTTGCTCAGTTTTTGGCAGATCTTGCCAATATTCATTAACCCTCCGCCTGTTGCCACACCGAATTCAATGACCGTTATCTTTTTAATCCCGTTGGCAATAGCATGTTCAGCAGCTTGTAACAACGAATAAGCATGATTTTGTCTCAGTACCAAATCGAACCATATCTTAGCCTTGTAGGAGCCAAATATCCAGACAAAGAAGGCAACGATATTCATGTGAAGCGGTTCACTGAAGCGTTCGGTAACTAATCGTTTAAGAATATGCCTTTTTTTTAACTTTTTATAATAACCTAACCCCATAAGATGTTGTTTTTTGTAAAACAAGTATTTAAGATATTTTTCCTGAGGGTATCACTAATTACATCAACCACATTTTAGTCGTTGCAAGCAGGTTTCGATTTGCTGATTTTTTTTAATCAGATGGCCCAGGTTTTTAAACCATGTTCAACAAACTGGTAACGTTTGATACCCGCGCCAAACTTTTCAAGTGTTTTCATTACCTGGTGCTTTGTGTTGGCAGGGCAATAAAACGTCATGAATCCCCCTCCGCCGGCTCCTGAAATTTTTCCGCCTGTTGCGCCAGAACGTTTAGCGGCCTGGTAAACTTCATCGATCCGTTCATTACTGATCCCCTCCGCTATTTTCTTTTTTTGTAAAAAACCGTAATCAAGTATGTTGCCGATCTCATGTATATTACCTGTTAATAAGGCTTCCTTCATCATCAGGGCCTGCTCTTTCAACTGGTGCATTGCCAGGATCGGTTGTTCTTTTTTGTTTGCCACATTACTACTTTGTCTTTCAATGATTTTTGCCGATCCACGCCTGGCAGATATATGATAAAGAAGGAGATTGTTTTCCAATTCGAATAAATACTGTTCTTTGACCCTAAGCGGGTTCACTATCACTTTATTATCTGCATAAAACTCCATAAAATTGACTCCGCCAAAAGTAGCTGCATATTGGTCTTGTTTTCCACCGGCCATTCGCAGATCATTTCTTTCGATATCATAAGCATAATTGGCAATATCATATTCGCCCAACGGCAACCGTAGCATTTCTGCAAATGCACCAATGATGGCTACAACAAGAGTAGAAGAAGTACCAAGCCCCGAACCAGCCGGGGCATCAACGTGTGTAGATAAACGAAAGCTTGTCTTTGGAAAGCCAAAGTCGTATTGGATCCGGTTGTACACTCCTTTCAGCAGATCCAGTTTTCCATCAATAGGCAGCCTTTTTCCCCATTCAAAGTATTGTTCCTGCTGTTGATCCACAGATGTAATGATGATACCATTCTGTTTGATGGGCTCAATACTTGCCGATGCATATAAAGAAACTGTTGCATTCAGTATAGCACCTCCATACAAGTCACTATACGGACTTACATCAGTGCCACCACCTGCCAGGCCAATTCGTAAGGGGGCTTTACTTCTATAGATCATTTCATGTTCATTTTGAAAAATAATTCCTGATAATAAATTGCCTGAAAATCATCTCGAAAGTACAATTGAAAATGATTGCACTTGCGTAGAATCTCTTCTACAAATTCGCACTACCTAGTCCTACAAGTGATAGGAAGCGGGTTCTATTTCCCTCCTGTCAAATTCCTTCTTCCTTTGTATAAATTCTTTATCCAGAAAAATCATGCGGAATTTACATAGATACATTTGTTTACTATCGGTTATACTTCCTTCATGTGTTAACATGCATAAAACAACTTATTTCAACGGCCTGCAGGACGGTGAAATACAATCTGCACAATCGAACACGTTACTGATTCATAAAAATGATATTTTGAGCATTTCAGTAAGTAGCCTGAATGCAGAAGCTTCGGCAGTATTTAATGCGCCGAATACCCTTCAGGCTTCATCTTCCACTTTGAATGGAGTAAGCTCCCAGCAGGGCGGTTACCTGGTAAACGACAAAGGAGATATTCTTTTCCCTATGATCGGGACGATGCATGTAGAAGGACTGTCGACAACCCAGTTGAGTGATTACATTGAGAAGACCTTATCAGATAAGAAACTATTGGTAGGCCCTATTGTTGCCGCACGTATCACTAATTATAAAGTCACTGTTCTTGGCGAAGTGGGGCATCCTGGCGTGGTTGCCGTCCCAAACGGGCAAATAACAATCCTTGAAGCATTAGGTTTTGCAGGCGACCTAACCATTTATGGCAGGCGCGATAACGTATTATTAATACGGGACAATGGTAAAAATAAGACGGCGCATCATATTAACCTCAATGCGAAAGATATTTTCAGTTCATCATTTTATAAGCTGGAACCGAATGATGTAGTGTATGTCCAGCCGAATAAAGATAAAGTGAGGAGTGTTAATAATTCAAGGCAGTTAATGCCGGTAGTATTTGCCGCCCTGTCTTTCTTAGTTGTTGCAACCAACAGTTTATACTTAAACAGGTAGTAATGAAAAGAATGAAAGTTTCCAAAGACGCTTATATCGAAAAGAACGATACAGACCTGTTGAAACGGATGTCCTTTCGATACCTGCCTTATTGGCCGTTATTCCTGGCAGCTGTTATCGTAAGCTTTGCTGTGGGGCTGGTTTACCTGGAATATACTGCCCCCATATATGGAGTAACCGCCTCCATACTGGTAAAAGACGAAAAGAAAGGGCCCGACGATTCAAAGGCTGAAGATGCTCTTAATTTTTTTGGTGAAAAGAAGATAGTAGAAAATGAAATAGAAGTAATTCATTCCAGGTCTATGGTTTCTCAAATGGTTACCCATTTGTATTTATATGCACCGATAGAAGAAAAATCCGGCTTTATCTACCGGACAGTTCATCTACCCGTTTCTGTTTATCGTTCTGCTTATCTTACCAGCCCGGTGCAGATAGAGCTTGAAAAACCTGAAGAACTTCATTATGAAGTCAACAGGGTGAAATTCAGGTATGATGCACATACTCAAACTGTGATTACCAGCAACGCTACTTATCCATTAAATAAATGGACAGCTTCTCCCTGGGGCCGTATCCGTTTTTCAAAAAACCCGCTCGCAACTACCAGCGTTCCATCAAAAACATTTTTCTTTTCGTTGGTCAGCCTGCCAAAAGCAACCAATGAAATACAAAATAACCTGGAGGTATCCCCTACGAGTAAATTATCGACGGTAATCAATATCAGCTATAAAGATGCCGTACCGGCACGCGGAGAAGCCATTATTAATGAACTGATTAACTGTTATACACAAGCGTCTATTAATGATAAGGCTGCAGCCGCGGCGAATACGCTTGATTTCGTGGAAAAGAGATTGAAACTGTCGGGAAAACAATTGGATGATGTTGAAGCAGATGTCCAGAGTTTCAGAACAGCAAACGGCATTGTAAATGTGAGCCAGCAGAGCAACCAATATTTGCAGAATGTGAGCGCCAATGATCAAAAGATCAGTGAAATGGACATTCAGCTTTCGGTGTTGAGCCAAATTGAATCTTATGTATTGTCCAAACAAAGTCAGCCGGGCCTCGTTCCATCCACGCTTGGAATTAAAGATCCCATGCTCACACAATTGCTCGACAAATTATACGAAGCCGAAATCCAATACGAAAAACTGAAAAAGACAACAGCAGAAGAAAACCCGATCTTATTATCTGTTAAAAATGAGATTGCAAAGATAAAACCAAACGTACTGGAGAATGTAAGAAATCAACGCAACAGCATCCTGGCTGCAAAGAGCAGGCTCGAAGCAACAAGTTTGCATTATAATGACTTACTGAATACGCTGCCAGACAGGGAAAAGGAACTGACGAAGATCAGTAGGCAGCAAAATATTGAAAATAGTATTTACAGCTTCCTGCTTCAAAAGAAAGAAGAAGCAAGCCTTGCATTCAATGCCGCAGTTGCCGGTAGCAAGATCATTGATAAAGCGCAATCATCTGCTCAGCCGGTAAGTCCAAGGGCATGGCTGATCTGTTTAATCGCTTTGGTATTGCCCATAGTGTTTGTGTCGTTTAGCATAGATGCAAGGGAGTTTTTCAGTAATAAAGTATTGTTCAGGCGCACAATAGAAGAACTGACCGTACTTCCTATAATTGGCGAGCTGGGATATAAAAGATCAAAAGAGATGCTGGTTGTCAGGAAACACAGCAGGACCGCCATTACCGAACAATTCAGAAGTCTCCGCAGTTCGGTGGCATCCAGCTTGTTAAAGGAAAAGGGTAAAGTGATCATGGTTACATCTTCCATGGCAATAGAAGGAAAAAGTTTTGTAGCAATCAACCTTGCCGTAGTTTTTGCACAGGCGGGAAAGAGAACAGTGCTGATTGAAGCTGACATGTACAAGCCAAAGCTCAGTGCTGCGCTTCATTTGAACGATGAAACGGGGTTAAGCGATGTGCTGGAAACCGATCAGCCATCTTCCATATTGGAGTCCTGCATTTATCGTACAGCCACTTATAATAATCTCTTTATCATTCCGGCAGGTAATGCACCAAGCAATCCTTCGGAGTTACTAATGAACAGCAACTTCGATATATTGATGAAAGAACTGGAGAATCAATTCGATATCATCATTATCGATTCCGTTCCCATCAACCCTGTGCCCGATGCATACACGATTTGCAAATTCGCTACCCTCACCCTGTTTGTAGTCAGACATGGTATTACCCCAAAGGAAAAATTATTGATCATTGATGAAGACCCGAAAATGCAAGATTTGAAAAATGTGCATATCGTATTCAATGGGATCAGGAGAAGAGGCATTGCTACTTCAGGGTTCGGCCATTCGTATGGATATGGGCATAACGGTAAGGAAGGATATGGTTATTACGGGCATCAAAGAGCGAAGACTGTTTTGTCCTGAAAAATAGGTTGGATTTCGAAAAATTATTATGGAGAGGCCCTCTCATACATCGTATGGGAGTGGACTTGCGAAGCATTTCTTTAAAATCTTAATACAAAACACTATGTTAAACTCAGCTAAATGGTACGCACTTTACACGAAACACGGATGGGAAAAAAAAGTAGCAGGCTTGCTGTCAGCCAAAAGCATTGAAAGCTATTGCCCCGTTAACAGAGTTTATCGTCAGTGGAGTGACAGAAAAAAATTGATCATGATTCCCTTGTTCACAAGTTATGTATTTGTGAGGATCGATGAAAAGGACAAGCAAGTAGTACGTTCTACTGCCGGCGTAATCAATTTTGTTTATTGGATGAATAAACCAGCGGTCATACGAAACGAAGAAATAATTATTATTAAAAAGTTCCTCAAAGAATATGAAAATGTGCAGTTAGATAAGATAGCTGTTCGGAATGGAGACGCTGTTCGCATAACAAATGGAGCGCTGATGGGACAGGAAGGGTTGGTCTTTTCAGCGTCTAACAAGACGATAAAAATCATGTTGCCATCACTGGGCGTTATGATGATGGCTGAAGTAAATGCTTCTCATGTTGAATTAGTGCAGCAAAATCAATTTCATTTATCTGAAATCGTCAACTAGGGTCAAGCCCATTCTTTCTAAAGACCGTTACTAATGGCGCTTTTAATTGCATTAGCAGCACTTACACTGCTTTCATTTTTTATATCTTTTTTCAAGAGCAAATACTCACGCGAGTCCTATTTGCTGTTCAACGGCTATTGTCTTCCTTTAATGAGTCTTGGAGTAACACCAGCAGCTTTTGGCGGGTTACAGGTATTTGCAGTGCTCGCTTATTTTGCCTTTTTCTTCTTCATTAAAGATTTCATTTTCATTTCAGATAAAAACAAGATCTATTTCTACCTGTTTAGTGGGTTGATGGTCATTTTATTAACAGGAAGTTTTTATTCTGAATTTGTCACCAATTCATTATTCAGCATACTGTCCGTTTTACCCATATTTATCTTCTCAAGGCTTTTGCTGAAAGAGCTTTTCGTTAACCCCGGCCTGATGCACAAAATGATTCGTGTATTTCAATGGTCATTCCTGGTAGCAGTGGTCTTTATGATCATGCAGATGCTGGTTGGAATAACATTTAATTTCTATGAAAACCGCAGCCCGGGTTTGAATCCCAATGTATCCGCCGAAGAAGGGATTCGATATCCGGGCTTTTTCATGGATGCACAAATGAACACACAATTTCTCGGCATGCTTAGCTTTTTATTCCTGATCAACTTCAAAAATATTTTTAAACCAGCCGCTGTAAATTATTTATTATTCAGCCTAGTCGTCGTTGCAGTGTTTCTTTCCGGGGGGCGATCAGGCTTTTTTGGATTGACGGCAGGCTTTTGTTTCCTCATACTGTTTTTGGGATGGAGAATGCGGTATTTTATTGGACTGGGAACATTTATTGCAATGGTTTCTATGTCTTTCCTGAAAGATTCATTCATTCTTTTCAAGCGCATGAATACTTTTGACGATTCTTACACATTCCGCGCTTATATATGGAAAGAAGCCTATAACATCTTTTTGGATCACAAATTCTTAGGAATTGGCATAGGGAACTATAAAGACTACGCCAATCATTATTCCTCCGATCAATACTATGTTCTCAAAGACAATAGCATCTTATTGCTGGACCAGCCTGAAAATGGCTATCTTAAATTATTGACGGAGTTCGGCATTATCGGGTTTGTAATCTCTTTTTTACTGATCATTATACCAGTATCAAAAGCGCTGTACGCCCACCTGGAAACAAGAACAAATCACTTCGCTCTTTTTTGCATAGCATCCATCATTTGCTGGCTCGTTTCCTTTAACTCACTTTATACATTAACCGATGCAAGAATTGTGATCTTATTGACTTCATTGACCTGTTTTGTGATTAAATCCAATGCTTTCAATTTAACAAGCACAGAAAACAAACTTATTAATACATCCATCAGAGAACAACTTTCTCCACTATGATCCTTTATTATTTTAAAAAAATAACATCCTTATGGCAGTCAAGCCTGATGCGCAACAGCTTTTGGGGTTTGGCATCGAATATATCGCAAGCACTTTTAATAAGCCTGTTCTATGTAATGCTTGCAAGAAAATACAGCGCTACCGATTTTTCGTATTTTCTCATTGCCATCTCTATTTACCAGTTCCTGACAACCATTTCCAACCTGGGGTTGGGGCAATGGTTCACCCGGGAGGTTGCCAATACGGGTAATACAGAAAAGATCATAAGTAAGTTTCTGAAATTGCAGTTGTATTGCGGCGCCGGCTTTTACCTGTTCAATGTATTAATTGCCTTTGCATTGTATGATAATCATGAAATTCGCCTGCTCGCAGCTCTCGCAGGAATCAATATTGTTTTTGACAATCTCATTTATGTTATCAAATGCCTGAACATTGCAGGAGCTGCTCAACACATTACTTTCAAGATTGTTGTTGCCGATTCTATTCTGAAATTTTTAATGGTTCTGCTGTTCTGCTTCTTCCCTATGTCAATTATCGCTTTATCATTCGGATTGATCTGCATCAGGTTCCTTACCCTTAACCTTTTCCTGAAATTTGGGTTGAGGCAAAGACTTGATACACGGTCACTTCTTATCAATAAGATACCCATCAAAGAAGTAGCCAGGATCGTTATAAACAATTGGCCCTTTCTTGTCATCGGAAGTGCTTCCGTGGTCTACTGGCGCATCGGAAATATCATTATCTCTAAAATGCTTTCCCTTTTCGATGTAGCCATATACGAAATTTCATTTCGCATATTTTCCTTCTTTCAAATAGTGCCGCTAATCCTTTCTGCTACATTGTTTCCTCATTTTGTTTCATTATACAATGCAGGCAATACATCACAATTCACTGCCTGTTATAAAAAATACCTGCACTTTTTTCTGATCTATGGCCTTTTTATATACACTTTTATCTATTCATTTTCCGGGTGGATGGTCCCCTTCCTATTCGGGCAACAGTATGCCGCTGCACCAATCTATACCGAGCAAATGTTTTTGACGATGCTGCTTTTTCCTACGGGTATGCTCCAGGCCACTGTGTTGATATCAATGAAACTTGAAAAGGTTGATATGATCATCAATATCATCAGTCTCATCATTGTTGTTTCGTCTATATTGGTGGGCTTATCTTTCATTCATTCACTTACGGTTGTAAATATTTCCATCTTTATTTCCTTTTTAATCTTCCACATATGCCAGGACTACATTCTTGTGAAAAAGGGTATACTGACAATCAGGGGGGTTATGAATTTTTATAGTGCAACGGTCCTCTTTATTGCCGGTTATGCCTACCTGACATCTAAATATATGGCAGTTACTTTATTTGGAATCGTTTGGGCGCTGGTTGCTGTTGTCTTAACAATCACACGGTGGATAAAAACAGTCCGGTCGCAATCCGCCATTGCAGACACACACACTTTATAATTCTTTTATTCATGAGAATATTTTATCTATCCTCAGTAAATCTGATCGATGCCGATATAAATATCCTTTCGCATCTCAGCAAAATTCATGAAATCATTTTCAGGTTACTCATACCGGAATCTGTCTACATCCATTGGGGAAAAGAGTTGAACAGATTAAGGGAAGAAAATAAACTTATACAATCCCGAATCGTCCGTTTGAAATATCGGCGAAGAAACCCTTTCAATATCCCCTTGTATATAAGGTTGATTTTGGAGATCAGAAGAGGCCATTACGATATCATTTATATAAATGATTTTGAAGATGTCTATTTCAGGTTATTATTTGCTGTTTTCATCAGGAAGGATAAAACCGTTTATGGAATCCATGATGTTGCATACCACAGCGGATGGAAACATAAAATAATAAAGCGTGCAAGCAGGGAAGTATTTCTCAGAAAATTCGATACCGTTCTCACTTTTTCCAGGTCCCAGGCAAAACTGCTTGAATCAAAATGCAGACGGGTATTTTCAGTCCCGCTGGCCCTGAAGTGTTTTGGAGACAGTTCCGGTATTAAAAAAGACTATAGTACTATCCAATTTTTATTCTTTGGAAATATCGCCTCTTACAAAGGACTGGATATCCTGATTACTGTGATCAAAAAATTATCACTGAAGTACAATAATTTCCGGCTGATCATCGCGGGAGATTGCAATGACTGGGAATCTGTTTATAAACCAATGATCGCGGATAACAAATATATAGTTGCAGATATCCGGTATATTGAAAACGACGAGATACCTGATTATTTTGCCTCTTCCCATTATCTTATCCTTCCTTATAAAGATGTAACACAAAGCGGCCCGCTGATGATCGCTTATTATTACCAGGTTCCTGTTATCGCAAGCGATTTAGAAGGATTCAGGGAGTATATACAAGAAGGCACAACGGGGTTCATTTTCAGTGCCGGCCAGGAAGACCAGTTGGAAAAGGAACTTGAAAATTCAATACTCAGGAAAAAGGAAACTTACGAACACCTCGTGTGCAATATGAAAGATTTTGTCTCGCAGCAATATGGTCCAGCAGCTATTGCATCGAAGTACGACCATATTTTTAAAGAAGTATATGAGCACTAAATCCGTTTCAAACAATCTTCATGTCATTTTTTCAATTCATATTCCAGGACTGGCGAGCAAATAAAGCAAACCCGAAAGGAAGGGCTATTCTGTTGCTTTTCAGGATCGCTAATTTTTGTTCAAGGCGCCGGATATATTACTATTTAGGCGCCCCCTATCTGATATTTTATAAAATTCTTGTTGAATGTTTTTTCTGTATTGAAATACCATGGAATGTGAAAATCGGAAAAAACCTCACTTTATTTCATGGGCAATGCCTGGTCATGAACAAAGAAGTGGTGATCGGAGAAAATTGCACGTTGAGGCATTGTATAACCATCGGTCATAAACAAACTAAAACCGGTGGCTTCAGCGGATCGCCGGTTATAGGTGATTATGTTGACATAGGCAGCAATGTTTGCATAATCGGGAAAATTTATATCGGCGACCATGTTAAAATAGGCTGCGGCTCCATAGTAACAAAAACCATTTATGATCATCTAACAGTAGTCGGGAACCCTGCTGCACCCATGCATGAAAGAGAGCGGGTATTTTAAAAAGCTGCTATTTAGTTAATAAAATTCAAATCTATATGATGAAAGTTTTAATTGGAATTAATCCTAAGGGTCACATCCATCTTGCAACTGATGAATTGGACGGGCTTGCCAATACCGGCATGCTATGCAGACCCATCAGGTATGGCAGAAAAAATTATTCAGTGAATGGGGTAATCAGAAGATTATTCGATACAGTATCCAATTCATTCAACATCATTTCAACGCTGTATCGATTTTCACCTGACATTTTATACCTCAATTCGCGCTTCGAGCCCGTCGCTTCCGTGAGGGATTTTATCACCCTGTTCCTGGTGAAATGTTTTTATTATAAAGAAATAAACATTGTCATAAAATCACACGGATCCGATATGTCTGTGTTTACCAGCAGTTCCTTGCTATACAGGCGTGTCATCATTCCCTACCTTATCCGTCATGTTGATTTGTGGTTATTCCTTTCCAAAGAAGAGAAAACGATTGTTAAACAACACAACTGGCGAATGGCAGAAAAAGTATTTGTCACCGGTAATATCATTGAGCCTTCCCGGCTAATCTCAAACGATGATTTCAGAATAAAATACCATCTCAACAATGGGAAACTGAGAATTCTTTTTATCGGCCATGTCGTCTATGAAAAGGGTGTATTTGAATTTTTAAAGGCTGTGCCGCTGGTGGAACGAAAAGATAAATGTGATTTCATACTCGTCGGAGACGGAGAAGATCTTGGCGAAGCCAAAGAACTTGCCATTGATCTTGGCGTAACTTCTTATATAAGGTTCCTGGGATGGGTGGAAGAGGGTGAAACAGAGCACTTTTACGACTGTGTTGATATACTGGTCTGCCCCTCTTTTCAGGGAGAAGACTTTCCGATGGTTTTATTCAAAGCAATTGCTTCAGGATTACCGGTGATTACCACCAGGATGCGTACCGCTATCGACTATTTAACGATGCCCGAAAATGTTATATGGGTAGAGCCCAAAAATGAAAAACAGGTTGCAGAAGCGCTCAACGAACTGATAAAGAACGATGAGCTCCGAAACAATATGAGTACTAACAATAGAAAATTAGCAACTCAATTCTCACGGGATAAAGTTTGCGATGAGATGTATGAAGCATTTATGTCTCTTCAATAAATAACATTTCTATGTCTATTATTAAAGCACTTAAGAAAGTCAGAAATGAGCTACTCAGGAAAATAAAATACAGGAAATACTCCATCGGTCCGGGGTTTTCATCAGGTATACGCGTACGCTTACAGGCACAACGAAAACTGGTGATTGGAAAAAATTTCTATATCGGAAGGGAAGGCCTGATTGAGGCCGATGCAGTAATTGGCGACAATGTCATGTTTGGCAATCGTGTTGCAGTGATTGGCAAATACGATCACAATTTTCAGCAAATAGGTACCCCCACAAGACTAGCCATGCAAATACGTGATGCAGATTATAATTGGAAAGGGCTTGAGCTCATCACCGTCATTGAAAACGATGTGTGGGTTGGCTATGGCAGTACGATATGCGGAGGCGCCAAAATATGCGAAGGAAGCATCATTGCAGCTGCCAGCCTGGTCACAAAAGATGTTGAACCTTACTCCATATATGGGGGATCGCCCGCTAAAAAAATAAGGAACAGGTTTGATACAGCCGAAGAGCTTCAAAAGCATCTTCAATTGGTAAAATCGAAATATTATGGTGTCCTGTAAGGCTTCTTCACGCTGCGGTAATTTCTAATCAGCTCAAACAGCTGCTGGTTTTCTCATAATCAATTAAGCAAAAGACAACTTCATGAAAGTATTAATTGGAATCAATCCAAAAGCACATGTTTTGCCCGGGACAGACGAACTGGACGGGCTTAACAAGATTGGGTTTCAATGCAGGTCTGCCAGGTATGGCAGAAAAGATTACTCCGTGCAGGGGCATACTCGAAGGTTATTCGATGTGGTTTTAAATTCATTCAATATCATCTCCGCATTATATACATTTTCACCTGATATTTTATACCTGAATTCCCGCTTCGACCCCCTTGCTTCCGTCAGGGATGCCATCACCATATTCCTGGTAAAATGTTTTTATTATAAGAAACTGAAGATCGCAATCAAATCACATGGCTCGGATATGTCCGTGTTTACAACAAGGTCTTTTCTATATAAGCGGATCATCGTTCCCCATCTTACCCGGCATGTAGACTTATGGCTGCTTCTTTCCGAAGAAGAAAAAAGCACCATCAGCAAATACAATACTGGTATAGCTGAAAAAGTGTCTGTCACCTGCAATATTATAGACCCTTCCCGGCTTATATCAAGCGCGGAGTTCAGAAAAAAATACAAGTTGAACAACGACAAGATGAAAATCATTTTTATAGGTCGTGTGGTTGATGAAAAAGGAGTGTTTGAATTTTTGAAGGCCATACCATTAGTGGATTGTAAGGATAAATGCGATTTTATTCTTGTGGGCGATGGCAAAGATTTTAGCCAGGTGAAGCAGCTTGCCGGAGAACTCGGCCTTGATCCTTATCTGAGGTTTATTGGATGGGTGGAAGAAGGCGAAACAGAGCACTTCTACGACTGTGTTGATATACTGATCTTACCAACTTTTCATACGGAAGGGTTCTCAATGGTTTTATTCAATGCCGTTGCTTCCGGATTGCCTGTTATCACTACAAGGATACGCGCTGCAGTTGATCATTTAAAAATGCCTGAAAATGTTATCTGGGTAGAGCCTAAAAGCGAAAAACAAGTTGCCGATGCAATCAATGAACTGATAAGAAATGAAACACTTAGAAATAATATGAGCGCTAATAATAAAAAATTAGCATCCCGGTTCTCGCGTGACAAAGTTTGCCATGAAATGAGCGAAGCTTTTATGTCGATATAAGTCTGTTATAACACAGAACAAGCTTCAGAAAGTTTCCTGATTCACATAAAATATAGACTAAGTATGTTAAAAGAAAACGCAGATAATACCAGTCATAACTCTGTATCTCATAAAATGAGGTATCACCGGTTTGAATTATTCATGGACCTGATCAAAGAGATTGATGGGCCAATAAGGATACTCGATATTGGCGGAACGGAAGCGTATTGGAAGATGATGGGATTAAACAGTGACCGGATTAAGATAACCTTACTCAATCTGACCAGCGAAAAAACAAGTACTTCCAACATCCTGAGCGTTCGGGGAGATGCAACTAATTTATCGTCCTACAAAGACAAAAGCTTTGACATCGTGTTCTCGAACTCGGTTATCGAGCACCTGTTTACTGAAATGAATCAGCGGAAAATGGCCGCTGAAGCGATGAGAGTCGGGCGGCGGTATTTTATTCAGACCCCAAATTTTTATTTTCCCCTTGAGCCCCATTTTCTTTTCCCGTTTTTCCAGTTTCTGCCGAAAAGTATCAGGGTTTCCCTGATCAACAGGTTTGCGCTTGGTCATTTTAAACGGATTGAAAGGATAGACGATGCACGTAAACTGGTTGATGAAATCAGGTTATTGACCATTAAAGAAATGAAGAGGCTTTTTCCAGGATCAAAAATTTGGGAAGAAAAACTATATGGCCTCACAAAGTCAATCATAGCACACAATTTCAGTTGAGAACACCCATTTCTAAAAGTATATACTATATGCTAAGAAGTAAATTAATGCATTTCGATCTTTCGGTGGGCGCGTATTCAGCATTCGTACCAGACATCATACAGCTTGCAAGGAAAAGACTGTCATCCAATGTTTGCATTGCGGCTGTGCACATGTTTGTAGAAGCCTGGCTCGACAGCAGCTATCAAAAGGTTATCAATAGCGCCGACATCATAACACCAGACGGCAAGCCATTGACATGGGCATTACGTCTCCTGTATGGAATCAGGCAGGACAGGGTTGCGGGTAGCGATATCCTGCCCGAATTATTACGGGAATGTGAAAAACAACAACTCACCGTATTTTTTTATGGAGGCTCGCAGCATTTATTGGATGAGACTTCAAAGTTTCTCAGCAATCAATACCCTGCTTTAAAAATAGCAGGCTTGTACAGCCCGCCATTCAGGGAATTAACAGAGTCGGAGAATATTGAGATCGTAAAAAAAATAAATGATGTCGCGCCCAATATCGTGATCGTAATCCTGGGATGCCCCAAACAGGAAAAATGGTCGGCATATATGAAAGGAAAGATCCATTCAGTAATGGTTGCGGTCGGCGGCGCATTGCCAATAGTTATAGGTATACAAAAAAGGGCTCCGCAGTGGATGCAGCGTTCGGGACTGGAATGGGTACACAGGCTGTCAGTTGAGCCGAGGCGGTTGTTTAAAAGATATGCAGTAACCAATACCCTATTCGTATATATCATCTTCAGGGAATATTTACGAAGAAAAATATTCCGCAATCGCATTCATTATGATAGCATGTAAGCAATCACCAAAACATTAATGATTAGTCTTAATCAATTCTGAACCTTTTCAATGAAAATTGAACAAATAACTTTTACCAGATTTTTAGCGGCCTTTTCCATAGTGGTTTATCATTATGGGGAAACCGTCTCCCCCTTTAACAATAAGCACATTTCATTTCTCTTCCGACATGCTGATGTTAGTGTCAGCTATTTTTTTCTGCTGTCAGGTTTTATCATGATTGTTGCTTACAGAAATAAGGAAAGTATAAATAGTTTACAGTATTATAAAACCAGGATTGCCAGAATTTACCCGAGTTATCTGCTTGCCCTGTTTCTCATTTTAATTCATGAGATATATAAAAAAAGCCTGAGCATCAGGAACCTGGCGCTTAGTTTTTTTGCGATACAGGCATGGGTTCCCGGCAAAGTGATGATATTAAATTACCCTGCATGGTCTTTATCAGTTGAGTTCTTTTTTTATGCGATTTTCCCTTTACTATTTAACCGGTTTTATGCAACCAAAAAGAAAATTGCAATCCCTGTTTTACTTATCTGGCTTTCATCTAACATCTTTGCTAACTGGTTTGTTAACTCAAATTATTACCACCCATTCCCTTCAAAAACCTATGACTTCGTCAATTTTTTTCCTTTGATGCACATAAATGCATTTCTTGTAGGGAATTTATTAGGCCTTTATTTTTTAGAGAACCTGGGTAGGCAGAGAAACTACGACTTACTCATCGTGCTGTTTGCTATTCTTTTTCTTGTATTGCTTAAGTACAGCATGAATATTTATTATCACGACGGATTGATGGCAATTGTGTTCGCCCCCCTGATATTCTTTATCTCATCAAGTACAGGAGTGATTACAAAAATATTCAGGTCCGGCATTTTAGTTTTTTTGGGCGAAACCAGTTACGGCATTTACATATTGCAGGCTCCGGTTTTCATGTCGTCGAGGTTTGTGTTGAAATTTTTCGGTATTACAAACGAAACGCCCATCTTTTATGTCACCGTACCGTTGTTGATAGCAGCAGCTTCGTTAAGTTATTTATTCATTGAAAAACCCCTGAGAGACTGGGCGAAGAACACAGACTTTACTCAGGTAAAATATAAATTATTAAATAAACTCCTATGAAAAAAAAAGCACTTGTATGTGGCGCCGGTGGATTCATTGGCGGCCATTTGGTTAGCCGTTTAAAAAAAGAAGGTTATTGGGTGAGGAGTACAGACCTGAAAGAAAATGAATATGGTAACAACGGCGCCGACGAAATGATCCTCGGAGACCTTAGAAATCCCGAGATGGCAGCCGCTGTTGTTACCAGCGATTTGGATGAAATATACCAGCTGGCAGCAGATATGGGCGGCGCTGGCTTTGTATTTACGGGTGAACATGATGCAGCCATCATGCACAATAGCGCAACCATCAACCTCAATGTACTGGAAGAAGCAAAGAATAAAAAAATACCTAAAATATTTTATTCTTCTTCTGCCTGCATGTACCCGGAATACAACCAATTAGATCCCGACAATCCTACCTGTTCTGAAGACTCTGCCTACCCGGCAGCACCTGACAGCGAATATGGCTGGGAAAAACTTTTTAGTGAAAGATTGTTTCTTTCTTATCAGCGTAATCATGGAATACAGGTAAGGATCGCCCGTTTCCATAACATATTTGGGCCTATGGGAACCTGGACAGGTGGCAGGGAAAAAGCGCCGGCGGCTGTTTGCCGGAAAGTTGCCGAAACACCAGATGGCGGCATCATCGAAATCTGGGGAGATGGCAGGCAAACCCGCTCATTCCTTATTGTGGATGAATGTGTGGAAGGAATCAGGCGATTGATGAACAGCAACTTTTCAGGCCCTGTAAATATCGGCTCAGAAGAAATGATTACGATCAATGATTTTGCTAAAATGGTCATTGGCATTTCAGGAAAAAAATTGTCGATTAAGAATATTCCCGGTCCAACAGGTGTAAGAGGCAGAAATTCTGATAATACTTTGATCAAAGAAAAACTAAACTGGGCGCCCACACAGCCCTTAAAGAACGGTGTAAAAAAAACGTATATATGGATAACAGAACAGCTCAAAGTGTCAAATAAACGACATTCAATTATACATTAGAAATCAAAACCGATGGATAAGAAATCATTGCATTTAATGCAGTCGTTTTTGACCTGTCTTGACATTTTATCTCTCAATGTCATTTTCTGCATTGCGTGCTATCATTTTGAACAGCAGTTGGTGAAGGGCCTTTTTTTCTATTACGCCTTATTCATGTTTTATTTGAATATCTCCTGGTTGTGCGCGGCCCTTGTTACAGGTCAGTACAGTGAGAAAAATATTCCATTTTCCGAGAGGCTGGCAAGGCGTTCATTCCACACATACGTTTATTTTCTGCTGATGGGATTKGCCTACCTGTTTTTTTCCCACCAGGCTTATATTTCGAGGCTATTTACGACCGTAGTGCTTATTGGCTTTACAATGGCTTTATTTTTTAACCGTTTCCTATACGCCCTCATCTGCGGCTATTATAAAAGAACCGGGGATGGAGCAGAAAAAATTGTGATTGTAGGATACAATGAGGTTTCTAAAAAGCTGGCAACCCATCTTGAAAATGATCCTGTAAGCAAGCACATTGTGGGGTTTTGCGAATCACCGGGAAATGTGAAAGAATTGTCGCACTACCCTATCCTGGGCAATGTAACTGACGTAGTAACCGTATGCAGGAAATATGGGGTTACAGAAATATATTCCACCATTCCTCCGCGGCAAAACCCGGAGATCATCCGGCTCATCAATGATGCTGATTTCAATTGTATCCGGTTTAAAGTCATACCCGATCTTAATCATTTCATTCCCCGTTTCGGGCATATTGATTACCTGGATGATGACCTGCCGGTGATCTCACTCAGGCATGAACCGCTTGAGGATGCCGGCAGCAGAATAAAAAAAAGGATATTTGATATCATTTTCAGTTCAGCCGTAACATTGTTAGTATTGAGCTGGCTGTTCCCCCTTATCGCCATCCTGATAAAATTAAGTTCCAAAGGCCCCGTTTTTTTCATTCAAAAAAGAGCAGGAAGAAATAATAAAGTATTCAACGTCTTTAAGTTCCGGACGCTTAAGCATGAAAGTGAGGCGCAGGACTTCCGGCAGGTGAGCAAAAACGACAACAGGGTTTTTAAGGTAGGACGATTTTTAAGGAAAACAAACCTGGACGAGCTACCCCAGTTTYTAAATGTGCTTGCCGGCCAGATGAGCGTATGCGGACCAAGACCACATCCTTTACCTCTGAATGACACTTACAAAATGGTGGTTGATAAATTTATGGTCCGGCATTTTCTAAAACCCGGAATTACCGGATGGGCGCAGGTTAACGGGCTTAGGGGAGAAACAGAAAATAAATGGAAGATGACCAAAAGAATCGAGGCCGACCTGTGGTACCTTGAAAACTGGAGCTTCTGGCTGGATATAAAAATTATATTCCTTACTATATTCAATATGATCCGCGGAGAAAAGAATGCTTTTTAAATCTTTTTCAACTGACACCTAACATCCAATATCTAATAGCTCATCCCCGACAAGTCAGCTCCGAAAAGTGAGGTTTGTGCGTGGCCGTTCTCCTTTCAATTGTTTTTGCATCAAAATCATACAAACTTTTTTTTGGATTCATTATTGGTTTATTGCGGGAACAAAGATCGATAAAGCAAAAGCGAGCTGATTTTTGGACATGGTGTTATTGGGGGTTTGAAACAATAATTTGGGCAAAGAAAAAGTGAAGAAATACTTGGTTTTTTGGATAATCTGCCAAAATCAAAAATTATGTAATTCTCAAAAATGTGCCCTTACTTATCTCTTTATCAAAAAACCTAATTATGAAAAAAATAGTTTTATTTTTTTATCTGACAATGCCTTTTATTGCTTACGAACAAACCAGTTCACAAAGCCCCAGTTATGTTATCACATTTCAAACGCCCAATTATATTGCCACTCCCGTGGCAGGTAGCGGTTTAGCCGGCATAACTAATTCTGATTTTTACACTGTGTTAAACACAGCTTTTTATAATCTTAAAACCGTTATTGTGCCTGGAGATACTGCGAGGGGCTGGATACATCTTGCTTTTACAGGAGTAGCACAGCTTTCAAATGAGCTTGATTGGTCTGGCGCTGACGGAAGTGGGGCCGCATATAATCAAATTAAGTTAACTGGGATGGGATGGTCAACTAGGATTAACCAGAATACAACAGGTAAACACGCTTTCCATTTTTTTGACGGGTTGTCCATAGTATTAGAAGATATGACTATTGGAGCAGGTTCATCTGCGTTTTCTGCAATCTATTGTGATTCGTCGGGCACACATACTAAAATCAGCGTTAGAAACTCATTGTTTAATAATTTATATATAGTCAACAGCAGCAGCAGTTACCCAGCCATATTTTTGCAAAACTATTTTTATATTAGGATTCCTTACATGAGAGTTTGGAGCAACAATTATACTGCATGGATAAATGAAAATGCAGACACTTCAGTTAGTTATGGTAATTCTCATTTTGGCCTGCTTGAAGTTGCATGCAACAATCCGAATTCACCTAATTCTGCTTTCATGATCAGATCAATAAATAATAAAAGACTTATAGACCATGTTACGGTTGATAATCTAAATATCATCAACGGATATTACGGTTTAAATATAAGTGATGCAGAAGCTTGGGTGTTTAATAAGCTTGATATTGAAACCCCTGTTCAAATACCTATAATAATGGGTTCTTCTACCTCACAAAATACATCATACCAGTGGGCAAAAGCAAATAGCTTTAATAATGCCACATTATTATCAAATACTGCCCAGCCTTTAATTACAGCTGGGGCAAAATCTTATGGAAACGTTTTCAAGAATGCTTTGATGTTCCCCATAAATGGAACAACTCCTATTGTAGCTGATAGCAGTATCAATAACATGCCCAATAGTTATGATATGAACATCGAATTTCCGGGTAATCCCAACCCCTATTTTGCCCGTCCTTCATCAACAAATTTTTCATGGAGGAGTTACCTCGGTACTACAAACTACCTTGTGCAGAATAGCGGCAGCTTCACACCAACGCTCACTAACACCACCAATATCATGTTAAGCACGTTAAGCAAGGCAACCTATTCTCAAAGTGGCAACAATGTTCATGTAATGGTTAGCGGGAACCTGACGCCAATAACAGCCAATACTTCTACGGTTTTAACGCTTAACCTGCCTATTGCAACCACGAATGGCTCGCAGAATTATGTGGGGCAAATTACTTTTGCTAACAGTGGCGGTCCAACATTCGTAAGCGGTATCGGAACCATATCCAGCACATCAGGCATCGCTTTTCAATTTCAACCAACAACAAATGCGGCAGGCAATTTTAATATAAGCTTCGACTATACAACAAATTAAATTTTTCACACAAAGGAACAAAGAATGCAAAGCTCAGAACAAAATTGCATTATTGCTCTACAGTGTGTCCTTTATGTTCGTTGCACCCCTGGTTCCGTTGCTGAAACTGTTTTTGAGCCAACAACCTTTTTAAGCCCTGGATAACCGCGGACGAGTTATTTGTTTAAATAAATTAATTACTTGTCAATGTGAATATACTCCTTATTGAAGGCAATTACTGGCTGATTTGATCCGCGAAGAAAAGAATGCCTTTTAACTGTTTCCCCCGCTTTGTTTATAAAAGGCACCCCTTTGCCGTATACGCTATCATAACTAAAGCATGTTTGACTTTAGCGGGTTTTCACCCACCGGCATGGTTAACCCAGCGCAGGGTTGACATCGATGATAGCTAAGATGTCAATCTTGCCACTATATGCACATTTCCAATTGTCATGGTTTGTACTACATCAGAACGCCCCCTTATCCTACAACAGGATTAATGCTCCTATACTACTTTAGGGTGCTACTAATTTTTGTACCCACAAAATCCGACGCACTTTGCAAAAGGTATTGATCATTGACGACTCCAAACTTGTAGGCGCCCGTCTCACTGAAATACTCTCCGGAATAAAATCAGTGCAGGTGCTCGGCCAGGCAAAATCTGCCAGGGAAGGGCTGGCCCTTAGCGAAAAGTTCAGTCCCGATATTGTCTTTCTGGATATCCAATTGCCAGATGGCAATGGTACAAGCATCCTGCCTGCCCTGAAAAAAATAAAACCCGGGATTAACGTGGTAATCCTTTCCAATTTCGATGCCGACCTGCACAGGCCGCTCTTTCCRGGACTGGARGGTGATTATTATCTCGACAAGTCAAAAGAATTTTTAAAAATTCCTGAAATCATAGAAAAGATCATTAAAACAGAAAAAATACCCGGGAACAACGCTCCTGTAAAGATCAAAACAAAACTGTTCGACAAAGATATTGTCAGCACMGCCGACCAGGCCCTTGATTTTATAGGCAATATCCTCGAATCCTCTACCGAATATTCCATCATCGGAAAAGACCTGGAAGGCACTATTCTTTTGTGGAATGAAGGCGCACGGATATTGTATGGTTACAAGCCCGAAGAGGCRATTGGAAAAATGAACTCATCCAGTCTTCATACGCCGGAAGATGTAAAAGCCAACGTGCCACGGCTGATAATGGATTCGGCCCTGAAAGAGGGRAAATGGGAAGGRACGCTTAACCGCATACGCAAGAACGGGAATCGGTTTACCGCAAGGGTGGTAATTACTCCCAGGAGAGATTCTAGCGGGAAAGCCATCGGATTCCTGCTCATTTCAAAAGACATATCAGATGAGATCCGCCTCACACAGGAGCTGCAGGCTACCCAGTTGTACACGCGCTCTCTTATCGAGGCGAATATCGATGCCCTTATGACAACCGATCCGCTTGGTGTCATCACTGATATCAATAAGCAGATGGAGATTCTTACCGGCTACCCCCGGGAAAAATTATTGGGAATGCCTTTTAAAAATTATTTCACCGATCCAATGCGGGCCGAAGAAGGTATCAGGCGGGTTTTGCAGGARGGCCGCGTAACCAACTATGAATTGACTTCCAGAAGCGTTGATGGAAAGACAACGCAGGTATCCTATAATGCCTCTACCTTTCACGACGCACAAGGCAAACTCCTGGGTGTATTCGCAGCTGCAAGGGATATCACCGAGCAAAAAAAGCTGGAACAGCAATTGAGAGAATCACAGGCCTATAACCGTGGATTGATTGAATCTTCCGTAGACGGACTGGTAACGGTAGACCGGAACGGAAAGGTGAGCGACGTGAATGCCCGTATGTGCCAGATGTCGGAATATGCCAGGGAAGATCTTTTGGGAATGCCATTTGCCGATTTCTTCCTCGACACTGAACAGGCAAAGCTGGGCGTTAAACAAACCTTTGAAAAAGGGGAAGTAACCAACTATGTATTAACCCTGCTAACGCACTCCGACAAAAGAATACGGGTGTCTTTCAATGCTACCGTGTTCCGGGATAACTTCAATGAGGTCAGGGGCATTTTTGCATCTGCCCGGGATATTACCCAGCAGGAAAAACTGCAATCCCAACTGTCGGTAGAAAGAACCTATAACCGCGGTTTGATAGAAGCTTCTTTGGATGGATTGATCACTGTAGACCCTATGCTGAAGATCACAGACGTGAATGAAACCATGTGCAGGATGGCAGGGTTCAAAAGAGAAGAGCTGATCGGCACACTCTTTCCCAACTACTTTACCGACCTTACCAGAGCGGCCGAAGGCGTGCGGTTAACGCTTGATAAAGGAGCTGTAACCAATTACGAATTGACCCTCAGGAACAAAGACGGGCAACAAAAACTGGTATCTTTCAATGCAGCCACCTTCGGTAATGAAACCGGCAGTGACAGGGGTATATTCGCATCAGCGCGTGACATTCAGAACAGGCCAGGTTACAGGGGCAGTTAGCGGAACAAAGGGCATATAACAGGGGACTGATCGAAGCCTCCGTGGATGGCCTGGTTACCGTAGATGAAAATATGATCATCACAGACGTGAATGATACCATGTGCAAGATGGCCGAAAAAAACAGGAACCAGTTGATCGGCTCCAGCTTCCCAGAATATTTTAAAGAGAAAGAACAGGCCGAAAACGGCGTCCGGCTCACCTTTAAGGAAGGAGCGGTGACCAACTACGTGCTTACACTGCTAGCCGGGGAAGGCAAACAAATACCTGTATCCTTCAACGCAGCCATTTTCCGCGATATTACGGGCAACGTAAAGGGTATATTCGCATCGGCCCGGGATATTACCGCCCAAAAACAACTGGAAGAAAAATTGCAGGCTTCCCAGTTATACACCCGTTCACTCATTGAATCGAACATTGATGCTTTGATGACAACCGATCCCCTGGGAACCATTACCGACGTTAACAAACAAATGGAGGCCCTGACTGGCTATTCAAGGGAGGAACTGATCGGAAGCCCGTATAAAAATTACTTTACCAATACTGCATTAGCGGAAGAAGGGATCAGGCTGGTGCTSCGGGAAGGTCTTGTTTCCAATTTTGAGCTGACTGCCAGGCACAAGAATGGGAAAGAGACACTCGTTGCCTACAATGCCGTGACCTTTACCGACCGTCAGCGAAAATTGCAGGGCGTATTTGCGGCAGCCCGTGATATTACCGAGCAAAAAAAACTGGAACAGCAACTGCGGGAATCCCATGCTTATAACCGTGGGTTGATAGAAGCCTCCGTAGACGGACTGATTACCGTTGATCCGGCAGGCATTATTACAGACGTTAATGACCGCATGTGCCAGATGACCGGCTATTCGAGAACAGAATTAATCGGTACGCCGTTCTCCGATTATTTCACCGATCCTAAACAGGCAAAAAAAGGTATTAAAGAAACTTTTGAAAAAGGAGTAGTAACGGAATACGCGCTCACCCTTATTTCCCGTACAAAAAGGTTCCTGCATGTATCGTTTAACGCCTCTGTTTTCAGGGAYGCAGCCTCCAATACAAAAGGAATATTCGCTTCTGCCCGCGACATTACCGACCGTGTTCGGCTGGAAGAGCAGTTGCGTGAATCCCAGTCCTATAACAGRGGACTGATAGAAGCTTCAGTAGACGGCCTCATTACAGTGGATCCGGAAGGCTTCATCTCAGACCTGAATGAACAAATGTGCCGGATGACGGGATATACACGTGATGAATTGGTAGGCAATCTTTTCATGCAATATTTCACACAGCCGGAACTGGCAGACACGGGCGTTAAAAGGACTTTTGCAGAAGGATTCGTTACCAGCTATGAACTGGTGCTCAAGACCAAGCAGGGGCATAAGACCACCGTATCTTTCAACGCTTCGGTTTTCCGCAATGCCGAAGGGAACGTTCAGGGTATTTTCGCTTCTGCACGCGATATCTCAGAACAGTCCCGGTTGCAGACACAGTTAGCAGAGCAACAAGCCTATAACCGCTCCCTGATTGAAGCCTCTGCCGATGCCCTTTTTGCCATTGCCCCGGATGGTGTTGTTACCGACGTGAATGAAGAAGCCACCCGCCTTACCGGCTTTTCGCGCAAATACCTGGTTGGCTCGCCYTTTTCCGATTATTTTACGGAACCCGACAGGGCGCGCGAAGGTGTTAAGAAGGCCCAGGATGAAAAAAGGGTAATGGGTTATGAACTGATATTGATTACAAGGCAGGGAAGAAGGATATCTGTTAGCTTCAATGCCGGTATGTTTAACGACGCGCATGGACAGCCGTTGGGTATCCTGGCCGCTGCACGGGATAATACGGAACAAAAAAAACTGGAACACCAGTTGCGGGAACAGCAATTCTATACCCGTTCCCTGATCGAATCGAATATTGATGCGCTGATCACTACCGACCCTCTTGGGATCATTACCGACGTGAACCAGCAGATGGAACAACTCACAGGACAAAGCAGGGATAACCTCATCGGAACTACATTCAAATCCTGTTTCACCAATCCGCAAAAAGCCGAAGAAGCGATCCGGCTGGTGTTAAAAGAGACAAAGGTTACGGACTATGAGCTGACCGCAAAGAATAAAAACAAGGAGGAAACCGTGGTTTCTTATAATGCTACTACTTTCTACGACAGGGATGGGAAATTACAGGGTGTGTTCGCCGCAGCCCGGGATGTCACCGACCGCAAGCGTTTTGAAGACACGCTCCAGGAAGCCAACCGGATGAAGAGCGAGTTTTTGGCTAATATGTCGCACGAACTGCGCACACCACTGAACGGAATTATTGGCTTTTCGGAATTCCTGGTTGACAAAAAGGTGGGCCCCCTCAACAATAAACAGGAAGAGTATTTAAATGATATCCTGAATAGTGGAAATCATTTGCTGAGCCTGATCAATGATGTGCTGGATCTCGCAAAAGTAGAGGCTGGGAAAATGGAATTTAACCCCGAATCATTTTCCATTAAAACGGCCGTTGAAGAAGTGAGCTCTGTTGTGAACAGCATAGCAAAGAAGAAAAAAATAAAAATCGATATAGGGATTGCAGATAATATTGATCAGATCAATATCGATAAACATAAATTCAAGCAAATATTATATAATCTCCTGTCGAACGCGATCAAATTCACGCCGGAGGGAGGATATGTTAATGTAAAAACCACTAAGGATGGCAATAATCTATGCCTGATGGTGAAAGATACCGGCATAGGCATCAGCAGGGAAGGCTTAAAAAAGCTATTTACCCCTTTCGTACAGCTCGACTCAAGTCTATCAAGAAAGCATGAAGGCTCCGGCCTCGGACTGGCCCTTACCAGGAAAATCGTAGAGCTTCAAAATGGAAGCATCAATGCTGAAAGCGAACCGGGAAAAGGCAGTATCTTTAAAGTGCTATTACCAACATCATGGGATCTCAAATACTGATCGTAGACGATAACCCTGTTAATTTAAAACTGGCAGGAGATTTGTTGGAGATAGAGGGGCTCACCGTTAGGCGGGCTTTAGATGCCGAAACCGCCCTGGAGATGATACGGGAAAACGCTCCCGCCCTCATCCTGATGGATGTAGCCCTGCCGGGAATGGATGGGTTAACCCTGACACGCCTTTTAAAAAAGGACCCGGCAACAAGCAATATCTTTATCATTGCCCTGACGTCTTTTGCTATGAAGGGAGACCATGAGAAGATACTGGCTGCCGGCTGTGACACTTATATCACCAAACCCATTGACACACGTATATTTACGATAGAGATAAAAAAGCACCTTATGAAATAATTGTATTGATTACCTTATTTCTTTTATTATCCAATGACCCCATGTCTGAGATTAATTATATTGTTGACCGTCTTATCATCCCTGTTTTCTCCCTTGACAAGGATCTTACTTTCAATTATATAAACAAAAAGGCACGGGATTTTTTTGGATACGGCTCCGCAGAATTTATCGGTAAAAAAATAGATGAGATNGACAAGGATCTTACTTTCAATTATATAAACAAAAAGGCACGGGATTTTTTTGGATACGGCTCCGCAGAATTTATCGGTAAAAAAATAGATGAGATCCCCTCTTCTACTCTTCATCAATTCGCGGATATCTACCAGCAGGCAATGAAAGAACAACAAAAAGTTTGCCTGCAACATTATTACAGAGAAGAAGCCACCTGGCTCGAACATCATATTTATCCTTCCGAAGACGGATTAACTGCCTGTATCATTGATATTACTGAGAAGGAAAAGATACGTGAGCAGGAAAAGATCAACCTCTCCCGCGAGATACACGATGAATTGGGACAACAGCTTACCGCACTATTAATGGATATTTCCGCGCTTGATAAATACCAGCAGAATAAAGACGGGTATACACAAAAAAAGATCGATGACATCACAGACCTGTTGAACATCACCGTTGAAACCGTAAGAAAAATTTCAACCGACCTGCATCCGAAGGTACTGGACAACCTCGGGCTGGCCGCAGCCCTCGAATGGCAGAGCCGCGAATTTGAAAAACGTTCAGGCATTACGGTGCAGTTCCAATGCMATATGACCAATTTTGTCTTTCCTTCCAATATAGCTACCTGCCTRTTCAGRATATACCAGGAATCCCTCACAAACATTGCACGCCACGCTGAAGCGCAAATGGTATCGGCCGAACTTGAATGGAAAGAAGATGGTATTTTCCTGAATATTACCGATAACGGGAAAGGATTTGATACTGAAATGGCCACACTGAAGGGAAGATATGGGCTGACAGGTATGAAAGAAAGGGCCCTGCAGGTTGGTGGCAGGTGCAAAGTGAATAGCCGGCCGGAAAATGGAACCAGCATTACCGTACAGATCCCTAAACCATCCTTAATATGATCCGTATCGTTATAGCTGATGATCATGCCGTGGTGCGGGAAGGAATCAAAAGAATCCTTTTGGAAGAATTTCCTTTTGCTTTAATAGAGGAAGTGAATGATACCGAAGAACTTATTAAAGTCATTGTAAAGGGAGAATGGGACATAGTGATTTGTGACCTCTCCATGCCTGGCAGAAGCGGGCTGGATGCGTTGCACCAGATCAAACAGATCTTCCCAAAATTACCTGTATTGATCCTTAGCGTTTATCCGGAAGAACAGTATGGAATAAGAGCGCTGAAAGCAGGGGCTGCCGGATACCTTAGTAAGAATGCTGCGCCCAAAGAATTGATTAACGCTATTCAAAGAACGYTAATGGGCAGGGTGTTCGTTTCACCCACTCTTGCAGAAAAACTGGCCACAAACCTGACCCAGGAATCAGACAAATATCCCCACGAAATGCTTTCCAACCGTGAGTTTGATGTATTCAAACTGATTTCGTCAGGGAAATCCGTCTCAGAGATCGCCATACTGCTTTCGCTGGGCATTACCACCATCAGCACTTACCGGGTGAGAGTGCTGAAAAAAATGCAGATGAATACCAATGCGGAACTAACCAGGTACGCGCTCGAAAACAATTTGATTTGATACTCATCCATCAGCCGAAAGTTTTATCGTCCGTCTGCCATGAGGTAAATGGTACTAAGGGGTGGGACTGTTATTTTTATTGCAGCATTTAACGGCGCTCCATACGGTTTGATGCTGGCATAGTTTAGCGGCCCGCCGATAGGTAACGATGGTCCTGCCCCATTCACGTAGACCTGTTCGGAAAAAGGTGCATTGTCCGTTCCGCCTTTCAGTATATACCAATGATAGTTCGCTCCCGCTGGAAAATGTTGGAAGCTAATAGAGACAGTATGGGTAGTGTTGCCGGTGTTAATGATGACAGTACTTGCCTGTCCGCTATTGAAGGTAGACGAATAGGTCACCAGGTCTGCATTGACCCTGTTGTACAGCGTGTCAGCCACCATCCGGTCGCCAAAGCATTTCCGGAAATAATACATGTAATAAAACACAGGCCGCGGGTTCCAAAGCATCCCGCTTGCGTCATCTCCAAAGCTGAACATACCAAAGCTGTCTCCGTTTACATAGCCTTCGGCCAGGTCCCAGCGACTTGCTTCCCCAAATTGATTCCTGATCAACGAACCAAGGGTGAGGGCAGCATGCATACCTGCTATATAAGAAACATTCTGCCTGGAGCCGGAAGCCTGGATATTCCACTCGGTCATAGCAACYGGCCGCATAGGCACACCTGCAGCGGCAGTCTGCTGTTTCAGGTAAGACATAACTGCAGCCGGCTCGTTCACTCCGGTACTAAGAATCTCCGACACGGTAGAGTTGGCATGCCATGGTGTAAAATAATCATGCACAATAAAAAAATCAGCAGCCGTACCCACTGTGCCGAGTACACCCTGGTTCCATGTTTGTACGGTACTGTCACGCCATGACTCAGGTGGGTTTTGATAAAGCGTGGCGCCGATATAGATCGTTGAGCCCACTTCTCTGGCGGCAGCCCGCATAGAATCTGCAAAGACACCCACATGCCGGCCATAAAGAGCGCCTGTAACAACAGCAGGTTGGCCATCATGGTTTTGATGCTGATCAATTCTGTAACCTGCCTCCCAGTCACCAAAGGTCTCATTGCCAATTTCCCATATCCTGGTTTTGCCCTTGTCATACCGAACCCAGTCAGCCGCCATGTGCGCAGCAGCCGCCACCGGATCAGGGCCTGTACCATACCGGGCATACCCATAATTCACGGTGAGTATAGAAGCGTTATAGGTTTGCGCCAACAG
>BFBZ01000012.1_pt355 | contig 33413 bp, 26 predicted proteins | sample 1888401 | NCBI WGS metagenome assembly BFBZ01 (sample SAMD00112614, study PRJDB3348) | symbiont metagenome | host: Chara braunii | reverse complement strand
AATAATTTACGCGCTCAATTCGGTGTGCCACCGATGTGACCCTAGGTCAGTTTTGCGAACGCGGAGAGGAGGCAATTTGAGACTAAGCCCTTGTTACGGCTGGTAGCAGCGGACGGATTTGAACCGCCGACCAAGGGATTATGATTTGGACCCGGACGCTCAACACGCTCCAACAGCATTGCACGCAACGCAACGTTAAGCCTTGTACGCGTTGCGCTTTTGCTCAACAGAGCTTTAGATGAAGCATTGCCGTTTTGCACTACTTAACTCCAATTTTGTGCCACCAGAGTGACCCAACTTCGCGACCAAGTGACTAAATGATCATGGGTAATTGCAGCACCAAACAGCTCACAAAAATGGTCCTCGAACAGCGGCCACCTGCTTCCGGCCGAATTGAAGTCCGCGATACCACTAGCTTGCTCTTGTTCCGGCTGACCGCGAAGGGCCATCGTAGTTTCTCCATTCGTACTCGGGTCAATGGCGAACAGGTACGGCTCCTATATCCCGAACCGGCGAGCATCGCCAATCTTGCCGCTGCTCGAGTATGGGCTATCGAACAGGTCGCTGCTTGCCAGAAAGGATACGATCCTCGCGTCAAGGCAAAGGCGGAGGCTGAAAATGCGCTGATTAAGGAAGAGCGCTCAGAGCGACGAATATTCGAGAACGTTATGGCTGCCTATTTGAAAGAAGAAGTCCGTGGCAGGAAAAACAATCGCTCTGCGGATCAGTCGGAGGAACGCCTCGCGCTCTATGTCAAACCGCGCTGGAAAGGCCGACTGGTGACAGAGATCACTCGGAGCGACGTCCACGCTCTGTTGAATGACGTGCGCGACGGCATGATTAAGCGAGAGAGAGGCGGGTATTGCGGAGGACCTGTTATCGTCAACCGCGTACTCGCGGTCATTCGCGCCATGTTCAACTGGTGGCAAATACAAGATGACGAATTTGTATCGCCCATCGTAAGAGGCATGGCGAAGGGTAAAGAAACAAAGCGAACCCGCGTTCTCTCCGACGACGAATTGCGCGTTCTGTGGTCACTGCTTCCTGAATGTGGCGTCTTTGGTTCAATCGTCGAACTTCTGTTGCTGACCGCTCAACGTAAGAGCGAGGTTACAGCAATGGCGAGACAAGAGATCGGCAAGGACCGCGTTTGGACCATTCCGGCAGAACGCTATAAGACCGGCGTTCCGAATTTTGTGCCGCTCACGGCCAGAGTCCGAAATGTCATTAACCGACAAGACCGGTATCTGGGCTTGGATTTCGTATTCTCGACCAACGGTATTACAGCGTTCAACGGATTCGGAAAATCAAAACGGCGTTTAGATGACGCGATGCTCGCAGCGTTGCGTGTTGGGGCGCCAGAACCGGAGAAAATTCTTCTGCCTGAGTGGCGGCTACACGATCTTCGACGTACTGCCAAAACCCTTATGCAACGTGCAGGGGTACGCCCAGATATTTCTGAGCGTGTACTGGGGCATATTATTCCGGGAATGGAAGGCATTTATGACAGATACGATTACTTAGAAGAGAAGCGGGATGCGCTAGAACGCTTGGGGAAATTGTTAGATCACATTGTAAATCCGCCCAGCAATGACATTTCTTTAGAGATAAGGGCTAACTGGACACATCACGCTCCAGTCACGGTGCGTGCAGAGTCGTTACGACTCAGCTTGATCGCCGGGTGATCTTCGGAGATACGATGGCGCTCCCAACTGAAGTCGCCTGATTTAACAAAAATTAACAACTTAGGCCTAAGCGGGACGAATTGGACTCCCTATGATTTCCAATGCTTTTTCCACCATTGTCCCACCAAAATGCGGTGGTCCACACTATCCGATCACCTCTGCGACACCGACATCGCTTCGAACTCACCCTGATCCTCACCTTTGAAGTGTGTCTCGCGAATGTTCGCACGGTTTGCTGCGGTCGTTTTTCTCGTAAGCGCAACCTTGCTCACACGCTGCCTTGCATGGAATGACGAAGGCCATCGCATTGTTGCGCTGATTGCCGAAAGCAGGCTCACGACCCCGGCAAGACAACACGTCCGGGAATTGTTGGGCGGGCTTAATGTGCGGGAGCTGACTGCTCTTGGCGACCAGTTCCAGCCGATTAATTGGTAGCTCCGAAGCCCTAGGCAACCCCTGGTGCAACGGTTTTAAAATTGACGCCTCAGCCGACACGAACGGCCCTCGGAAGACGGAAAACGCACTTTCGGCCGCTATCGATGACCTCCGCGCTGTAATTCGGATCGTGAACTACAAAGTCTTCAACGAGAGCCTTAGCGGCTTCGTAGCTAGAAGTTGGCTCACGGCCTGTCTCCCGCTGGTGCTCCAAATAACGAACTTCGTATTCCATTTTGCTCTCCTAGAGGTTCCGACCGAGTCGGCCCCCTTAATAGTAAGAGAACGCGCGCGCATGCGCATGACATCACAAAACTCGTGACTGGTCACTCAGCCGCCCGAGCGAACCTTCGCCGTTTCAGCTTCGAGTCTGCTTAGACGTCTGTTCGTTCGCTCTAGGTCTGCCTTCAGTTCCGTAATCTGTTTTTGCATTTTTCCAAATGCGGAATTGATCTCCTTCACGAACTTTTCGAGCTGGCGTTCGGGTGTCATGTGCGGCTCCTGCGAATCACAACAGGATATTACCCGTTACAGTTGCGCGCGCCTCTTTCTATTACTCTTCGCGCGCCCGCGTGTACCCTTTAAGCGGGAACTCGTTCGCATGGCTTCAAGGGTCGATGGTTATGGCCATGCAAATGCCGTCACAAACTGGTTGGATGTGTAGGCCCTCAGTGTTGCGTCTGCGACTTCAAAGCCGTGACGCGCGATGCGATCGAAACAGATTTCCGAAAGCGCTTTCAAATCCGTGGGATAACGGAACGCCAGCGCGGCTTCCTCGTCCTTTTGAAATTGCGCGTAGTGGGCTGCATCGCGCAGGCGCCCCGCCTTGATGTCGATACCGCGGACAGAATTGCCCATGCGAATGATCGCACCCTGGACTTGGCCTGATGCGATCGACGCCATCAACATCCGGCTGCGCAGCGCGCGGATCTGGTCGCTGGCAATATCAAACAACCTGGGCGCCGACAGATGGCCGCGCAGAATGGCGGAGGGATCGGCCGAGGCGTTCGCCGGCAACGGCCCGGATGCGTCGCTGCAGATCAGGAAGTCGCAATCGATCAATCCCTGCTGCGGCTTATAAAGAGATTCCAGGCCCAGATTTTCGTAGGCGCCGCCATCCCAAAGTTTGACGGAGCTCCGTGTGTTGGTCCGGCGGATCGGCTTGCGCGTTGCCGGATCGGTTTCGTACCAGCCGTCGGCCGGCAGATTGAGGTGTAACGCGCCTATGACATAGGGAACGGCGGCGGAAGCGGCGGCAGCATCTGCCAAGCGGAACGGCGGCGCGTAGTGTCGGCCGAATTGCCAGTCGCCCATTTCGCGTTTGGAAAAGCGCCAGTTCTTGCCGGTTTCCAGGCAGGTCGCGTTGATCCACCAATTGGGCTTGTCCGGCAAATCCCTGAGCCATCCAGTGACCTTCCACTGCCGTTCCAGAAGATCGGCCAGAACGCTGGCGCGGTGGCCGATGAGCCGGCTCCCAAAGCGCAGAAGGCCGGACCAGCCCAGCGCGCTCCAGCCGAAGAGGTCGGCCATGGTCATGAGACTGCGCAAGGCCGGATAGACCGATTGCTCGAATTCGACTGACGACGGCCATCGCATCCCGGTGGCACCCATCACGGCAGCGATTCCGAGACTGCCGCCGGACACGGTCGACAACTGCTCCACGTTTTCGAGAAGCCCCTCGACCGCAAGCCGGCGCAGCAAACCCAGATGAAATACGGCGGCACGGGTGCCGCCGCCGGAAAGCGCGAGTCCTAGGCGCATGACGGCCCGAGGGTGGCACACGCGTGTCGAATCCTAGGGGATCGACTGTGTAAGGCTTTGGTCGACATAAATTTTCGCATTTTGCTGTGCATGAACAGATCTTTCGGCGGCGTCGCGCATGGGGGAACCCGAATCGCCTTATTATATTGCCCCGCACCACCGATTCGGTTGGGTGCTTCTTGAAAAGTGGCAGAACACTTCCTTCATCACGCACGGCGGGATGGGGACAAACAACGTCCCTCTTTGCAGATCGGTTATCTGGAGAACGTTATGACCAAAGCGATATTGCGATATTACCCCGTCGGCTGCGCGGACACGACGCTGATCGAATTGCCGGATGGCCGTCTGGTGTTGATCGATTTTGCGGACTATGGCGATGCCGACGATCCAGAGAACAAGCGTATCGAATTGTCCAAGGCACTGCGCGAGCGTTTGAAGGAGTTGGGACGCGACTCCATCGATGCCGTGGCCTTCACCCATCTGGATGATGACCATTGCCACGGGGCGAGCGAGTTTTTCTGGTTTCAATTTGCGACAAGCCGGCAGAGCGAGGGTCGCATCAAAATCGAAGAGTTATGGGTGCCGGCGGCGGCCATCACCGAAGAAGGCAGCAAGGACGACGCGTATGTCATCCGACAGGAAGCGCGCCACCGCCTCCGGGAAGGCGAGGGCATCCGCGTGTTTTCCCGCCCCCAGCGATTAAAGGACTGGCTCGAGGGCGAGGGGCTGACCTTGGAGAGCCGCGAACATCTGATCACAGATGCCGGCAACACCATTCCAGGCTACGCCACGGCCGGACCGGAATGTGTGGAGTTCTTCGTGCACTCCCCCTTCGCCAAGCGCCTCGACGAAGCGACGGTGGAGGATCGCAACGGCGATCTGTTCGCATTCCAAGCGCATTTTGTGATCGGCGGTAGCGATACACGCACCTTGCATCTGTCCGATGCCAACCATGGGTCCATCACCGACATCGTCGACATCACCCGCTATCACAAGCGCGAAGATCGCTTGAAGTGGGACGTCGCGAAGACACCGCATCATTGCTCGTACCTCTCGCTGTCGGACGAAAAGGGAGAGGACAAGACCGTGCCGGTGCCCAATGTCGCGTGGCTGTGGGAGGAGCAAGGTCAACAGGGCGGGATGATGGTTTCGTCTTCCAAGCCGATCCCGAAACCGGGCACGAAGGAGGATGAAGATCCGCAGCCGCCGCATCGCCAGGCCGCCAACTACTATCGGGACGTGCTGGATAGGCTCGATGGTGAAGGGCTGATCGTGACGATGGAGCACCCGGACGAAGACGACCCCGAGCCGGTCGTCGTGGAAATCGGAAGCCGCGGTACAACGCTCCTTAAGACGGCTGTGGTTGGCGCGGCGACCATCATCTCAACCCCGGCGCGGGCGGGCTCTGGGCGTGTTCGATCCGGAAACCTTTGAGAACACGCTCGGCGAGCGCGTCGACCCGGAGGACCTGAAAAGCACGCTCGCGATTGCTGTCGCGCGATTGTTGCGCAGTAACCGTTATGGGCTCGCAAATCTATTGCGCGCCTATCGTGACAATCACGGCTGGGAGAGCTTGGTATTCAACGTCGAGGTGGAACGGCCGCAGCGGCCGGCCGCGCCGATCGCGCGACGGGAAACGTTGGTCGCGCGCTTTCTCGATGATGTTCAGCCGCAGGTTTTCGCATTGCGGTCGGGTTTTCCGACCGATGCCCTGCATCTCAATTTGGGTAGTGAAAACGAGCCGCCCTGGCTTTGCCTCGACGATCGATCCTGGGAAGAGGCACGGGCGCGCTGGACGGCGCACACCTTTGTCGAACGCATACGCTGGTGGCTCGCCGCCACGGCACGCGGCGATCTGCATGGCGAAGCCCAGCCCGCCGAACCGGTCTTTCTTTCCGGACTGACAATCATATTACCGCCGGAAGTGCTGAGAGGTGATTGGCCGGAATCCAAGGCGCTCGACGTGCATGCGGTTTCGGATACGACCTATCCCAATACGGTGGTGATGCGCGAAGGTTCGCCGCAGCAAGCTGCGGGCGGATTCTTTCCGATGATGCTGCGGGCAGAGCCGCAAAAGATGCAGCGTCTGCGGATGGCGCCAAGCAACATCAAGGCGCTTCACGAACTTCTCGCCACATGGGGATTGGACCTGATCGGTGTCCTGCGCGGGGAGCTCAAGCGTATGCTGGCCGAAACTCCAGCGCTGGTGTCGGCCCGTCCCCTGTTGTTGCTCTACATGCCGTTGCTTCGTGGCGATGGCAGCTCGACCGGTCAAGCGGACGTAAAGGCGTTTTCGATCGCGGCCGAGCACAACATGGCGTCGCTGGGCGCCGAGTTGGGGATTTTCCACGTCACGCAGCCCGGTCAAGCCGTCCTTCGAATCCCGGCAGATCTGAGCCAAAGCGGCGATACGGTCAAAGTGGATGTTCTCGCCGTGCAGGCGAATTTCGACCGGGCGACGGCAGCCGCGGGTTCGGGCCTGGCAGCCGACGAGCGCAGCGTTGCTTTGGTGGGCGGTGGCGCCATCGGCTCGCACCTAATGGAGATCTTGCGGCGCGATGGCTTCGGGCACTGGACGGTGATCGACCGGGATGCCTTGTTGCCCCACAATCTGCAGCGGCATATCGCCTCCGCAGCGCTCGTTGGAAAGCCGAAGGCCGTTGCGGTCGCGGCGGCGGTGAATGGCGTGATCGGCGCTTCCGGTGAAACCCTGGCGGTCGTGGCCAATGTTTTAAGTGGCAAGGCCGAGACCGAAGATACGCTCTCCAAATCTGCGTTGATCGTCGATGCATCGGCGTCGATCCCCGTTGCGCGGTTCCTCTCGGATCATGGGGGCGCGAACGCGCCCCGGCTGAGTGTGTTCTTCAACACCGCAGGGCGCGATGTCGCTTTGATCGGCGAAGATGCGCGGCGCGACATCAAGCTCGACGCACTCGAGGCCCAATACTATCGCGCAGTACTAGACAGGCCCACGCTCGCGGACCACATCGCAGCGCCGGGTGGTAGCTATCGCTACGCGACCTCTTGCCGATCGGTATCCTTTCGGATGCCGGAGTATCAGGTATCGATGTTGACCGGCGCCATCGCCGGCGAGGTCCGCCGTCACCTGGAGACCGGAACGGCGACCATCGCGATATTGTCGGGCAGCGAAGAAGGTCTCCACCGGACGACGATCCCTGTGTCGCCAGCCATGCGCCATGATCGCGGCGGCTGGGAGATCGTCATCGACGATGGCATCCTAACGGTTGCAGCCGCATTGCGCGCGGAGGCCTTGCCGAGCGAAACCGGCGGCATCTTGTTGGGCACAGTGGATGTCCCGCGCCGGCAAATCTGTGTGGTTAAGCTCGTCGCCGCGCCAGCTGACAGTTTTGGCGATCGCGCCGGATTTGAGCGCGGTACCAGGAACCTTTCGGCTGTCGTCGCCGATGCACACAAGCGCACGGCAGGACAAGTTGAGTATGTGGGAGAGTGGCATTCTCATCCGCAAGGCGCAGAGCCATCGCCCAGCGAGACGGACATTAGTCAGCTGGTCTGGCTGGGAACGGAGCGAATGGTTGAAGACCTTCCTGCCATCATGATGATCATCGGCGATGATGGACGGCACACGATCAACATCGTGATCGCAGAACACACCCTTGCGGATGCCGTCAAATCACCGAGGCCTACAGAATAATGATGTTGCGCGAGCGTTCCTGCAGGCTATCGAGGATTCGATTGACCTCTGAAAGTTGCGATAGAGGACAATTGCTTAGGATCATACTGAATTTGGTAGCATTTCCCGACTAATATGTCGCCTTGGCAAGTGGGTCGTGAGTTCGCTTCTCACACCTCGATGATCGATCTCGCCTCCCTGACCTGGGCCGGGGTCGCATGGCTGACTCCGATGTCCAATGGTATCCGCTATCGCACGAACATAGTGCGGGGCCGGAAGATCGGTACCGTTATTCCGAGCTGTTCAAAAGGTCCTCGGCGTTTCCGATGCTGTCTATAACCTCGGCAAAGGTCGGAGCAGCGCCGAAGATCATCGAGGTCATTGCAGCATAGTCCTGCCGAAGGGGGGCTAGCATGGCGTCCGTGGGACGCAATCGAAATGAGCCGCGCTTAGCAACGTCGAGTCCGGTATTGCTGCGATAGAAAAACATTCGGGCATGTCGAACGCAGTCGTCGATCAGCACACCATTTGAGCAGGACTTTTCTCCGATTTCTTGCTGCATAAGGCGATGAACATCGTAGTAGTGCCGCGACATTCTGCCGGTCCCGCGTAGCGCACCTTTGGCTTCGAAATAGAAGAGGAGGCCATGCAAGATTAGTATCTTGTCGAGGAAAGTGCGCGCTGGTTCGATAGTCGTTACCGCCGGAACGGCCAATGCACCTCCATTGGCAAAGTCCGGGCTGACATAAGGAATAATTATGCGTGCCTCGTGCGGATCGAGGGCCGACTTCGCACCAGATTCGATCTTTACTGAGGCAGTTACGTAGTCGGAGGGATCGACTGCACTGGGATAGTGGATGAGCAGACTCTGCCGATCGTGATCGTCATCGTCGACGACGACGGTGAGGAGTGCAGGCTCCTTACCTGCCGCTTGCATCGTTGTGCGTGCATGTGTGCTCAGTTCTGATCGTAGCTTCTCGCCGATGTATTCTTGGCAAGCCGACTTGATTGCATCGAGCCGCGCTTCTCGCTTTTTCCGTCCCAGCTTTTCAAGCTCTTCAAATGTCGCGCCCTCGTTCAGATCTTCTCGGAACACGGTGACATCGATGTCTTCGGAAAACCTCGAGATCAGGCCATACCCCTTCGAGAGGGATGTGCCGCCTTTGAAGAGGAGCCTCGGCCCACCCGCTGGGAGTTTATGAAATAGCGCATCGAGCGTCCAACAGACCCAGAAGTCCTTCTCGATGTTCTGAACTGTCGTGCCGATGCGGGTCGCCGTGGCAAGGAAAAGTCCGCGACGGTCCTCATCGCTAGCACCGATGATCGCTTGATATGCAGCGTTCATGTTTTGGGCGTCTTTCTAAACCTTTCCGCTCGCTTTGCGGCTTGCATTTTATCGATCGACGTACGGCTGAGGACAGATAGATCGCATAGGAAATCCTGCATCCAGGCGGGTAAGGCAGAAAGTCCGGCGGACAGGTCCTTGCGCAGTGCGGGTCCGGTTTTGGGATCAGACAAAAGCGCGGTGATGCGGCGTTTGATACGCTGACGTTCTTCCGTGCTTTCGAGTTTCGGCTTCAGCCAATGCAGGGCTTGCACTATCCGCATAGCTGGACGGCCCGCCCAGTACAGTTTGCTAGCGGATGTGGGCTTGAAGGCGATCGTTAGATTAGCCAGCCGGATCGGCTTGAGCCGGGCATCGCTGTGGACAACGACGCGTCCCGGCACAGCCTCGCTGAGACCGAGATCATTGGCTGCGGTCATTCCGTCCACCAGCACGCGCGCCTTGTCCCTTCGGGCTACGGCCTCGATAAGGGCGCGGTAGTCGGCTGTGGCAGGCTTGCCGGTCAATTTGTTTATGCGGGGACGGTCGTAGAGGCCTCGATCGACACGGCGGAGATCGCCTGCTGCCGCCAACCGTTGGAGAGCTTTTCTAATGGTTTCAGGGGATCCAAAATCGTCAAAGTCCCCTACCCCCCAAATCCGCCCAGGGTCGCTTGCGGTAATTCTACCGTAAATCCTTGTTTTTACGTCCATTTTTCGCAATTTCTAAAGTTCTCCTGTCCGGTATTTGTATACATATTTCGGACAAAGAACCAGCTTGAATAGCTCCAGGCGATCTAGCTTCGGCAGTGGTATATATACCTCTGCCGAAGCACTATGCCGAACACAATGACCGACGATGCCGATGGTATATATACCATCGGCATCGTCACTAGGATTCAGCGGACTGGGTCGGAAACGAGCCCAACGGAATATGGAGGTGCAGGACAAGAGGTATACATACCCTGCCCTGCAGTGCTTGCAGATGCCAAAACCGAGCCGCTTGAGCCTCGCCAAAGAGGCGATCTTCTCACGCTTCGATAGCGCGCCCAGCAAAGTTTATTCGGAGGCCATGTTGAGTGGTCTTCTCGAACAAGAGCGGGCGAAATGGGACCTGCCTGCCAGCACAAGGGCGCCGGCCTTCATTTCCTTTCTTGAGCGGCAGGGAAAACTCAAACCTCACGACCTTGTATCCGCAGAGTACGGCCGCTCCATCAAACGACATTCGTGGGGAAAGGCATCGCCGCTCGAACTGGCGCTGTCGATCAAGTCGCGAGGCTATCTTTGTCACGGCACGGCCATGACGCTCCACGGCTTGGTCAAACTGCCATTCAAAACGATCTACCTAAACTCCGAACAGAGCGATAAGTCTCAAGATGCTAGCTCCCTCAACCAGCGAGGCATCGACCTTGCATTCTCAGGGCGGCAGCGCCGGTCGAAGCTCATCTACAGATATGCCGACATATCGATCGTCATGGTCTCGGGTAAGAACACCGGTCGCCTAGGCGTCGAAGAGATCGCATTCCCCGGATCTGCACTCCTTCAAGTAACGAATCTGGAACGCACGCTCATCGACATCGTCGTGCGATCCGCTTATGCGGGTGGAATATCGAACGTTGTCAAGGCTTACCGCGCGGCTAAAGATCGAATGTCGATTGATCGACTCATATCGACCCTGGAGGCCCTCGACTACGTCTATCCCTACCATCAGGCCATCGGCTTCTTGATGCAAAAGGCGGGCTATCCGGAGAAGAACTTCAATCAGCTTCGCGCGAAAAGGCTGGATTACGATTTCTATCTGACACATGAGATGAAAACGCCGGCGTATTCAAAGGAATGGCGCCTCTATCATCCTAATGATTGACGCATACCGAGCGCCTACTCCGGCCTCCGCCTATTCCACACAAGCTGCGCTTCCTTGCCTTCCCCGCCATGAAACATCGCTGCGGAGATCGGCTCCGGCAAACTCGGGTCGTCGGTCTGGACGCTGAGATAGCAGTGGTTGCACGGATAGTAGATTTTCGTGTTCAGCTTGGAAAACAGTTATCAATTGAAACGCATGCTAGGCTCATTTCAACTGTGCAATGCGACCGACTATTCGCACAAATGACGCGATATTTCAGAATGGTTCTGTGCAGAATCAGAGCGATTGAGGACAGTTGCTTTGGATCACACTGAATTTGGTAGCATTTCCCGAGTAATATGTTGCCTTGGTAAGGGATAGGTCGAGAGTTCGATTCTCTCCTCCGGCACCAGTCCTCCTTCAAGGAAAACATGGGTTACGACGTTCTTTGATGGAACGTCGCGAGAACTCAGCCGGACGTAAAAGGCATCAAAAAGAATGATAAGGAGAACAAAAGCGTGCAAAATTCGTGCAGGAGATTGGAGCACCGCGTTCGAAGCAAAAGCGCTGAATGACGCAATCCCCACATAGAAAGGCGCTCCCCCTTGGCGAGAGGTAGGATCACCAATGCCAAGCGCGCGCTATCCATTATTTGAGGGGTGATTGTGGTCGTCGGGAAATGTGTCAACCGACGAGATTCGGCTTGAACTTCCTAGTAACGAGATCGGAGTTCGCAAAATTCATTCATCATCCCCGACATCGGACCCAACACAGCATTCAAATCTCCAAGTCGATGGGGAAAAGCGAAGGGCAACGGATCGCTCCGCCGCCCTCGTTGTGCCGACACTTGGGATTTCTAGCCACCCAAACCAATGCTTATCGACGCATAGGGGCCGAAGAAATTTCGGTTGTAGGATTTGCTCGACTCGATGCCGCCGTCTATCGCCCCGAAGAAGAAGTCTCCGCGATAGCCGAAGCTGACTTTGGCAGCATCGTATTTGAAGGAGAGACCGGCAAAACCGCCGACATTGGGGACAACAACGGAGCGGGAGCGCGTGCCAGACGCCGGGTGATTGTACACGGTTACAAGTTCACCGAACGGCGGTAGGCCCATGTTGTTCGCATATCTCGGTCCAAGGGTTGGGTGATTGTATCGCACCTTTGCATCGTATTCGACATGCGATTTCTGGCGGCCAAAAAGCACCGCTGCGTTAATACCCCAATCGAAGTCCAATTCGCCGCTGTTCCGATTTCCGCCTACCGGAACGGCCGAGGACCAAGACACCTTCGGCCCTAGCCCGAGAAAGCTTCTGCTGGCGTTAAGATGAGCCGAATTATAGTGATAGATTTGCAGAAGCGACTGATAGTGATAGCCATAATAAGAACGGCCCTGCAATTCGAAGCGCCAATCGGGATCCGATTTCAAACTGATCCGCGACTTTTCGGTGAACTGCGCGAAGCGAACACCCAAACTTACTTCGGATGAGGCGTTTCGCCCGAACAACCCGAGACCCACGTCCTTTCCGGCCTGAAAGTCGGCAATGAGGTGTTGCTCGCTGTTCTTGACGACCGTGTCCGCAAACCGGGCGGCGCGGGGGTAACGAAACAGAGTTTCCGTGAACTCCACAGTACCAATATAGGACTGCGACACCGGATAACTTTGCTGATGAACGTGCCGGCTCTTGGATGAGCGGCCATATTGGATGGAAGCGGAGAAAGCCCAATCCGATCCGTGTGGTTGGATCGACAGTTTACCGTACTCATCAAAACCCAGCCGGGGCTGTCTTTCGAAATCCACGGATGGACTGAACTCCGACGGGCGCATCGCGGTGAAGGCTGGTGTCAGCAACTGGGAGTCTATGTCTCGCCGATCGAATTGGCCGCCCAACTCGATCCAGACTGTTGGATGGTTCCCGTCTTCTGCTCGCGCAAAATCCGGCAACTGCATTTGCGCAGCCAGCACCAACGCAGAGGCACCCGCGAGCAGTCTCCACCGTATCGCGGTGCGGCTCTCGTTTTGAATCAATTCGCTCATCGTATCCCCCTCACCAGTTCTTCGTGACGCGCACGCCGAACAGCCGCGGATCGGTCAGGAACACGTTCGTGGTCAAGCCGCTGTCATCGCTGTTCAGGAATGTGCCCGTGATGTCGGCAACGTCGAAGACATTCTTGACGTAGCCCATCACCTGCCAACCGCCCTGGCTTGTCAGGATCAACGCGAGGTTGACGTTGGTGTAGCCACGCAGGCGATCATAAGGATTGTCGTTGAAGATTCGCGCCCACGAATAGTCTTGCCAGTAATAATCAACATGAAGCGTTCCCGCCCAATCCGCAGTTAGAGGGACAGTATAGTCACCCGACATGGACACGGTGAACGGCGGTGCGTTCGGCAATTCATTGCCGCCCAGTGGCTTGGCCCATCCTTCGCCACCATTAATGCCGGGTTGGTCGGGATTGAATCCGGGATAGGCGCCGGGATCGTAGACTCCGATTCCGTAGTGTTGGTTGTAATCGGTTGGAAAGACCGGGTCTGCTTTGTACGGCTCCCCTGTGACAGGGTCCAAATCCTTCTGGTAAGCATTCTGGCACAAGCCCGGTATGCCGGCTGTGCCCGTACCTTGAAGGACCGGAGGATGTGCGACCAGACTGGCGGCCACCACGTAAATCGGCAGGATGCAGTTCGACGCCTGCGTGGCGAACGGCTTAACCACCATCCAGTCGGGATGATCCGCCACATCGGCGCGATCCATCAGATCGATGGAGCTTTGGCCGTTGTCGACACGGGTATTTTCGTAGCCCCCGGCAAACTTGAACCTGAGACCTGGAAGCGGTTCATAGGTGGCTTCGACTTCGGCGCCTTTGACGGTCGCGTCGAAATTGTCATTGATTGCCGTGCGATCCACGATGCGGGAAATCTGATAGCCTTTATAGTTGTAGTAGAAGACATTCCCGTTGAACGTTAACGCACCGTCCAGCATCGTGTTCTTGGTGCCGAGTTCATAGGCATCGATGAATTCGGGTTCGAACGTCAGCGGATGGATGGGCGTCGAGATACCTACGCTGTTGAATTGCAAAAGCTGCGCGCCCGGCGGATTGGCGCCGCCTGCCTTGTAGCCATGCGCATAGGATACGTAGACCAAAGTCTGGTCGGTAAATTCGAGTTTGGGAGTCCAGTTGGCCGCGAAACGTCCCGTAAATTCCTGCCAATCCTGATCGACAACGCCTGTAATGGGATACCCATATCCGGCCACGAGCAGTTCGCTTGGGATATCGACAAAATGCTTCTGGTCATCCGTCCAACGGAGACCGCCCGTCAGCTTCAGATCCTGCGTAACGTTATAGTAGGCTTCCCCGAAACCCGCGTAGGAATTCAGGACATAAGGATTCTGACTGAGGAAATAATTGTGGCCTTCATTATTGAGGCTGGTGATCGGGTTTGGGTCGATATACTGGCATCGTGTTTCGCCTTCGGTTCCCGTTTGAAAGTTCCTCGGCAGCAGGGGGTTGAAAACAACCAAACCACCATCGATGCAATTAGCATTGTCCGATACACCCGGAACCCATGGCTGCGTCTGAGGGGTTCCCTCTCTACTCCAGGTATAGGAGGCCAACGTTAGCGAATTAATGAACACATAATAGTTTTCTTCTGTTTCATAGTGGAGATAGTTTCCGCCGACGCTGAAATTGAACGGCCCACTGAAATTCGAAGCCAGCCGGAATTCCTGGCTGAGTTGCCAGGAACGTTCGTCATTCAGATCCAGCGCAACCAGGCGGTCGCTGCATCCCAATTGCGGATCGCAGAATGTTCCATAAGCTATGCAAGGCCCTGAACTGCCATCACCCGCAGGAGAGCAAGAATCATAGACGGCCTTTCCGGCACAACTGCCGGAGCCGTTGTCAGTAATACATATACCTTGGTTGAGGTCGATCGGCGACGTGCTGTCGAGCCTGCCTCCTGCCCTAAAGGCGCCGGACCTTGTGTTGAACCGGTTATAGTCCTCGGTGGACCACAGGAAATCCTGATTGTATCCCGTCTGCGACGTGAAGGTCAGCGATGGCATGACGGCGTAATCGACGTTCAGTTCGAGCGTGTCGTTCTTGGCCTTGTATTGCGGATTGAGTGTCGATTCGATGACACGCAGATTGGTCGATTGCTTGGTGCTGGCATAGGGATCGAACTGAGCGAGGCCCGCCATCACCGGCACGCCTTCGAACCCGATCGGTTCGTAGAAAGCAAGCGTTATACCGTTGGGCACCTGGAAGGCATCCTTCGAATACAACGAAACGGGTGCGCAGCCCTGGCTCAGATAGGGCTGACCCGCATAGGCCAGAGTGTTGTTCAACGGTACCGGAACGCCGCCCACTTCGGTCTTTGTCGGATCGGTCTTGCAAAGCTGCTTGCTGGTACGCATCCGATCGTCGTCTTCCTGGAAATGTTCCCAGACGAGTGTGGTCTGTACATTTTCGGCCGGTTTCCAGGCGATGCTCACGCGGCCCGACCACAGATCTCGGCCGTCAATGGGACTGCCTGTGATCTCGTTGGTCGTATAACCGTCGCGCTTGGTCCATTCCCCCGCAATGCGCAGGTCGAGGCGATCATCGACCAGAGGAAGGTTTATCATGCCTTCGAAACGGCGATTCTTGTAATTGCCGATATCGGCGGAGGCCTGCGCCTCGAATTGATCGGTTGGTTTGGCGGTAATGAGGTTCACCACGCCGGCCGTCGCATTGCGACCATACAATGTGCCTTGCGGCCCGCGCAGCACTTCGGCCTGGCTGAGGTCGTAAAATTCCTGTTCGAAGAAATGATTTCGGATGAACGGGATGTCGTTCAATGCGACCGCGACGGCAGGATCGGTGGTCACCGAGATCGCCTGCGTGCCGATGCCGCGGATTTGAATGCTGTAGCCGCTGAAATTCGTTTTCGTGAACGTCAGGTTCGGGACTTGTTTGACAAGATCCGGCCCGCCCGCCGTTTGCGTGGCCGTGAGCTGCTCCTGACTGAGCGCGGTAATCGCGATGGGAATGCTTTGCACATCTGCCCCGCCGAGCTTGGACGAAGTGACAGTCACTGTTTCGACCGTTGCACGCGGCGATGGAGTGGCCTGCGCCAGTTGGAGCGGCGGAAGCTCTATCGAGCTTGAATCGCCGGGAACAACGACAATGGCGCCGGATGGTCGACGGCGGATGTTGAAGCCGGTGCCGGTGAGAATCCGTGAAAGGGCTGCCTCACGTGAAAGATCGCCCCGAACGCCCGCCGTGTGCGCTCCTTTAACAGCTTCGCCTGCGATGATGAGCGGAACCCCGGTTTGCCTTGTGTAGGCATCGAGGGCCGCAGAGAGATCGCCGGAAGGAATGTCGAAGCTTTCTGCGGCCGCGGCGAAAGCCATCAGCGCCGCGACCGACGTCGTTCCTAGAGCCAATTTGCAGAACGATAACAATTTCATTTACCCCCCCTCGCGGCGAAAGCCGGACTATTGCGTGACGAATTCCCCTATCGGGTGATGACGATTTCGTTCTTGCGATTTTGGACGTGAAGTTTGAGCGACACCTGTGCTGCGTCTGCGAAGCCCGCGACGTCGCGCGTCGGGAAATTTCCGTAGATGGTAAGTTTGGCCGCGCGCGGATCAGCGATGACGATTTTGGTTTGATTGTAACGGTTGAATTCGGCCGCAGCTTCGGCAAGCGTTGCGTACTTGAACGCCAGCATGTCGTTGCGCCAGGCAAGTTGATCGGCGAGCGTTGTTTCCGGCTTGCGGGAAACAGCCAGCGAATTGGCCGTCGCCACCGCAACGTCGCCCGGCTTGAGAATGACGGCGTTTGTGTTCTCCGCTGCATCGGCGGGTTCGACTTTGGCCCTTCCTTCGATCAGCGCGACTTCTGTGCGGCCGGCGCTCGCGCGAACGGAGAATTTTGTGCCCAGGTCGATAATACGGTTTCCGCCGGCAGCTACTTCGAACGGATGCGCTGCGTTGTGGCGTATCTGGAAATAAGCTTCACCCTTTTCAAGGATCACATGACGTGCGCTGCCCGCCAGAACATACAAGGTGGTATTGGTGTTCAGCTCGATTTGCGAACCGTCTTTTAGCGCAAGCGTCAGGCGGCCGCCAACTGGCGTGCTATAGGTTTTTCCCAAAGACTGCTTCGCCCCCGGAAGCGACAGGACGCCAACGATAGCAACGGCCAGCACCGCCGCGGCAGCGCCAAAGATTTTTCCGTAATTTTTGCGGATGCCTTCAGCGCCGGGCCTTGCAGAGGGTTTGCGCAAGGCGCCAAGACGCCCTGCCTGGTTCCACGCCGCTTCCATACGCCAATAGGCGGTGCGGTTTGCGGGCGATTTTTCCACCCACGCGTCGAGTTCGGCCTGGTCGTAATCCGACCACGCGATTGAAAGTTGACGCTTCAAGACGCGCTCGCTTGCTTCCGAACGAAGCGAAAGTGCGTCGATCTCGCTTTCGGTGTCGGGCAAGGTCATCGCTTGGCCTGCCTGTTGGGAATCTCGCCGAACAGTTGGTCGGCGAGCGCTTCGAGGCCCGTCTTCAGGTGCCAGCGAACGGTGCCCTCGGCGATATTCATGCGTAACGCGACTTCGCTCTGCGATAGGCCTTCGATGTGATAGAGGATGAAGGCCTCACGCGAACGATCGGGAATGCGATCGAGCGCGGCCTGTACGTGGCGCAATTCCTCCCGCGCGGCGGATTGCGTTTCGGGGCTCGGCGCATCAGCAGCCAGGCCTAGCGCGTCCAGATCGTCTACCGTTTCGATGGGAATGATCTTGTCGCGGCGGATACGGTTCAGCAGAAGATTGCGCGCCGTCGTGAAAACGAAAGATTTGGTGGAAACAGGCTTTTGCTCTTTCGCCGCTTCGTAGACCCGCACATAAACGTCCTGCAGCAGATCGGCCACCTCGGCCCGATTGCGCCAGTTGTTTCTCAAGTACTGGGTCAGCACCGCTTCCAAAGGCAAAACCTCTCGCAGGAACCAAGCGTGCAAATCCTCCAGGCGTTCAGCCATCGTCGCGCCGACGCCATTCCCACGGTTGGTTCTCGATGTGTCCGTCATCCTCGGCCAGCCATGCGTCTTTCGGCCTAGGCACTTCACTAGGTAAGACACATCAGATCGCGTCTGCGTTGGGTCCGAAATCGCTTTTTTTCTGGCGGCGCTTGAAAGCGCTACAAGGCATAGAATTGTCGGGCTTCCGCGCCATCGCCGCAATTTTGTTGCTGACACAAATGAAAGAGCGGCGAGGTTTCCCTCGCCGCTCGCTAGAAAGGCCGGTTTGGGGTCAGCCCTACCAGTTCTTGGTAACGCGAATGCCAAACAGGCGCGGGTCGGTGACGAACACGTTTGTCGTCAGTGCTGCGTCGTCCGAATTCAGGAACGCTCCGGTGATGGCCGTCGTATCGAGTACGTTCTTGACATAAGCCATGGCTTGCCAACCATCTTGGTTGGTGAAGATCAGGGCGAAGTTCAGGTTGGTGTAGCCGTGCAATTCGTCATACGGCCGGTCGTTGAAGATGCGGGCAAAGCTGTCGCTCTGCCAGTAGAAGTCTCCACGCAGCGTTCCCGCCCACACTTCCGACAACGGCATCGAATATTGTGCGCCCAATGACATCGTGAAGTGCGGCGTGTTGGGAAGCTGGTTTCCGCTGATGTCCTTGTCGAAGCCCTCCCCGTTGTTTGGGGCAGTTGTGTAGTTAAAACCGGGATAGCCGGGATAATTTACCGGGTCCGGATTCGGAACGTAAGGCTGGAAAGTGATCGGGTCGATGACACCTGTGCCGAAATAGTTGGGCGTATAGATGCTGCAACCGTTCACGATGGCAGATTGCGCGAGCAGCTCGTTGACAACATAAGTTGGCAATATGCAGTTCGACGTCTGCGTTATGAGCGGTTTCACAACCATCCAGTCATCGTGGCCAGCGGTACGATCCATAAGGTCGATGGCTTTGGAACCGTTATCGAGAGTTGCGTTCTCATACCCGGCGGCCAAATTGAACCGCAGACCCGGAACTGGCTCCCAAGTGGATTCGAGTTCGGCGCCCTTTACCGTTGCGTTGAAGTTCAGGTTGACGGATGTGCGATCGACAATCTGTGAGATTTGATAATTCTGATAATTGTAGAAGAATACGTCGCCATTCAGCGTCATCTGGCCGTCAAACAGCGTGTTTTTGGTTCCGACTTCGAAGGCATCGTTGAATTCGGGCTCGAATGTGAGCGGATGCGTTTGATTGCTCGGCGAATTGACATAGACGCCGGCATTGATAATCGGAATCACGCCGGGCGGATTGGCGCCGCCACCTTTATAACCATGCGAATATGATGCGTAGAATAGAGACTGGTCGGTGAAATCGAGCTTGGGTGACCAAGTTATGTTGGCCCGACCGGTAAATTCCTTCCATTCTTGATCGATTGTTCCCAATTGCGGATAGCCCATTCCGATGTCGAGGGTCCAGCTTGGGAATTCGTCAAAACTTTTGCTGTCGTCGGTGAAACGCAAACCACCCGTCAATTTCACATCCGACGTGAGCTGGTAGTAGACCTCGCCGAACATCGCCCATGAATGCAGGCGATAGGGATTCTGGCTGCGGAAATAGTTGTGTCCCTGGCCGTCGATCTGCGACAGGGGATTTGGATCGATATAGGCACAACCGAGACCAACGAAAGTGGAACCGAGAGTGCTGGGATCGGCAGGCTGCGGCCCGCAGAAATTGGCAACCGCCGCATCGAACGGAATATGTTGGGCGCTTGCAGGCAAGGTGCCGAAACTAAACAAGGTATTGTTGAAGTATTCCATCCCGAGCGAAATCGCGTTGGAGAAGACATAATAGTTCTCAAGCGTGCGATAGCTAAGGTAGTTGCCGCCCGCGACGAAATTGAGCGGGCCGGACAAATTCGATGCCAGACGCACTTCCTGATAGAATTGATGCGCGTATTCTTGTGAGACGTCCTGAGCCACAAGGCGGTCAGAACAGCCGAGTTGCGGATCGCAATATTCTCCATCGTCGCCGACCAGCGTGCGACTTCCACCGCTGGTAAAGATTCCGGCCGCTGTGTTGAAACGGTTGAAATCTTGCGTCGAGTAGAGATGGTCCTGATTGTAGGCCGTTTGCGAGGTGAGCGTCAGATCCGGCGTGACATTGAAATCCACGTTGAATTCATAGGTATCGTTCTTGGCGCTATAGATGGGGTTGATAAGAGAGCTGATGGTTCTGAGATCGCTCGACTGGACGTTGCCCTCATAGGGATCGTGAAATACTGGGAGATAAGGGCTGAATGCATAGAGCGCCGCAACAAAGGGTATGGCGCTGGCATTGGGTGTCTCGAAAGCGGTGGGTGCGTAAAGCGACGTCGGCTTGCACCCCTGCTCCAGCCAGATCGAACCGAGGTTGCTGGCATTGGGCACCTGTGGGCCGGCAGGACCATCGACAACCGCTGGCGCCTCGTCTTTCTGGCAGAGTTGCTTGGTGGAACGCTCGCGGTCGTCGTCCTCCTGGAAATGCTCCCATACGAAGTTCGCAGTAAGCCGGCTTATCGGATGCAGTTGCAGCGAGACGCGGCTGGACCAGAGGTCGCGACCATCAATTGGCCTGTTGGTCTGTTCATTGAAGGCATAGCCATCGCGCTTGGTCCATTCGCCGGCCACGCGCAGGTCGATCTTGTCGTCGTAAATGGGAATATTGAGCATGCCTTCGAGGCGACGGTTGTTGTAGTTGCCGACATCGACGCTGGCCATCGCTTCCCAACGATCGGTGGGTTTGGCCGATATCAGATTGACCACGCCGGAGGTCGCGTTGCGACCATAGAGCGTGCCTTGCGGTCCGCGCAACACTTCCACCTGGCTGACGTCGAAGAATTCCTGCTCAAAAAAATGATTGCGCAGGAAGGGAATGTCGTTGAACGACACCGCAACGGCGGGATCTGTGGTGACGGAAATGGCTTGCGTGCCGATCCCGCGGATCTGGATGTTGTAGCCGGTGAAGTTGGTTTTGGAGAACGTGAGGTTGGGCACGTTCTTGACCAGATCTGGTCCACCGGCGGTTTGCGTGGCGGTTAGTTGTTCCTGGCTCATCGCCGTGATGGCAATGGGAACGCTCTGCACATCTGCTCCGCCCAGCTTAGACGACGTGACAGTCACCGTTTCGACGGATGGTGCGTGTGTCTGAGCCTGGGCCAGCCTGAAGACAGGAATCGGTTCGTCATTCCCCGATTCTATCTGCTGCTTGACTATCGCGATGGCGCCGGAGGCACGGTGCTCCGCGCCGAAGCCTGTGTCGCTCAACATCTGCGACAACGCCCTTTCTGGCGATAGATTGCCTTTCACCCCATGGCTGTAGACGCCCTTCACGGCCGGTGCCGAAACAACCAGCTGAATGCCGGTCTGGGCGGCATAAGCGTTGAGCGCGGCCGTCAGGTCGCCGCCTGGAATATTGAATTCTTCGCCTGCTGCTGCAGTTGCCAGAAATCCTAAGCAAGACGTCCCAATCAAAACGGTTTTTATGGATTTGAACTTTAGCATTGTTCCCCCTGTGGTCAGCCAATGAGTGGTGGAGTGTCACTTCGCTCGCGAAATCATGATGTTTCCGTCACGCTCTTCGGAGCGGAGTCCAAGTGCAGCTTGGAGCACGTCGGCAAAAGCTTCGATGTTGTCTGTCTGAAATGTGCCTTCGATCCGCAGGCGGCCAACAGTCGGATCGGCGAACGCGATCTTCTTGCGGCTGTAGCGATTGAATTCTTGGGCGGCATCGGCGAGAGCCGTGTTGCTAAAAACGACGACGCCGCGCCGCCAGCCCAGTCCCGTTTTCAGAATGGCAACCGGCTTTTTCACAAGGGTCACGCCGTCGTTGGTCGCCACCACTTCATCGCCCGGCGCCAGTTCGAGAGAGGATGCACGAACGCCGGTTTCTGCCGTATCAAAACGGGCCCGGCCTTCTATGAGTGCGACCTGCACACGATCCAGATCGCGGCGCACCGAGAATTCCGTGCCCAGATCGGTTACACGATGTCCCCCGGCGTCCACGACAAATGGATGCTCCGCATCGTGCCGCACTTGAAAAAACGCTTCTCCCCGGTCGAGTGTGATGGCCCTTGAATTCTGATCGAGACTGACGCGCACCACCGTATCGGTGTTGAGTTCGATCTTGGTTCCGTCGCCAAGGATAACCTGCTCGTGCCCGCCAATCGGAGTCTCGAAAGTTTGTTCGTTGGAACGGGAGAAATAATTTCCTGTGGCCCCAAACGTGGCCAACCCGGCCAATGCCGATGCCGCACCAATCTTTAGCCAAAACGAACGCTTCGAAGGCGCCAATCCGGTGGGGGCACGCATGGGGCGACGTAAGGCTGCCAGCCTGTCCGTCCGCTTCCAGGTAGCCTCGATACGGATATAGGCCACGCGATGGGCAGCAGAACTATCGAGCCAGGCGTCGAGTTCAGACTGGCGTTCTTCTGTCCACGCTTCCGTATTGCGTCGCTCGGCCACCCATTCGGCGGCAACCGTGCTGATGGCGTTCGCGTTTTGCGCGGCTGGCGTGCCGCTTTCGCCGGCCGTGCTCATACCGATTTCCGGAGTTCTTGATGTTCGCCTAACAGGATATCGGCGAGCGTCGTACCTGCTTCGGCCAAATGATATTTGACGGTGCGTTCGGTGATACCCATACGCTCGGCGATTTCGCGATAAGACAAGCCATCCACCTGCCGCATCACAAAGGCCTCGCGAGTACGCGGTGGCAGGCGGTCTAATGCTGCCTGCAGCCGGCGAAGTTCGTCGCGTGCAATCGCTGTGTGTTCTGGGCCCGGAACGTCGATGGCCTCGCCCAACGCATCGAAGTCGGCCACCGCTTCGATGGGCACGATCTGCTCCCGCCGCATGCGCCGTATCAACAGATGCCGCGCGGTAGCGAAAACAAATGCCTTGGGAGATTCCGGCAACCCCTTCCGGGCAGCTTCATAGACCTGGACGTAAATGTCCTGCCTGAGATCGGCGATGTCGCTTTTGTTACGCCAATTGTGTTGCAGGTACTGCATCAAAGCCGCCTCCAGGGGAAGGACTTCGCGTTCAAACCAGGCATCCACTTCGGGCGCAGTAATCACCGCCCCCTGTCTGCGCGGGTCGATATCGTCAAAGCCAGAGTCCGTTGTATTTTTCATCCCTCGACAGCCGCCTGACCTCTGAGGGTTGGTACGGCTATTAAGAGACCTGAGCAGACAAAATGGACAGGTCCGGCTGCAGAAAATGCAGCTTATCGGGAGCCGTTATCGAGAAACGCCCCGCCGCAAAGGAAGACACACCAAAAAGTTCTTCGGAAACAAGCGACAAGGCCTTCGCAATTAAGTTGTTTTGAGAATCGACTACTTGGTACCGCAGAGACATAGCAAACAATATTGCCACGTCCCTGAGCACCACCTTCGGGACGTGGGGGCCGGAGGTTCGAATCCTCTCTCTCCGACCAATCATTTCAATGGGTTACGCGACGCCAAGACGCGATCTCAAAAGTTGTTTGCGACTCTTGTTTGCGAAAACGCAATTCGCGTATGCGACTTAGCCAAGAATCAATTGGTTGGCGGGCCATCCCGGCATGTACGGTGAGGTTCGAAGCGTTGCTCGCCGAGATAGAACGCGTGCGCACCTGCTTGATTCGTCATCTGTAGGTGATCCGAGCAGTTCCACGCACGCTACAGCAGGCTTATCGGCATAGATAAGCTGCGAGACTGGCGCCCCCAACCAAAATCAAACTGAGATCGCTCTAGACTCTGGCAGGCCTGTATGTTCTCTTTTTGTTCTCATTTCGTTGAATGGCCTTTTGGGTAAGGAGAACGCCATGAACGACCGCTACACGGTATTCGGGATGTACGACGGGGACGGCGAACAGCAGCAGTCCGGTCTTCTGTTTGAGGATGCGTTCGAACTGATGATGAAACGCGCCGGCTGTTCCTACAAATGGGTCCATGAAAAGACCGGTCTGACGCGTATCGAAGTTCGTTACGAGCGATCTCTGCCGGAAACTTACGAATGCGTCCGCGATCTCAAATCGCCGTACTTCCAATCGAAGGTGCCGAACGAGGCATTGGCGCGAAGAGAGATTATGCGCAGTTTTCTCCGCACTGGTCTAAATGGCATTCACATCATGCATGACGAGGACGTGGCGCGGATCGACAGAGATGTGGAAAACGGATTTCAGAAGCTATCGCCTAAGGACAGGGAAACATCTCGTTCTGTCTGAAGTGAGCAATGCCAATGGCCCGGAACGAATGGACCCGCTGGGGGCGCGGGGAGTGTGTTGGCTACAATCTTGAGATTGGAGACTCCTACTCACGCTTCCATGCAAGTGTGGTGCGGAACGTCTTCGATCACCAGCGCGGTATGTATACCTGGTACGCGTCGATCAACGGCCGCGAGTGCAAACAGTATGACACCTGCGAACAGGCGATGGCCGAGATTGAGTTCGAATTGAAGATCGCAGGCGACTTATTTGTAGAGACCTATAATGGTTATCTGGAGAAGCGCGATAAGAACCCATTCTCCAAAGCCGTTGACGCACTGAAACTTCCTCCCCCTAACGCAATTTAATTGCCATGGGACGGCGGAACTTCCACGGAAAAGTCGAAACCCTAGCGGATATCTGTGAGGCTGATTACCTCGTCATGGTAATGTGCCAGCGATGCAAGACGCGCAAAGTATTTTGGTCGTCCTTTTTGCATATGTCCAAGCCTATCCGGCCCAGGCGTGGCATCAACCGCACTTAGCTCACTTTGCCACTTCGACTGAAGTTGTTGACTTCTTCATCGGTGCGCCAACCTTGGTAGGCAAGGGTCACGGAAGCGCATTCATTCGCATACTTGCGGAAAAGCTGTTGGCGGAAGGTGCAGACGTAGTGGTTACCGACCCACACCATGAAAACCATCAAGCTCGGCGCGAATTTTCGCGCGCGGGGTTTGTGGAAGGAGGCTGAAGATGGACCTGTTGTTCTGATGCTATTTCAACGTCCGTTCCCGTCTTCCTAATCTCGTTCACCCGACTTGCAGGCTGCGCGCTGGCAGAATTAATCCCGTTTACTGTGTACATGGCCGATCACCTTTGACCACATTGCCAATCCGGGGCGTTCCGGGGAATTATCCGACATCATGGCTCTCAGAATATTATTGATCGATACCGATGCCGATCGCGCCCAAGCGCTCGGGGAGAAGCTGTCGGAATCGGACTTTGCCGAAGTGGTGCGCGCGGATGGCGCCGACCTTGCCGCGGCGGTGGAGCGTTTTCGGCCAGATCTGGTAATCGTCGACATGGCGTTGCCAGACCGCGATGCGCTGGAGGATATTCGGGTTGTTTCAAGGGCCCTGCCCATTGTGATGTTCGCCGGAACCGACGATCCGGGGTTTGCGCGCGAGGCCATCAAAGCAGGCATCTGCTCTTACAATCTGTCCGGAGTGGCGTTGAAGGATGTCAGGCCGATCATGGCTTCGGCCATCGCGCTGTTCCAGCGCTACCGGCATGTCGAAACGGAGCTTGCCGCCGCCAGGGTATTGCTGGACGAGCGGCGTCAGATTGAACGCGCCAAGGCGATCCTGATGCGCGACCGCAAGATGACCGAACCGGAAGCTTATCGCTGGTTGCAGAAGAAGGCGATGAACGAGAGCCGCAAGCTCTTCGAGATCGTGACGGAGTTCGTGGCGGTTGAAGACGGCCAGCAGCGGGAGGTCAAACCATGAGCGACGTTGTGGCGTTCGCCAGCCGCAGGCCGGAAACGAAAATGCGCATCGGTTTCCTGCGACTCACCGATTCCGCGCCTGCCATCGTGGCTCAGGAATTCGGCTTTTTCGCCGATGAAGGCGTGGATGCCGAACTGATTGCCGAACCCTCCTGGGCCAACATCGCCGACAAGCTGGCTTACGGCTTCCTCGATGCTGCGGTGATTGTTCCGCCGCTGGCTTTCGCGGTGGAGTTGGGTCTGCGCGGGGCCAGCCAGCCGCTGATCGTGCCCTGCAATCTCTCGCTTGGCGGCAATACCATCACGCTGGCGCGCGATTTGGCGGCCGAGGTGCACGCCGTGGCGGCGGCGCAATCGCTCACCATGTCGCGCGCGCTTGCCATCTGCCTCAAGGACCGGCCCGCGCCCCTGCCGCTGGGCATTGTTCATGCTTATTCCACGCACAATCTTCTGCTGCGCTATTGGCTGGCAAGTGGCGGGCTGGAAGCGGGCCGCGATGTAAAACTGATGGTGGTGCCGCCTGCTCGCACCACCGAAGCATTGGCTAGCAGCCAGATCGCCGGCTTCTGCGCGGGCGCGCCGTGGGGAGAGGTGGCGGTGCGCGGCCGCGCGGGCACCACCGTCGCCACATCGGACGACATCTGGCGCAACGCGCCGGAGAAGGCTTTTGCCGTCAGGGCGCGCTGGGTCGAGGAAAATCCCGAGACGCTCGCGGGCGCTATCCGCGCCCTGCTGCGGGCAGCGCAATTCTGCGATGGGCCGGAAAATGCCTCCTACACGGCAGCCCTCCTGTCGCGCCGCAAATATGTGGATGCCGACAGTCACGCGATCCTCTCCTCGCTGCCGGGCGGCGCCATCGCACAGGACAATCGCTCGCGCTTCTGGCACCACACCGCAACGTTTCCCTGGCGCAGCCATGCATCCTGGTTCTTGCATGAAATGACGCGCTGGGGGTTGATCGATGGCCACGTCGACCATGCCTCCTTGGCCGAACGCGTTTACCGCCCGGACATCTATAGACGCGCGGCCGCACCCTTGGGCATCAGCATGCCGAATGTCGACAGCAAGATCGAAGGGGCCCATGACGCGGCATGGAGCCTGCAAGCCGCGCCATCACCCATTGCAATGAGCCCGGATAGCTTCTGCGATGGTGCGGTATTCGCTTCCACACCGGCGACTGCATTGCACAATAATTAGCCTCGCCGCGCGATGCTTGGGCAGATATGCCCATGGGTGAATTGAGATTATTCGGGAAATCCCAAATTTTCCGGCACTGATGCAGTGCAGCGAAATTGGCACGCTCCTTGCGAAACCGAAGATGCTGGCCTGCATTCGCGGGGCAGCCCGATGTCCTCCAATGGCGGACGGCATCCGTTGCGGTTCGGGTTCATCCCGCGGGCCAATGGCGGTTCGCATTTGCGTCGGCGCTTGACTGCCGAGGCCTGCGAGCCGTGCCGATGAAATTCCTCAAAGCGGGCCATCTGCCCACGCTTGTTTCCTGCTTTCTCTATTTCGATCTCAGCTTCGCGGTGTGGGTGTTGCTGGGGCCGATGGCCGTGCTCATCGCCCAAGACCTTCATCTCGATGCGGGCCAGAAGGGGCTGATGGTTGCAGTGCCGGTGCTTGCAGGCGCGGGATTGCGCTTCCTCAACGGCATCCTCGTCGGGCAATGGAAGCCACGGCTGACCGGCATCGTGATGCAGCTCGTGGTGATTGCAGGCCTGTTGGTCGCATGGAAGCTCGGCATTCATAGCTTCGGGCAAATTCTGATGCTCGGCACCGTGTTGGGCGTGGCGGGCGCGAGTTTCGCCATCGCGTTGCCTATGGTCTCCTACTGGTATCCGCCGGAGCATCAGGGCACCGCGCTGGGGCTCGCGGGCGCGGGCAATTCCGGCACGGTGTTCGCGGCGTTGTTCGCGCCCGCGCTGGCCGTGGCGCTAGGGTGGCGCAACGTGTTCGGGCTAGCCGCCCTTCCACTCATCGCTGTATTCGTGCTTTTCGTCTTTGCGGCGAAAAACAGCCCCGATTGTCCGCCGCGCAAGACGATGGCGGACTACGCACGCCTGCTGAAAAAGACCGACAGCTGGTGGCTGATGTTTTTCTATGCGGTGAGCTTCGGCGGGTTCGTCGGCCTTTCGTCTTTTCTGCCGATCTATTTTCACGATCAATATCGCCTGAGCCCGGTCAATGCCGGTTATTTCACCGCGGCTTGCGTTTTTGCGGGGTCTTTCGCGCGGCCGTTCGGCGGCGCGCTTGCCGACCGCATCGGCGGAACGCGCGCATTGTCGGTGATCTATGTACTAGTGGCGGCTGTGTTGCTGGCTGTAAGCCAGAGCACCCTTCCTGCGGCCGCGGCGCTTGCCGTGTTCATCCTCGGCATGGCGGCGCTCGGCATGGGCAATGGCGCGGTGTTCCAGCTTGTGCCGCAACGTTTCGGCAGCGATGTCGGATTGATGACGGGTCTCGTGGGCATGACCGGCGGCTTAGGAGGCTTCTATCTTGCGGCAAGCCTTGGATACGCCAAGTCGTTCACCGGCAGCTATGCCTTCGGTTTCGTCGCGTTTGCGGCGCTGGCCGTCGTGGCATGGAGCGGCATCGCTTCCGTACGCCCGCGCTGGCGTGCCGATAGCGCGGATTTCGCAGCGGCACGGGTATAGGGAGCCGCCATGAACATGATCGCAGATCCGCGCGCACATCTGGTCGTTATCGGCAATGGCATGGCGGGCATGCGCACCGTCGAGGAATTTCTCAAGCACGACGCCGGGCAGCGTTATCGCATCACGGTTTTCGGGGCCGAGCCACACGTCAACTATAATCGCATCATGCTGTCGAGCGTTCTGGCGGGCGATAAGAGTATCGACGAGATCGTCATCAATCCTCGCCAATGGTACGACGAAAACGGTATCCGGCTTGTCACAGGCGACGCGGTAACGCGCATCGACCGCGGCGACAAAACGGTCACGACCGCAAGTGGCCTCGCCGTCCATTACGACCGGCTGCTGATCGCCACCGGCTCGCGCCCGCTGGCCCCTCCCATTCCCGGCTTGGGATTGCCGGGCGTCTGCGCTTTCCGGGACATCGCCGATGTCGACAAGATGCTGGCGGCCGCGCGCATCCACAAACGCGCGGTCGTGATCGGCGGCGGGCTCCTCGGCCTTGAGGCGGCCTGGGGTTTGAAGCAGCGCGGCATGTCTGTCGCGCTGATACATCTGATGCCGACCCTGATGGAGCGCCAACTCGATGCAGCGGCGGGCCAGCTTCTGCAACGCGATCTCGACCGGCGCGGCATTGCGTTCTTCACCGACGGCCAAACCGAGGAAATCACCGGCAGCGAGCGCGCCGAGGGCGTGCAGCTCGCCGATGGGCGTTTTGTGCCCGCCGATCTGGTGGTTCTGGCCATCGGCATCCGGCCCAATATCGATCTTGCCAAAGCGGCCCAATTGGACGTCAACCGCGGCATCGTCGTCTTCGACGACATGCGTACCAGCGATCCGGACATCTTCGCCGTTGGTGAATGCGTGGAACACCGCGGCCAGGTGTTCGGCCTTGTCGCACCGCTCTGGGATCAGGCGAAAGTCTGTGCGGCCCGCCTTGCGGGAGATGAGACCGCCATCTTCGCGAGCCGCGCACTTTCCACCAGCCTCAAGATCACCGGCGTCGATGTGTTCTCGGCTGGCGTGCTGATGGCGGCGGACGAAGCCGATGACGAGATCACGCTGCGCGACGATTCCCGCGGCCTTTATAAGAAAATCGTACTGCGGGACGGCAGGCTGGTCGGCGCGGTGCTTTATGGCGATGTCGCGGATGGCCAATGGTATCTGCAATTGATGCGCGACAAGAAAGACGTGAGCGCATTGCGCGAGCGCCTCGTCTTCGGCCGCGCGTTCGCCGAAACGCCGGAACAGGCGGCGCCGGATTTCGCCGCCATGCCGGACGATGCGCAAATCTGCGGCTGCAACGGCGTGTCCAAGGGCGCGATCGTTTGCGCCATCCGGGACAGGAAGCTGACCTCGCTATCCGAAGTGCGCGCGCATACCAAGGCGTCGGCTTCCTGCGGGCAGTGTACCGGGCAGGTGGAAGGTCTTCTGGCGTTCGCGGCGGGCGTGGACGCCAAACCCGCGAAGAAGACGATCTGCGACTGCACAGATGCGGCGCACGACGAAATACGCCAAGCGATCCTGGCGCAAAAGCTGAAAACGATGGAGGACGTGCGCGCGGCCTTCGCGTGGAAGAAGTCAGAGGGCTGCCACAAATGCCGCCCCGCGCTGAACTATTACCTGCTCTGCGCATGGCCCGGCGAATATCGCGACGATTCCCGTTCGCGCTTCGTCAACGAACGCGTCCACGCCAACATCCAGAAAGACGGCACCTACAGCGTGGTTCCGCGCATGTGGGGCGGATTGACCACGCCTGCGGAACTGCACGCCATCGCAGCGGTAGCGGAGAAATTCGACATCCCCACCGTGAAGGTGACCGGCGGCCAGCGCATCGATCTGCTCGGCGTCAAAAAGGAAGACTTGCCCGATGTGTGGGCCGATCTCGGAAAAGCCGGGATGGTGTCGGGGCACGCCTACGCCAAAGGTTTGCGCACGGTGAAGACCTGCGTGGGCAGCGAATGGTGCCGCTTCGGCACCCAGGATTCCACCGGCCTCGGCGTGAAGCTGGAAAAGATGTGCTGGGGTTCCTGGACACCGCACAAGGTGAAATTCGCGGTCTCGGGCTGTCCGCGCAACTGCGCCGAGGCGACGATCAAGGACATGGGCGTCGTCTGCGTCGAAGCGGGTTATGATATTCTGGTCGGCGGCAATGGCGGTATCGAGGTGCGCGTCACCGATCCGCTGGTGCGCGTGGCGACGGAAGACGAGGTGCTGGAATATGCCGGCGCCTTCATGCAGCTCTATCGCGAAGAAGCCCATTATCTCGAACGAACCGCTCCCTGGATCGCGCGCGTCGGCATCGATCATGTGAAGAAACGGCTCGTCACCGACGATGAAGGCCGCCGCGCACTCAACGCACGCTTTCTGTATTCACAATCGTTCGCGCAGATCGATCCATGGGCGGAACGCGCCAACGGAGCCGATGCCCATGAGTTCGCGGCTCTTCCCGAGCGCGTGGGGGCCTGACGATGGCAGCCACCAACTGGAAGAACATCGGCCCGCTTTCCAACATTCCTCTGCGTGGCGCGCGGCGGCTCTGCCTGCAATACGCACATCGCCCCGTGGCCGTATTCCGCACCGGTGAAGACGAAGTCTTCGCCCTGACCGATGAATGCCCGCACAGGAAAGGCCCGTTGTCCGAAGGCATCGTTTCCGGAAAGACGGTCACCTGCCCGCTGCACAATTGGGTCATCGGTCTGGAAGATGGCAATGCCGTGGCACCCGATGAAGGCAGCGCGCGCCCGCTTTCGGTACGGCTGATCGACGGCGATATCTATATCCATCTACCGGAAGCAGTATCCGGAGAGGCTGCTTGACCCGCACCACCTGTCCCTATTGCGGGGTCGGTTGCGGCCTCGCTGTGACCGAGGGCGTGCCGATGGGCGATAAAGCCCATCCTGCGAATTTCGGGCGCTTGTGTTCCAAGGGCGCGGCACTCAAGGACACGCTGGCACTGCCCGACCGGCTTACCACGCCGATGGTGCGGGGGCGCGAAGCAAGCTGGGACGACGCGCTGGCTCTCATCGCATCGGAATTCCTGCGTATCCGGGAAACGGACGGACCGGACGCCATCGCCTTCTATGTTTCCGGCCAATTCCTCACCGAAGACTATTATGTTGCCAACAAGCTGATGAAGGGCTTCATCGGGTCCGGCAATATCGACACCAATTCGCGTTTGTGCATGTCGTCATCGGTCGCGGGGCATATGCGCGCTTTTGGCGAAGATGTTGTGCCGGGCTGCTACGAAGATCTGGAAGAAGCCGATCTCGTGGTGCAGGTGGGCAGCAACATGGCGTGGTGTCACCCCGTTCTTTACCAACGCCTGATGGCCGCCCGCGACAAACGCGGCACCAAGATCGTCACCATCGATCCGCGCCGCACATCCACAGCCGAAACCGCCGATCTGCATCTGCCCATCGCGCCCGGAATGGATGTTCTGTTGTTCAACGGCCTGCTTGTGCGCCTGGCCGAGACCGGCGCGCTCGACCAAGATTGGATCGACAACCATGTCTCAGGCTTCGATGAGGCACTCGATGCGGCGCGCCGCTCGGCGCCGTCGGTGGAGATCGTGGCGGCCGCCACGGACATCCCGCCCAAAGATGTGCGCAATTTCTACGATCTATTCGCCCGCACCGAACGCGCCGTCACGCTGTATTCGCAGGGTGTCAACCAATCGGTCAGCGGTTCTGACAAGGTCAATGCCATCCTCAATTGCCATCTCGCGACCGGACGCATCGGACGCGCTGGCATGGGCCCGTTCTCTCTCACCGTACAACCCAACGCGATGGGCGGACGCGAGGTCGGCGGCCTCGCCAACCAGCTCGCCGCGCACATGATGTTCACGCCGGGCGATATCGATCGTGTGCGCAGGTTTTGGAACGCGCCAAATATGGCAGCCCAGCCGGGCCTCAAGGCTATCGACCTGTTCGAAGCGGTAGCCGACGGCCGCGTGAAGGCGGTGTGGATCGCCGCCACCAATCCCGCCGATACCATGCCGCGTGCGACGCGCGTTCGCGAGGCCTTGGCCAAATGCCCCTTGGTCATCGTTTCCGACGCTTGGCCGACCGACACGACCGCGCTTGCCGATATCGTGTTGCCCGCGGCGGGCTGGGCGGAAAAAGACGGCACCGTCACCAATTCCGAACGGTGCATTTCGCGCCAGCGCGTCTTTCGCGCAAGCCCCGGCGAAGCGCGCCCGGATTGGTGGATGTTCGCGCAGGTCGCGCGCCGCATGGGTTGGGAGAACGCGTTCGCCTATCGCGGGCCAGCCGACATCTTTCGCGAACATGCCGCTCTCTCGGCCTTCGAGAACGATGGCACGCGCGTTTTCGATATCGGTGCGCTCGCCGGCCTCGATGACGCGGCTTACGATGCGCTGGCGCCAGTGCAATGGCCCTGCCCCCGCCCCGGCCACTGTCTCTTATACACATCTAGATGTGTATAAGAGACAGGGTTGGGAGAACGCGTTCGCCTATCGCGGGCCAGCCGACATCTTTCGCGAACATGCCGCTCTCTCGGCCTTCGAGAACGATGGCACGCGCGTTTTCGATATCGGTGCGCTCGCCGGCCTCGATGACGCGGCTTACGATGCGCTGGCGCCAGTGCAATGGCCCTGCCCCCGCCCCGGCCATGGCCGAACGGGCCCGCGCCTGTTCGCGCGCGGCGGCTTCCCCACGCCTGATGGCCGCGCGCGCATGTTGCCGCTATCCGTCAAAACGGAAATGGCGCAAGACGATTATCCGCTCACGCTCAACACCGGCCGCGTGCGAGATCAGTGGCACACCATGACGCGCACCGGCCGCGTTGCCCATCTGATGGGCCATGTGAGCGAACCACGCTTGGCGCTGCATCCGCGCGATGCGGCACAAGCCGGAATAGAGGATGGCGAGTTTGCGCGCCTCGAAAGCCCACACGGACAAATGGTGCTGCGCGCAAGCATCGACACATCGATGCGCCGCGGCGATGCGTTCGTGCCGATGCACTGGACCGATCAGTTCGCGTCCAGCGGGCCGATAGACAGGCTGGTACATGCCGTGACCGACCCCGTTTCCGGTCAGCCCGATCTTAAAGGCACCAGGGTGCGCGCAAGTGCTGTGGCTCAGGTCTGGCGCGGATTGTTGTTGCGGCGCACGGGCGCCACACCCGATCTCGGCGAAACCGTCTATTGGTCGAAAACGACCACGGTGTCCGGCTTCGCCTTCGAACTCGCCGGTTGGACCGCGCTAGGCAGCGTGATCGAATCCGAAGCCATTTTGCGGCGCCTGCTCCAGATCGCTGCCGAAGATGAGCTGCTGTCCTATTCCGATCCCAGGAAGGCGGTATTCCGGTATGCGGGCTTCGCACAAGGGCAGT
>BFBZ01000573.1_pt1 | contig 33469 bp, 30 predicted proteins | sample 1888401 | NCBI WGS metagenome assembly BFBZ01 (sample SAMD00112614, study PRJDB3348) | symbiont metagenome | host: Chara braunii | reverse complement strand
GCCTCGATGGATTCATGTTCGCACCGGAATCTGCTGAAGCAGGCTCCGATGCGAAGGCGTTGCAAGCGACTGCGCTGAAGGCGCTGGCCGGCGAGATCGATGCGCGCGCCGAAAAACTGTCGGCTGCTGCCGACAATCAGTTTGCGCTCGCCGCCGACGGGACATTGCGCTGGACGGGCGATGCAGTGGCCAAGGTGGTTGCCGCCGATGACACGCTGCACCCGCGCGTCCGCATCATTGCCGACGAACGCCTCACCGGCGCACCTCGCGACAATGTTCAGAACCGTCTCGATATTTGGTTGAAGACCCATATCGAAAAAATTCTCGGGCCCTTGTTCGAGTTGCATAAGGCCGAGGATGTCACCGGCATCGCACGCGGCATCGCATTTCAGCTGATCGAGGCGCTCGGTGTTATCGAGCGATCGAAGATTGCAAGCGAGATGAAGGATCTCGACCAGCCCTCGCGTGCGAGCTTGCGCAAGTACGGCGTGCGCTTTGGCGCGTATCACATCTATTTTCCCGCGCTGCTGAAACCGGCAGCGAGAGGTTTGGCCTCGCTGCTCTGGGCATTGAGGCAGGAGAATGTCGATTGGGCGGCGCTCACAGGCGCGCAGCACCTCGCAGGAAGCGGGCGCACGTCGTTTCCGGCCGACAAGGCGCTGGATGCCGAAGCCTACCGCACCCTTGGCTACAAGCTCGCCGGCGACCGTGCCGTGCGCGTGGACATTCTCGAACGCCTCGCCGATCTCATCCGGCCTGCCTTGTCGTGGCGTCAGACCTCACCGGGACCGAAGCCGCCCGGCGCGTTCGACGGACGTGCGTTCACTGTTACGCAAGCAATGACATCGCTGACGGGTTCTGCGGGCGAGGATTTCGCGTCGGTTTTGCGCGCGCTCGGCTATCGCATGGATCGCCGTCCGCCGTTGCCGGTTGTCGAAGCGGCGCCTGTCGAAGCCACGTCCGATGTCGCTTCGACAACGGAAGCTGTTGCGACCGAGCCCGCGTCTGCTGTTGAAACGGACGCTGTTACAGACATCACCAATGAGACTGTGACATCTGTATCCAGCGCCGATTCTGCGCCGGTTTCGGAGGCCGATGCTCACGTTGTAGCGGCGGAAACCATTTCGCCTGAACCTGCAACTGCCGAGGTTGCTTCGACAGAAGCATCACTGATGGAAGCGACCGCTGCCGAAAATAAGGACGCAGCCGCAACGCCCGAACTCGTTGAGGTCTGGCGTCCGGGTGGGCGTTCGGACGAGCGCCGTCCGCGTCATCATCACAAGCGCACGCCTGAAAAATCGTCTGCTGCGCCAGCAGAAGGCGAAGCTAATACGGACGGCGATAAGCGCGAGCGTCATGGGCGCCATCGCCGCGACCGCAATCAGCGCGACGAGAAGCATACCGCTGCAAATGGCGAAGGCGCGCAGTCTCGTCCGCCGCGCGAGCGGTTCAAGGGCCGAGATCGCGACAAAGGCCGCGATGACGAACGCGGAAAATTCAAAGGCAAGTTCGACAAAGGACGCGACCGCAAGGACGATCGCGGCGCCGGCAACCTTCGCACCTACGCCTCCAGCGCGCCGCGCGAACGCAACCGCGATGCGGATCCCAATTCGCCCTTCGCGAAGCTGGCCGCGCTGAAAGAGCAACTTGGTGGCCGCAAGGACTAGTCGGGATATTGGACCGTCAGCGCATCGACAAATGGCTCTGGCATGCGAGGGTCGTCAGAACACGCAGCGATGCTGCCAAACTTGTCGAGAAGGGGCGCGTCCGCATCAACGGCGTGCGCGAGACGTCGCCCGGACATGCCGTCAAGGCCGGCGACGTGTTGACGATTGCGCTCGATAGCCGCGTGCGCGTTTTGAAGATCGTCGAATTCGCCGAAAAGCGGGGCGGGGCGGACGCAGCGGTTAGTCTTTACGCCGATTTGCAAGTCCGGCCGGACTGACTATCTGAACTCTGCTTCACTTGCGGCGGTGCACATCCTGCGCTACGCCAATCTCCAAATTCAGACCCGTTCGGAGCTTTGGATGACCTACGTCGTCACCGAAAACTGTATTAAGTGCAAGTACATGGACTGCGTGGAAGTGTGTCCCGTGGATTGTTTCTACGAGGGCGAAAACATGCTCGTGATCCATCCGGACGAATGCATCGATTGCGGTGTATGCGAGCCTGAATGCCCTGCGGACGCCATCAAGCCGGACACTGAGCCCGGCATGGAAAAATGGCTCGAGGTGAATACCGAATACGCCAAGAGCTGGCCGAACATTACCCAGAAGAAAGACGCGCCGGACGACGCGAAAGAATTCGACGGCCAGGAAGGCAAGTTCGAGAAATTCTTTTCTCCCAAGCCCGGCACCGGCGACTGACGTTTGTTATCAGGGCGTAAAATCCCGAAATCAGAATTGCCTTAACCGTAAGCTGAGTTCCTTGGCGGCTGTTTGCGCCGTAAGATCGGATTCGGCCGTAAATCATTGATTTTTGCGGAAAATGTGCTATTATGGCCACAAATAAGCATTGAAGACCCGCGATTTGCCCGGTTGGGCCGCGACGGGTTCCCGGCAAACCGTTGAACGAGGGCGTGATTATCACGCATAGCCGCCGTGTCAGACAAATCGCGTCATAAAAAGAACTCCAAAAAAGATAAGGGTTCCAAGGACAAGGGCTCCAAGAAGGACGCTCGCGCGTCTGCGAAATCCTCAAGCAAAAGAAGCACAATGGCCAAAAAGACTGCAAAATCGTCCGCCAAGTCCTCCAAGAGCAAGACTGTCGCCAAGGCCAAGAAGCCGGCGAAGGCCGCTGGCAAGATTTCAAAGACCGCAGCCAAGGGCGCGGGTCCGAAGGCTGCCAAAGTTGCCGCCCGTGTTGAGGAGCCGAAGAAGGTTCTCACCCAGCGTCAGGGTTTCAAGACCAACGAATACGTTGTCTATCCCGCGCACGGCGTCGGCCAGATTCTTGCGATCGAAGAGCAGGAAATCGCGGGCGCAACGCTCGAGCTGTTCGTCATCAATTTCATCAAGGATAAGATGACGCTGCGCGTGCCGACGGCGAAGGTCGCCAATGTCGGAATGCGCAAGCTGTCCGAGCCGGCGCTGGTCAAGCGCGCGCTCGAAACCCTCAAGGGCCGCGCTCGCGTCAAGCGCACCATGTGGTCGCGCCGCGCGCAGGAGTACGAAGCGAAGATCAATTCGGGTGACATCGTCGCGATTGCCGAAGTGGTACGCGATCTGTTCCGTTCCGAATCGCAGCCTGAGCAATCCTACAGCGAACGCCAGCTTTACGAGGCGGCGCTCGATCGGCTGTCGCGCGAAATCGCGGTCGTGCAGCACATCACCGAAACCGAAGCGGTCAAGGAAATCGAAGCGAACCTCGCAAAGAGCCCGCGCCGCGGTGCAGCCAAAACTGAAACGGATGCGGTGGCTACCGATGGTGACGAGGGCGACGGTGAAGATGGCGAAGACTCCGTCTCCGAAGAAGACGAAGCGGCCTGAAAGCCCCGAACCGATTGAAATGAAAAACCCGGCCGAACTGGCCGGGTTTTTATTTGCATTCGGCGATCTCAATCGACGACGATCTTGACGCGCTCACGCGGCTTGACGTTCGCACGCGCATCGAGGCCATTGAGGATACGGAAGCGTTCCATTGGCCGGTCCACACCCTGCATGCGGTGCGACAGCGTTTCCACCGTGTCGCCCGGCTGAACAGTGATGACCTTGATCCGCAGCGGCCGCGCCGCCTGAATTTCCGCAAGCGTCAGGCGGCGGAACGAACTGACGGTATCGCGGAAAGCCTTGTCGGACTCGTTCGTCTGCTTCTTCGCAGCGAAAATGAAGCGATAAACGTCGCTGCCGAACCTCAACGCATAGGTCCTGAACTGCCATTGCTCGCCGGAGGCTGTTGCGGTCGCGGCCGGAAATCCGTTGATCGTCAGGTCTTCTATCGATGCCTTGTCGACATTGTCCATCCATCCCGAATTGAGATAATCGCCGAGCGATTGATCGGAGGGAACGCGGACCACGTCGAAGCGCATTGCCAGCGCACCGCCGTCCTTCACGCCGACCACGGCCTGCGCGGTGTTTTCAAGAAAGAAAGACTCAGGCGCCTGGAAGGTGAAACCGAGTTTCGGATGCAGAAAGCGCCGTCCGCGGACGAAGCCCTCGCTGGGATCTTCGCCGTAAACGAGATTGTCGATCGCACTTAAATAGGCTTCGCGGTCGCGCTCCACCGATTCCGGCGACGCGTATTGCCGCGCGTTTGCCTGCGCGTTCTGTACGCGTTCGGGGGTTGCCGGATGCGACGAAAGGAAGTCGAGCGAGCGCGGGTCCGCATTGCGCGGCGCTTTCAGCGCGGCGTTGCGCTCCATCGCGGTTAGAAAGCGCGACGCGCCGAACGGATCGAAGTTTGCGCGCGATGAAATGCCGACGCCGATTCCATCGGCTTCGAATTCCTGCTGGCGTGAGAATGTTGTCATGGCGATCTTTGTTTTCGCCAGAGCCAGCGCCGTCAGGTCGGCGTCGTTGCCCATTTCGGCCACGACACGCGTAGTGATCGCGGCTTTCTTTGCTTCTTCCTCGCGGACTGAGGCATGTTTGGCGAGGACGTGCGCCATCTCATGCGCGAGCACCGAGGACAGTTCGGACGTGTCGCTCGCGAGCGCAACAAGCCCGCGCGTGACATAGAGTTGTCCGGTCGGAAGCGCGAAGGCGTTCACCGCGCCGGAGTTCAGAATTGTCACCTGATAGGCCAGATCCGGGCGATCCGACGCCGCAACCAGACGATCGACGGTCTTGGAAATCAGGGCTTGCAGCTTCGGGTCGTCATAGGCACCGCCGTAAGACGAGAGAATGCGCTCATGCTCGCGCTCGGTCGCGGGGGTCTGCGCCGAAGGCTTGTTCGGCTTGACCGGGCCTAGTCCCGGCGTCGATGCAATTTGGAAGCGGCCCATGTCGCCGCAAGCGCCGAGCAATAAGGACGTGCACAACGCGGCGGACGCAAGCAATCGCCCGCGCCGTCCCGATCTGCTCTGCACTTGAAGACTCTTCACGCGTTACTTGCCTTCATCCTGAGGCACAATGTTCTTCGTCATCCCGCCGGCCATGCCGACGATCTCGATCTGTCCGGGGTGGGTCGCTTCAATGCGAGGGCCGCCGCGTCTTTCCACCCAGCCGCGAACCCGGATTGTCTTGCCTTCCAGCGACTTGAAACCCAGCCCCGCCGCCTCGAACGAGGGCATCATGCGCCTTGAAATAGTCACGGCAAAGTCTCGTGTCCATCGCCTTCCGAAATTGACGTAAAACGTCGATCCAGCCTGCCGTGCGGAAAGAACCGGGCCTTCGACGATGGTGAATTGCCCGATCCTCGCCAGAATATCGCCGGGCATTTCAGCGTTTTTTGTGACGGCGGGGCGACCCCAAAGCCCCAATTTTCCTTTGCGGGCGGTTGTTTCAGCCGCTGCCCATTCCGAGGAACATGCCTTGTCGGAGATGCTACCGGAAGCAAGTGCGTCACCCTGGGACAGCAATGTTGTCTGCACTGAGGTATCCGATCCGGCGGAGAATACGATAGCGGCCTGACGGCCATAACGATCCGGCTTGTCGTTTTCCGCACGAAGCGTGACCTCGCGGCCTTCAATCAGCAAAGCGAGTTTGGAGATACGCGCCGCGAGTTTCGGGTCTTCGTATGTCTCGATGCCGGCGAGCATCACCTCGCGTCCGTCAGTGAGACGGAAAGTCCGCGCATCGATGATCGCCTTGACGCGGCCTTCGCCTTGCGGCGCGAAATCGCAGGCGGCAAGAACCGAGTTGCAGCTGGCGACGAAGACCGCGACAACGCCGCACATGTGTTTCAGCATCGGCGGTAATCCCGCAATCGCTGGCCTCAGTTACTATCGCATCAACGCCCGATGAACTTACCCGGCCGCCGTTCTTCGGTCGATTTCACGCCTTCCTTGAAATCCTCGGTCTCGCGCAGCCACGTCTGTTCTTTGAGTTCGTGATCGGTCTGCGCCTGGACGCGATCCGCCAATCCGGCGCGCATCGTCGCGCGCGTTGAAAGCAATCCGAGCGGTGAGTTCTCCGCGATCTCGTTTGCGAGCGCAAATGCGGCTTCGCGGACCTGTTCTTGCGGCACCAGTATGTTTGCGAGACCCATTTTGTAAGCCTCGCCTCCCGTCACGCGGCGGCTGGTGTAGAACATCAGTGCGGCGTTCGTCTTGCCGATGATTTCCGGCAGCGTAACCGTCAGGCCGAATCCGGGATGGAATCCGAGCCGTGTGAAATTTGCCGCAAAGCGCGCCTCGGGACAGGTCACGCGGAAATCTGCGGACACGGCCAATCCCAGTCCGCCGCCGATCGCCGCACCCTGAACGGCAGCCACGATCGGCTTCTTGTTGCGGAAAATGCGCACGGCTTCGATATAAAGGTCGCCGGTCGTGCCGCTGCCTGACGCCGCGTCGCCGGAAAATCCATTCGGCCGGTTGAAGTTCGCGCCCGCGCAAAACGCTTTGCCCTGTGACGCGAGAACAATCGCACGCGCGTTCGTATCTTTATCGATGGCGTCAAGTGCGTCGGCTATCTGGCGAATGAGATCGAGATCAAAAAAATTCAGCGGCGGGCGGCGGATCTCGATCAGCGTGACGTGACCGTGCTTCTCGACGCCGATGTCTTTTGCAGCTGCCATTTCGTTCTCCTAACGTAATCCGAGCCCACGCGCGATGATGCCGCGCAGAACTTCTGTCGTTCCGCCCTGTATCGTCAGTTTCGGAGCGATCTTCGTCGCAAATGCAAGCTGGTCTTCGAGCGTGCGATGGTTCGATGCATCCATGTCCACGAACGCTGCAAGATCGCGCACGCGATGCGGCAGCTTCTGTTCCCATACCGTGCCGAGGTCCTTGACGATAGAAGCCTCGACCACCGGCTCTTTTCCGGCTTGCAGCATGCCCGCGACTGACACCGACATCCGACGCATCGTGTGAAGCTGTGCCACAAGCCGTCCGATGCCTTCCGCGCCGCGCGCATCCGGCTTGTCGCCCAGCGCGCGCACAAGTTCGGTGAGCACGTAGTAAGTTTCGAGAAAACGCTCCGGCCCGCTGCGCTCGTATGCAAGTTCGCTTGTTGCCTGTTTCCACGCGCCGTCGATCTCGCCGAGCACGTGGTCATTCGGGATGAAGGCGTCCTCGAATACGACTTCGTTGAATTCCTTCAGCCCGCTGATCTGCGCAATCGGGTTGACCCTGATGCCCGGCGTCTTCATGTCGACGAGAAATTGCGTCAGCCCGTGACGGCGATTTTCTTTCGTCGGCGGCGAGGTGCGGAAAATGGCCAGCATGTAGTCGGCGATATGCGCCGACGTCGTCCAGATTTTCGTGCCGTTGACGAGCCAGCCGCCATCGGTCTTGGTGGCCTTGGTCTTGGCGGCGAAAAGATCGGAGCCGGAATTCGGCTCGCTCATGCCGATGGAAAAACAGACTTCGCCGCGGCAGATACGCGGAAGAATATCCATCTTGATCCGTTCGCTGGCGAATTTAAGAAGCACCGGTCCGCTCTGGCGATCCGCGACGAAGAAGCGCCGCGTCGGCGCGTTGGCAACACGCATCTCCTCCGTGACGACGAAGCGTTCAAGAAACGTGCGCTCATGGCCGCCGTATTTTTTCGGCCATGTCATGCCGATCCAGCCGCGCTGTCCGACGCGATGGCTGAATTCGGGAATGTCGGTGTCCTCGCGCTGCGGCTCGTGCGGATCGAAGGTGCCTGCTGCGATTTCCTCGGCAAGGAATGCGCGCACTTCGCCGCGCAGCTTTTCGCATTCGGGCGGAAGCCGGATTTGATCGAAGTTGAGGGCTGCGGTCATATTGTTATCCTAGCGCGATGCGACCAGCGGCCACAAATCATCGGCGCCGTTTGCTGCAACCGACTTTCCAAACTCGGTTGCCCACCAGGTTTCGTGGCCGAAATCGTCACGCCATGCCAGCGCGCGCATCGTGTAGCGATGCAGGATATGCTCCATCGAAAAGCCGATTGCGCCGTGCACCTGATGCGCAATGGCCGCACCTTTCTCGGCAGCTTCGGCGCAACGGATTTTCGCGGACGCAACTTCGAGCAGAAGCGCATCGTGCGACGCCTCGCCACTTGCGATGGTATCGGCGGCGGAGCCCGACGCCGTCAGCGCCGCTGCGACTTCACCTGCGAGTTGCGCGAGATTGTGCTGGATCGCCTGAAACTTCGCGATCTTCTTCTCGAAGGCGACACGTTCGTTGGCATAGGCGACGCTGATATTAAGCATTGTCTCGAGCGCACCGGCCATTTGCAGGCTGCGAACCGTCGCGCCCATCAGCATCAGCGACATTGGCGTAAAATTCTTCGGCGCGGTTTTCACGACGACTGGTTTGACGTCGTCGAATACGACAAGATTGGAAGCATCATGGCCGATGGTTTCACCGGCTTCGATACGGCAAGCCAATGTGTCCACAAGCGCGACAACGAAGCCTTTCGGAGTCGTGGCCAAAACTGCGATCTGCGCTTCTTCAGCGAACGGCACGCCGCGCGCGCGACCCGAAAGCATGCCGTCGGCATCCATTGAAATTCGATCTCTCGGAGAACATGGCGCAACGGTCATTGCGCCGGCGGGTGAGGCGATACCGCCTTGCGACAACAGCCAGCCTGCAAGCATGGTCTCGACCAGAGGAACAGGAAGCGCGTGCCGGCCGGCAGCGGAGATGACGCTGAAGCCCTCGGCCAGCGAGACGCTTGCGCCGCCCAAATCCTCAGCGATCCATGACAACGGCAGACCTGCTTCAGTGAGCGCGCTCCACAGCGGCTTTTTCCAGTTGCCGTTTTTCGCGCTGTTGATCGTCTGAGCGTCGGCCAGATCGGCGAAGATTCGATCCGCGGTTTCCGCGACGATGCTCACAGATTCGGACACGTAGCCTCCCGGCCGTCATCGGCGCGACTGAATCTCACACAGCGAAAATCGCCGCCGCCTTTGTTGTTGGGCGTCATGATGATGAAATCTCCAGCGGATGACAAGCGATGAAGCGGTCGGCATGAGGCAGCCATGACGCGAGCGGCATGCACAGAAAGGGCTGTTCTGTGGTGTCATCACCCGATAGCTTGCCGTTCGATCAAACCGGCTTTGGTGCCGGACATCAAAGGGGATCGAAGCGATGGCAAAGCACGGATTGAAAGTGGTTGTGACGGGGTCCGCATCGGGGCTCGGTGCGGCGTCGGCGCAAATCCTTGCCAAGGAAGGCGCAAGCATTGTCATCAATTATTCGTCGAGCAAAAAAGAGGCCGAGCAGACCGCCGATCTCTGCCGCAGCGCCGGCGCTGATGTCGTCGTCGTTCAGGGCGATGTCTCGAAGGACGACGACTGCAAGAAGATCGTCACCGGTGCTGCCCCCTGGGGCAGGCTCGATGCTCTCATCAACAATGCAGGAGTGACCAAGCACAACGCGCATGACAATCTTGACGGCCTGTCGGCGGAAGATTTTCAGCGCATTTATGCCGTCAACACCATCGGCCCCTATCAGATGGTCCGCGCGGCGCGTGCGCTGTTGGAGGCAGGATCGAAGGCGTCCGGACACGCGTCATCCGTCGTCAACGTTTCGTCGGTGGCGGGACTTGCCGGGTTTGGATCGTCGGTCGCCTATGCTGCAAGCAAGGGCGCGCTCAATTCGATGACGCTCTCTCTCGCCCGTGCGCTCGCGCCGAAGATAAGAGTGAACGCGGTCTGTCCGGGCTTCATCGATACGCCGTGGTTCACCAAGGGTCGCGGCGAAGACGCGACCAAATTGATCCGCGACGCGGTCGCCGCAGGCTCGCCGCTTCAGGTGGCGTCAAAGGCAGAAGATGTCGCAGAAATCGTCTGCTTCCTCGCGCGTCCGCAATCAGGCCACATGACCGGCGAACTGGTGCGTGTCGATGCCGGCACGCACCTCGTTGGCTATTCGCTCGGCCGCCCCAGATAGCAGGCGATCAGATTTTGTTGCCGGGATCGGAAATCGTGCCGCGTGCGACGAGTCTGTTCCAGACAAACAGCACAACCAGCGCGCCAACCGTTGCCATGATGTAACCGGCACCTTGATCCGGGCTGTAATGGCCGACGGCCTGGCCGATGAAGGTTGCCAGAAACGCGCCGGCAATTCCGAGCACAATGGTCAAAAGAAAGCCGGTCGGGTTGTTCGGTCCGGGCGAAAGGAGACGCGCGAGGAAACCTGCAACGAGTCCGACCAAGAGAATATGAAGCATTGCTTCGGTCCTTTTCCAATTTTGAAATTAAGCGCAGTTCAGATCATACGTGAGGCTTCATGCTCCGTCGGCAGCTTGCCGTTGGGCGTGAGCCGATTGATGATTTCCGGAAGCTGCTTGGCGAGCTCGGCGAGCAGCACATCCTTCGAGATGCCGGTCTGCGCGCTGATTGTGTTGATCTGGTCAGGACCAAGCGCGTTCGCGAGATCGTTCGCAGAAATCTGCTTGTTGGGGCCGCTGCCGACCCACGAGTTCGCAGTCTCCTCGTGGCCGCCCTGTTGAAGCTGCTTCATCAGATCGCCGAGGCCGCCGCTCAGCACGCTGCCGGCCGCTCCTCCTGCGAGAAGACCGCCGAGCAATCCGCCAAGTCCGCCGCCCGCATTCGCGGTCGTCGTGCCGGGGATCGTCTTGGGTCCGGCAGGTGCCGCAGTCTGCGCGCCGCCGATATGCTTGACGGCCTTGTAGGCAAGCAGTGCCAAAATCGCCATTGTCATCGGCGACATGCCGCCCTTGCTCGGATCGGGCTGACCATGCGGCCCATTCTGCATACCATTGAGAACGTCGAGCAAACCCATCGTGAACTCCTATCGCGTAGCCCCGCGATAACACTAGTGTTCCGTTATGACGGTTACAAGGCAGGCCATGAGCGCACGACTGGTCGAAAATCGAGCCGGGCAGCTGGCCGTGGCATTCGTTATTTTACGACGACGGTTACGTTGATTGTCATTGCGGCCGGCGTAACGCCGTTCTGTTTTCCGACCCATTGAAACGTATAGCTGTCTTCGCCTTTGTAGCCGGGTGCCGGACGATAGACCAAGCGAGTGCGGCTGCTTTCTTCAATCGAACCGTGCCTTGGCTGGACCTTGACTGCCGAACCATAGATGGGGTCGCGGCTCGATTTAATATTATGAGAACATCGTCCGCCGTCGGATTCGCGGTGGAGACTTATCTCCGTTCCAAGTCGGACATTGTAGTTGGGTCCGGTGCACCGTGCCCATGCTGGAGATTGCGCAATGAGAAGTGAGCCGAGAGCTATCGCAATTTTTTGCATGAAACACCGAAGGTTTGAAATACTGTTCTGGAAAGCAATATCCTACGCAGGATAACGAGCTTAGATACTCCGGAAAATGGACTAAAGGCATTTCAGCCATCGAGCCAACGTCATTGCCCGAATGCGATTGTTATTAGGCGGGTAGCGATCACCGGCTTGCTCTGATAAAAATCGGCCGATGGCATGAATCGAGAAACGGTCCCGTAGCTCAGCCGGATAGAGCGGCGGTTTCCTAAACCGCAGGTCGGAAGTTCGAGTCTTCCCGGGATCGCCAATTTTTCCGAACCGTCGAACAAGCGATCTTGATCGCTCTTCGCGCGACAGTGTTGAAATTGAGCCCGCAAAGGGTGTATCGGGCAACATCCGCAAATTGTGCAGCAACAGTCCAAATTCGCATGAGTTCGCTCGAAATGGCAGCAAAACCGAAAACCGCGTTTGTCCTTGCAGGCGGCGGCAGCTTCGGTGCGATCCAGGCAGGCATGTTGCAGGCGTTGGTGGCTCATGGCGCCACCGCCGATTTCGTCGTGGGCTCGAGCGTGGGGTCCATGAACGGGGCGTATTACGCAGGCGACCCAACTCTCGACGGAATGAAAAAGCTGGCTGCAATCTGGCGCGGCCTGACGCGCGACGATGTTTTCCCCGTGTCTCTCCGTTCCTTCATAAGTTTCCTGTGGCGGCGCGATTTTCTCGTCTCGCACAGCGGCATCCGGAAAATCGTCGAGAGCAATCTGACCTATAAGAACATCGAAGAAGCGAAAGTGCCGTTGCATGTCGTTGCAACGGAAATCGTTAGCGGCGATACGGCGGTCATTTCTGAGGGCTCTGCTTCGGACGCCATCGTTGCCAGCACATCGATTCCCGGCGCATTCGAGCCTGTGAAGTACAAGGACAAGTATCTTGCCGACGGTGCCATCTCGAGCAACACGCCGATTAGCGTGGCGGTCAAGCTCGGCGCACAACGGTTGATTATCATGCCGACGGGCTTTGCCTGCGACATGCAGAAACCGCCGGTCGGGGCGGTCGCGAATGTTCTGCATGCGCTGACGCTACTGATCGCGCGGCAGATGACCTACGAGCTGGAAGATATCGACCCGTCGATTGAATATTACGTCGTGCCGCCACTATGTCCGCTGGTCGGATCGCCTTACGATTTTTCGCGGACTGACGAGCATATCGAGCGGGCGATCAAGAGCACCGAAAAATGGATTGCCGAGGGCGGACTTGCGAAACGGGAAATACCCGGAGAGATGCGGCCGCACAATCACTGACAGTCTTGGTCCCGCGTTCTGCGCTCTGCACCCGCATATTGCTTTGCAATAAAAACTTCACTTTGAATTGTAGGCGGTCTGTGATCGTTCTTGCGACGAATGGCGCGGATATCGTTGCGCCCCCGCAGCAACCAGCCTATCGACCCCGGAACCGAACCCGGCCATCATGTAAGCGGCTGAATCGTTGCCGGACTATTCACCGAGGCTTCCATGCAAACGCTCATGCTCCCGTTTTCGCCGCGGTTCATCATTCTCACGCTTTGCGTTGCCTTCACGGTACTGCTGTCGGCAGGCGTTATTTACGATCCGGATGACTGGTTTCTATTCGCAATTCCGCTTGCCGTCTTCGCCGCACTCGCGGTGCTCGGCTTTCATGACTTGATTCAGAAAAGTCACGCGGTTCTTCGCAACTACCCGATCTCCGCGCATCTGCGATTTCTGCTCGAGGAAATCCGGCCGGAGATGCGGCAATATTTCTTCGAGAGCGAGAAGGACGGCAAGCCGTTCAGCCGCGATATGCGCGCGGTGGTCTATCAGCGCGCCAAAATGGTGCTCGACAAGCGCCCGTTCGGCACGCAGGAAGAAATTTACCAGACCGGTTTCGAGTGGATGCATCATTCGGTCGCGCCGAAGCCGCTCGCCGACGAGCATTTTCGCATCAAGATCGGCGGACCTGACTGTGCAAAGCCGTATTCCGCCTCGGTCTTCAACATCTCGGCGATGAGCTTTGGCGCACTTAGTCCGAACGCGGTGCGTGCGCTCAATTCCGGCGCCAAGAAGGGCAACTTCGCGCATGACACCGGTGAAGGCGGCGTCAGCCCCTATCACCGTGAAAACGGCGGCGACATCATCTGGGAAATCGGATCGGGTTATTTCGGCTGCCGCAATCCCGACGGTACGTTCAATCCTGAAAAGTTCGCCGCGACGGCAAGCGACGATCAGATCAAGATGGTCGAATTGAAAATCAGCCAGGGTGCAAAACCCGGACATGGCGGCGTGCTGCCCGCCGCCAAGGTCTCAAAGGAAATTTCGGACATCCGCGGCGTTGCAATGGGCGAGGATTGCATTTCTCCCGCCTATCACCGCGCATTCTCGACACCCATCGAGATGATGCATTTCATCGGCGAGATGCGGCGTCTGTCCGGCGGCAAGCCTGCCGGCTTCAAGCTGTGCATCGGTCATCGTTGGGAGTTCCTCGCGATCTGTAAGGCGATGGTGAAGACTGGAGTCTATCCGGATTTCATCGTTGTCGATGGGAAGGAAGGCGGCACCGGCGCCGCGCCTCCGGAATTCATGGACCATCTCGGCATGCCAATGCGCGAGGGCGTCAATTTCGTTCACAACGCCCTTATTGGAATCAATGCGCGCAATCGTGTCCGCATCGGAGCGGCGGGAAAGATCGCGACCGCTTTCGACATCGCGCGCGCCATGGCGCTTGGAGCCGATTGGTGCAATTCGGCGCGCGGTTTCATGTTCGCGCTCGGCTGCATTCAATCGCTGAGTTGTCACACCGATCGCTGTCCGACCGGCGTGACGACACAGGATCCGACCCGCAATCGCGCGCTCGTCGTGCCCGACAAGGCGACGCGGGTTTACAACTATCATCGTGCGACCTTGCATGCGTTGGCGGAATTGATCGCGGCCGCAGGCCTCAATCATCCCGAAGAAATCCGGCCGATTCACTTCTCGCATCGTATCTCTGCAACGGATGTTCTTTCGTTCGCGCGGCTGTATCCTGAGCTTGCGCCGGGCGAGTTGCTCACGGGCAAGACCGAAAGCCCGCGTTTCGCCAATCATTGGGCGCTGGCGCAGGCCGAATCCTTCGCTCCATCTTCGGCAACTCCGTCTTACGTTCCAATTCGAGCGCGCGTCTAGAATTCGCCGTGCAGGCGGCCGGAGAAAATCGAGACCGGACCGCGATCCATGTTGTAGGCCGGGTTGACGATCAGCTGGTAGTTCGTCGTGAACGTGAAAGCCTTGCTGAGCGCGAATGCGTAGTAAGTCTCGACGATTCGTTCGGTGCTGTAATTTAGTTGTCCATCGCCAATCAGCAGACCGTTCCCGCCTGCGGCGAGGAAAGCGCGATGTGCGCCTGAGAGGCCGTTCACCGCGCCGCCGAACGCAAATGTGTCGGACGGGCGTCCCCAGGAATTTCCCTTGATCGAAACGCCGCCGGACACGCTGCGGTCGATGTCCGTGAACGACAGAATTTCATTCTGACCGTCGTTCCAGCTTGCGCGCGCGAACACGCCGACATCCGATGCAATCTGCTGCTCGGCGTTGGCGTAGAATCCGTATTTCGAGCGGGTGCGCCGTGAAGCGGTCGTCACATCGTTGATATCGAGAGCAGGGTTAGCTGCGATTATTGCGAGAACGTCGCGATAGTTCGCGGTGTTGCCCTGATTGCCGAACAAGCCAAGCCGCAGCTTGCCGGGCTGGTTCATGATCGAATATCGCTGTTCCAATTCGACAAGCGCGCCACCGGTCTTAGAGTTCAAGACGTCGCTATTTGGCGCGGACGGAACCTGAAACAGGCCCGCGCGCAGCGCCCAGTCCTTGCGGTTAAGTTCGACCACAGCTCCGCGCGTCATACCTGGCAGGTCCGCCGGGAAATCGTAGGCCGCCGACGACCACATGGCCCAGTTCATGAAATCCGCGCGCGGATCCTTGGCATAGGAATTCCCGTCGAAGAAATCGCCGATCGCAAAGCGGCCGACGGTGACGGTGACGCGGTCGATGTCGCGTTTACCCGCAAGCTGCATCGGTCCGTCGGCAACGTCTTCCTGTTTGCCGCCAAGCCCGAATGTCTGCTTGAAATAATAGCGTTGCGCGCGGAAGCGGGGATATTCTCCGCCGCCCTTCTGCGCTTCGCCGTTCGGAAATCCCGCCACGCCCAATGTGCCGGCAAGTCCGAAACCCTGTGCCAGTTCAGGATTGAAATAAAACTCGCCGCCGTCCCACAGCCGCCAGCCGAGGAACGCGTCAACCGTCCACGTCTCGCGGCCCTGACTGATCGGCAAAAGGCTTTGCGGTCCCTGATAGGGAGAACGGAACGAAGGATAGCCTTGCGTGACGAACGTGGTCTGACCGTAGATATTCCAGTCTTGAGATTCCGGAAGCGCCATACGCTTGAGCGACGAGTCTTTAGCGGACCAAACTGGCGTATCCCACAGATGATAATTCATGCCGAGCTTGATGGTTTGAACCCTTGGATCGACGTTCGCATTGGGAAGCGGTACGTCCGCGAGCCCGTAGGTTCGCGCGCCAAGATCGATGTAATTATATTCGATCTTGCCGCTCCATGGCCCGCCCACCGCGAACTCAACGCCGGCGCCTGCGACCCAGCCGAAATGCGCGCGCGCCTTCTGCGCGATAATGTTGTCAGCGCCATCGTTCAGATCGATATGCGTCGCGCCGAACGCGAGACCGCCGGTGACATAGGGCAGCAATGTGCCGAACGCGTAACCGGCACGTCCCCGCACCGTGCCGAAGTAATCGAATGTTGTATTAAACGGCGCTGGCGTCAGCTTCGGCCTGTCCGGCGGGCTTGCGAAAGAAACGTCCGCCTCGGCGCCGATCACGATATTGTTCGGAAGCTGAAGATTGTATCCGGCCTGATAACCGCCGATCAGTCCGGTGATGCTGTGAGGAAAGAACGCGCCCTGCAACGGCAGCGGATTGGTGCCCGGCCCGAAGCCGCCGAAACCGTACCCGGTGTGCGCGCCAGCATAGACGCCGGTCCAATCGAAGTACGTTGCCATGCGCGGCGCTTTCACCGGCTTGTCCGCCGCCATCGCGCAGTCGAACGACAATGCGCCGAGTGCTGTGCCAGCAAGCAGCCGCATCGCGATTTGTCTGTGTCGTTGCAATTTGCGAATCATGGCACGCGATCCGGGCACTTCGTCAGGTGACGTGCTTTGCCATGATCGAATTCGAAGCGCCACTTCGCGTTGCGAAGCCGCTCGCGTGTCATTCTCGCGTTACAAAGTTGCACGACAAACTTCCCGCCAAACCCTCGCGGGACAGACAGCAGTAGTTGCGAATGATTGTCAATAACTATTGCGAATCACTTGCAATAAGAAGTGACCTATTCCACAAGCTACTGATTCCACGGCAATATTTCTGGCCGATTTTCGAGTCTTTTCAAGTCGAAGCGGTTGACGTCGTCCAGCAGCTCGCAAAACGCGCGCGCGCCGAATTCGATCAGCGCCCTTCCCTTGTCAGCTGACGCGAGCGTTGCGTCGCCGACTGCGCCTTGCGGGTTGAGATCTTGTGCGGCCCAGGCGAATTGCGCCGGGCGGTTTGCCGACAGCCAGCGGAATTCGCTCGCCATTGCTTGAGCAGATGAAGCGAACGTGCCGATCCGGCCCTTCCGGACCTGCTCGGGAAATGCTGCCAGCATGATCGATGTCTCAACCGCGCCGCCATGAATCCCGTAACGAATTTCATCTTCCGGGACCAAACCCTCCGGCACGCCGAACCGGCTCCAGCTTGTGGTGACGGCAAGCATCCCGTGCTTCGCCCGCATGTCCTGCGCGATCAATGCCATCGCGGCGCTGTTGCCGCCGTGGCTTGTCACGATGACGAGCTTGCGGATTCCTTTCGCGGCGATGTCGTCGCCGATCGCCATCCACGATTTGAGCGCGTCGTTTGTCGAAAGCGTCCGCGTGCCAGGAAAGTCCTTGTGTTCGGTCGAAATTCCGATTTGCTCTATCGGGAGAAGCGTCGCGGGAATGTCCTTCGGCAATAGTTCGCGAACGCGCGCGAGGTAGGCTTTTGCAATCAGCGTATCCGTCTCGAGCGGCAGATGCGGCCCGTGCTGCTCGGTCGCTGCGAGCGGCAGCACGGCGATCCAGCCGGATGTCGCGTCTTTGCTGACGTCCGGCCAGCGGATAGCCGTCCAGTCGCGGTCGGGTACGGCTGTCGTCATGCGGCCACTTTGTGCGAGAGAGATTCCATTGCGCGCAATTGCAGGGTAGCTTCGCGCGCATTCTAGCTCAAGGACATCGACGGAGCCCGGCCATGTTGCATCGCTTGAGTTTCGCCGCCGGCGTGGCAACGCTGCTGACGGTGTCCCCGGCATTGCCGCAGAAAGCAACCGATCTCGACAAGGTTTCGTTCGGCACCAACTGGGTCGCCGAAGCTGAGCATGGCGGATTTTTTCAGGCGGTCGCAGACGGCACTTACAAGCAATACGGTCTCGATGTCACGATCGTGCCGGGCGGGCCCAACGTCAACAACCGCATTCAGCTGATTGCGGGCAAGATCCATTTCTTCATGAGCGCGAACACGCTGCAATCGTTCGATGCGGTTGCCAACAACGTGCCGGTCGTTGCCGTCGCGGCGATGTTCCAGAAGGATCCGCAGGTGTTTCTCGCGCATCCGGACTCGAAGGTCGCGAAACTGGAAGACCTCAAGCCGCTGACACTGTTCGTGTCGAAGGAAGGCATGCCGACCTACTTTCAATGGCTGAAATCGGAATACGGCTTCAGCGAGGACAAGGTGAAGCCATATACCTTCAACGCGCAGCCATTTCTGGCCGACAGGAAAAGCGCGATGCAAGGTTACGTGACATCCGAACCGTTCGCTGTCGAGCAGCAGGCGAAATTCAAACCCATTGTGATTTTGCTAGCCGACTACGGTTTCAGCACCTACTCGACGCTGATCGAGACGCGCATCGATTTCGCCGAGAAGAAACCCGATCTCGTGCAACGCTTCGTCGATGCGTCGATTATCGGCTGGTACAACTATCTCTACGGTGACAGCAAGCCGGGCAATGCGCTGATTAAGAAACTCAATCCCGAGATGAGCGATGAACTGCTTGCCTATTCCATCGACAAGATGAAGCAATATGGCATCGCCGATTCCGGCGATACGCTGAAGGACGGCATCGGCGCGATGAGCGACGCGCGAATGGCGGATTTCTTCGGCAAGATGGTGAAGGCCGGAATCGTCCAGCGCGACCTCGATTACCGCAAGGCCTACACGCTGCGTTTCATCAACAAAGGCGTCGGTCTCGAACTGCGGCCGAAGAACTGATGGCGCAATCGTGACCTTTCTCGAAACTAGTGCTGCGGACAGCCCGCTGCCGTCCGGTGTCGCGGTCCAGATGCGCGGCGTCACCAAGACTTATCCGAACGGCGTCACAGCACTGGGGCCGCTCGATCTTTCCGTGCGTTCCGGCGAGTTCGTCTCGCTGCTTGGCCCGTCAGGCTGCGGTAAATCGACCGCGCTGAAAATCATTGCCGGATTGAGTGAGGCGACCGCCGGCGGGATTCGAGTTGCCTCGCGCGGCGACCGCGATTGCTCACGTCGCGATATCGGCTTTGTGTTTCAGGAGCCGACACTGATGCCGTGGCGAACCGTGCGCGGCAACGTCGCGCTTCCGTTCGATCTTGCACATGTTTCCCGGCGCGATGCCGAGACCCGCGTGAACGATGTGCTGGCGCAGGTGGGACTGGCTGAATTCGCCAATGTCTATCCGCACGAATTGTCGGGCGGAATGAAGATGCGGGTTTCGCTCGCGCGTGCGTTTGTGACCGATCCGGACATTCTGCTGCTCGATGAGCCTTTTGCCGCGCTCGATGAAATCACGCGCTTCAAGCTGAACAACGATCTGTTGTCGCTATGGAGAAAGCTGAACAAGACGATTCTGTTCGTCACTCATTCGGTTTTCGAATCGGTTTATCTCTCGCAGCGCGTGCTGGTGATGACATCGCGTCCCGGCCGCATCGCCGGCGAATTCCGAATCGACGCAGCGCAATCCCGCGGCGAGGATTTCCGTACCTCGGCTGAATATGCAGCCTATTGCCGCGATGTCTCGGCGGCGCTTGCGAAGGCCACAAAATGATACGGGACAGAACCTCAACGCGTTTCATGCAATACGCGCTTCCTTTGCTCGCGCTCGCCGGCGGCATCGCGATCTGGGAGGCGATCGTTCAGGTCAAGAATATTCCGCCTTATGTTCTGCCTGCGCCGACCCTCGTCCTTACGACGCTCATCCACGATTGGCCGGCCTTGTCGGAATCGCTTTTGACAACGCTGCTCACGACCGTTGAAGGTTTCGCCGCTGCGGCCATTGGCGGCATTGCGATCGCGCTTCTGTTCAGCCGCTCGAAATGGCTTGAATATTCGTTTCTGCCCTATGCGGTCATTCTCCAGGTGACGCCGGTAATTGCCATCGCGCCGCTGCTGCTGATCTATCTGCCGCAGCATGTCGCGGTTGTCGCCTGCGCCTGGATCGTCGCGTTTTTCCCTGTGCTGTCGAATACGGCGCTCGGATTGAATTCGGTGGACCGCAATCTGTCCGGGCTGTTCGATCTCTATGGCGCATCGCCCGCCCAGAAATTACTCCATTTGAAATTGCCATCGGCGCTGCCGCATATTCTTGGCGGGTTGCGGATTGCCGGAGGCCTGTCGCTGATCGGCGCGGTGGTCGCCGAAATCGCCGCAGGGTCCGCGGGCTCGGGTTCCGGGCTTGCGTATAGAATCGCGGAATCCGGCTACCGGCTCAACATACCGCGCATGTTTGCCGCGCTCGTGCTGCTGTCCGCTGCTGGAATTGTGATCTATTTGGCCCTCTCGCTGATCTCATTTCTTGTGCTACGACGCTGGCACGAAAGCGCGCTCGGAAAGGATAGTTGATGGTTTCTGCGGACAAGGTTGATGTGCTGGTTTACGGACCGTCGAAGCCGGTTATCGACGACGGCTTTCCAGCCAATTTCGTGCTTCACAAATTTCAGAACCAGCACGATCTCAGTCGCTTGGCCGCAGATGCTGCGGGCCGGATTCGCGGCATCGCTGTTACTGGTCTCGTGCAGGCGGACGCGGCGATGCTCGCGCGCTTCCCGAAGCTCGAAATCGTCTCGAGCTTCGGCGTCGGCTACGATCACGTCGATTCCAGATATGCCGCCGAGCACAAGATAATTGTCTGCAACACGCCGGACGTGCTGACGGAGGAAGTCGCCGATACCGCGCTCGGCCTTCTGATCGCGACGGTGCGCGAATTCATCCAGGCCGACAAATATCTGCGCGCGGGAAAATGGGCTGCCGCAGCATTCCCTCTGAGTGCGGGATCGCTGCGCGATCGCACTGTCGGTATTGTGGGCATGGGACGTATTGGTCAGGCCATCGCGCGCCGCCTCGAAGCGTCGCTCGTGCCTGTCGTGTATCACTCGCGCAATCCGGCCAACGGCGTGAAATACAAACACTACCCGATGCTGCTCGATATGGCGAAGGACGTCGATACGATGATCGCCATCACACCGGGCGGCGCGTCGACGGCGAAGATGATAAACGCGGACGTTCTGAAGGCGCTCGGGCCGCGCGGCGTTTTCATCAATGTCGCGCGCGGTTCGGTGGTCGACGAGCCGGCTCTGATTAAGGCGCTCAAGGACGGCACGATTATGGCCGCAGGTCTCGATGTGTTTGCGAACGAGCCGAGTGTACCGGAGGAATTGCGTATCTTGCCGAATGTCGTGCTGCTGCCGCATATCGCATCCGCATCGGTGACGACGCGCAACGCAATGGATCAGCTCGTCGTGGACAATCTCAAAGCGTGGTTCGGCGGCAAGCCGCCTCTGACGCCGATTGCCGAGACGCCGGTGAAAGGCCGCTGAACGTGCTGCGTCTGCTCGCTGCCACTGTCATTGCGATGTTGTTCTGTGCGCCATCTTTCGCGCAGGATACCCGCTCGCTGACCAATGACATGATCGGGCAGTGGGAGCTCTCGACGGCAGGCCGCGACAAGACCTGCGTTGTGACGCTGAAAGGCGATACGACACCGCAAGGCCTGAAACTCGAACTCGACAAGGGCTGCGGCGATGCGTTGCCGTTCACGAAGAACATCGCCGCATGGAGCGTGAAGGGCCTCGACATCGTTCGTCTTCAGGACGCCAAAGGCCAGCCGGTGATCGATGTGACCGAAGTCGAGAGCGGCATTTTCGAGGGACAGCGCCCCAACGAAGGCGTGTACCTTCTGCAGAATCTCGCCGCTGCGCGCGCGCTGTCGAAATCGACCGATCAATTGATCGGCGACTGGTCGCTGGTTCGCGACAGCGGCAAGACGATCTGCGGCCTGACGCTGACCAATACCGAAACCGATAAGCCGGACAATTTTGCTGTCTATCTCAAACCGCGTTGCGATCCGCTGGTGGCGACATTCGCGCCGACGGTCTGGCGCATCGAGCGTGGCGAACTGCTGCTGCAATCCGCCAAAGGCGAAATCTGGCGGTTCGAGGCCGACGACAACGCGCAGTGGCGTAAAATTCCCGAAAGCGCCGATCCGCTTATCCTCGTCCGCCAATAAGCCGGTTTCACATCAACCGCATGCCCCTCAGACTTGAGTGCCCGTTCTTGCCGACGATGATGTGATCGTGGACCGCAATCCCAAGCGGACTTGAGATCGCCATGATCGACTTCGTCATCTGAATGTCGGCGGTCGACGGCGTCGGATCGCCGGATGGATGATTGTGCACTAGGATGATCGCAGTCGCTGACAATTCCAGCGCGCGCTTGACGACTTCGCGCGGATAGACCGGTGTGTGATCGATAGTGCCGACCTGCTGCAATTCATCGGCAATCAACTGATTGCGCTTGTCGAGAAACAGAATGCGAAACTGTTCCTTGTCGGCGAAGGCCATCGACGTGCGGCAATAGTCGATGACGTTCGACCATGACGACAGCATCGTCTTCTGTTTGACCTGTCCCTTGGCGATGCGGCTCGCGGTCGCCGCGATCAGCTTGATTTCGGTGATCGCCGAATCCCCGAGACCGTCGATCTCCTTGAGCAGCGTTTCCGGCGCATGTACTGTCTCGGCGAAAGAACCGAACTTCGCGATCAGGGACTTCGCCAGCGGCTTCACGTCGCGTCTCGGCAGCGCGCGAAACAAAACCATTTCGAGCAATTCGTAGTCGCTCAATGCGTCCGCCCCCGCGTCGCGAAACCGGTCGCGCAGCCGCTCGCGATGGCCGTGATAATGCGGCGCTTCGGAAAATCCGTCCTTTGTTGGATTACCGGACCTTGCAGACATTTTTGGACGCATACTCGATTGTGCATCCAGCATGCCGCGTCCGGCAGCATTTGCAATCGACAATTGTGCTGCGATTACGCTGTTTTATAAGGCGGCTTGTGCAGACCGCGCGGCGACGTCGTGAAAATCTCGACGCCTGTCGCTGTGACGCCGACGGAATGCTCGAATTGCGCCGACAACGAACGGTCGCGCGTCACGGCAGTCCAGCCGTCGGAGAGAATCTTCACATGCGGCTTGCCGAGATTTATCATCGGCTCGATGGTGAAGAACATCCCGGGCTTGAGTGCCACGCCTTCGCCGGGACGGCCGACATGTATGATGTTCGGCTCGTCATGAAACATGCGGCCCAGTCCGTGGCCGCAGAAATCGCGCACCACGCTCATCTGCTGCGGCTCGACGAAGCTCTGGATCGCATGACCGATGTCGCCGGTGGTGGCGCCAGGCTTCACCGCGGCGATGCCGCGCATCATCGCTTCATAGGTCACGTCGATGAGCCGTTCGGCGCGCCGCGAAATCTCGCCGACCGCATACATGCGGCTTGAATCACCATACCAGCCATCGACGATGATGGTGACATCCACGTTGACGATGTCGCCTTCCTTCAACTGCCGGTCGCCCGGCATGCCGTGGCAGACGACGTGGTTGATCGAGGTGCAGGTTGAATAGCGATAGCCCCGATACATCAGCGTCGCGGGGTAGGATTTATGATCGAACGCAAACTTGCGGACGAAATCGTCGATCTGCGACGTGAAGATTCCCGGACGCACGATCGCCGCCAATTCGTCGAGGCATTGCGCGACGGCCTGACCGGCCTTGCGCATGCCGGCGAACGCAGCCGGGCCGTGCAGCTTGATCTGCCCGGTTTTGCGCAAAGAATTCTCGGTGGCTTCGACGTAGTTCATGAGAGGGGTGGGGCTCAGTTGCCGGATACGAATTGAAAGCCGAATTTAATGGCTCCTGGCATTTTCGCAACCCGCCTGTCGCGTGGGGCTGGCATTCGCTTACCCCGAGGAATCGATCACGCTTTCGACAGGCAATGCGCCGCCGCGCACGCGGATTTCGCGGACCGGATAGGGCACGCGGATGTTTTCGCGCTTGAAGGCGTCCCACAGTTTCAGCATCACCTCGCTGCGAACATTGTCCGCGCCGACATCGAGATCCGCGACCCAGAAGGTGAGGGTGAATTTCATGCTGATTTCGGCAAACTCGGCCAGAAGACAGATCGGCTGCCTGAAGCTCGCAACGCTCGGCGTGTTCTTGGCGATGTCGACCGCGAGCTTGCAGACGACATTCGGATCGGCGTCGTAGTTCGTGGCGAAGTTGACCTTCACCAGCATGGTCTTGTCGGTATAGGTCCAGTTCACGACTTTCTGCGTGATCAGGTCTTCGTTGGGGATCAGAAATTCCCGGCCGTCGCCGGCCGCCACTGAAATATAACGCGTGTTCATCGCGCTGATGCGGCCCGAACTGTCGCCGACGGTGACGAGATCGCCCGGCTTGACCGATTTGTCGGCCAGCAGAATGACGCCGCTGATGAAATTGGCGATGATCTTCTGCAATCCGAAACCGACGCCGACACCGATTGCGCCCGAAAACAGCGCGAAGGCAGACAGGTCGATCCCGAGCGAGCCCATCACCAGTGCAATCGTGACGACAATCAGGATGACGCGCGTCAGCTTGATAAGCAGAACCTGAATGGAGGGCGTCAGGTCGTGGGAGCGGGCGATCCGCACTTCGAGAAACTTGCTGGCGACCCCCGCCAGCCACAGGGCGACGGCAAGCAGCACGGTCGCCTTGATGATGAGCAGCGGGGTGAGACGCAGCGTGCCGACCACGATCGACACCGAGTTCAGCGCATCGGCGATATCGTCCAGTCTGCCGATGATGCTGAGCGCGGCGATGGCCCATGCGGTCAGCGAGACCACGCCGACCACGAACTGATTTTTGATGAGGCCGGTCGCGAGGCGGATGATGATCCATGCGGTCGCGAGACTTGTCGCGATCGACAACAGATAGCCGCGGTTCAGAACTTCCGTCTGAACGAGAACGATGCGCGCCACGCTCGTGATGAGCGCGAAGATGATTGTGCCGGCGTGCTTCATCAGGACGCGGATCAGCACGCGCAGCGGCGCAGGCAGACCCATGCCGAGCGACGCCGGATCGAACTTCGCACGCAGGAAACCCGCGCAGGCCAGCGCAATTCCGGCCGCCGCCAGCACGATCCCGATCTGCATGTAGAACCAGGCGGAGGTGATGTAGATTTCCGCCGACCGGATCGCCGTGCTCAATGCCTGCTGAAGATCGGCCCATTCCATCGCTTGTCTCGTTGTCCGGCGCGGGAGGCCCGCAGATTGATTCGATGCTGTGCCAGAATCTCACATTCCCGAGGCGGGAGCTTCCGGCTTTTGTGCGCGCGGCGACTTAACACCAGCAAATCGGGCACAATCGTGGTCGATACGACAAATCGGTTGGCGTGCGCCGCCTGCAACGATATGCATGCAGGTGCAGGTATTTGCGGGAAAGGATCAGCGGTTTTATGGCGTCTCTGGACACGGTCAGCATCGCCATTCTGCTCGGCGCGGTGCTCGTTATGGCAGGCATCTTGTCCAGCCTGCTGGCCTTGCGGTTCGGTGCGCCATTGCTGCTCGTGTTCCTTTTCGTCGGCATGGCTGCGGGCGAAAGCGGTCCCGGCCGGCTGCATTTCGACGACGTGCGCACGACCTATCTCGTCGGCTCGGTCGCGCTGGCGCTAATTCTTTTCGATGGCGGCCTCAAGACGCGATTTCAAAGTATCCGCGCCGTGCTCGCGCCGTCGGCGGTGCTTGCGACAATAGGCGTGCTGCTGACGGCGCTGATAACCGCGCCGGTCGCGAAGTACGCTCTCTCGCTTGGCTGGACCGAGGCGTTTCTCGTCGGAGCCGTGATTGCCTCGACCGACGCGGCTGCCGTGTTTCTTCTGGTGCATGCGCAGGGATTGCGTCTTCGTCCGCGTGTTGGCGCAACACTCGAAGTGGAATCCGGCACCAACGATCCTTTCGCGATCTTTCTGACATTGGTGCTCGTGGAGTTTCTGTCGCTCGGACAAAGCACGCCCGGTCACATCGCGATCGAGTTTGTCCGTGAAGCCGTTCTCGGCGGCGTGTTCGGCATTGCCGGCGGCTGGCTTGTCGTTGTGGCACTCAATCGCGTCGCTTTGCCGCAGGGCCTGCACGCGCCGTTCGTCACGACAGCCGCGCTCGTCATTTTCGGTCTATCGCAAATCTCGCATGCCTCGGGATTTCTGGCGGTCTATCTCGCCGGCATGATGATCGGCAACCGGCCGACGCGCGCGCACAATTCCGTGGTGGCGTTTCTGGATGCCGCGACATGGCTCGCGCAGATCGTGATGTTTGTGCTGCTCGGTCTGCTGGTGTCGCCGGAGCGGACAATCGCCAGCACGATACCTGCGATTGCGGTTGCGCTGGTGCTGATGCTGGTCGCGCGGCCGGTCGCGGTGTTTCTGTGTCTTGCGCCATTTCGATTCAACTGGCGGGAAAAGACTTTCGTTGCGTGGGTCGGATTGCGCGGCGCGGTCGCGATCTTCCTTGCATCGATTCCGTTGCTTGTCGGTCTGCCGAACGCCGCCGTCTATTTCGACGTCGCCTTCATCGTCGTCATTATCTCGCTGCTGCTTCAAGGCTGGACGCTGGCTTTTGCCGCGCGCCAGCTTCACGTCGCGCTCCCTCGCACCGACAAGGGCCCGCGCCGTGTCGAACTGGATTTGCCGGGCCAGCTCGAACAGCAGCTGGTCGGCTATTCGGTGCGCGCCAACAGCCTGTTTCTCAAGCGCGGCCTGATCCCCTCATGGTCGAAGCCGACGCTGGTCATCCGCGACGAGAAGATTCTGTCACCGATGGAAGCCGAGCCGGTGGTGAAGGGCGACTACATCTATCTTTTGGCGCCGCCGGAGAAAGCGGAGGCGCTGGATCGCTTCTTTTCCGACATGCATATCGTTCCCGCGCCGGATCCGCATCTGCTCGGCGACTTCACGGTGCCCGGCGACGTGACGCTCGGCGCGGTCGCGGAAGCCTATGGCGTGTCGGTCGACGACGACAACGCAAAGCGGACGCTCGCCGATTATTTCGACATCCATCTCGATCACGCGCCGCGCGTCGGCGCAACATTGCCGCTCGATTCAATTGTGCTCGTTGCGCGCAGTATCGGCGGCAATCGCGTTAACGTTGTCGGCCTGAGGCTGCCGGAAGACGAGGACGATGCGCCGAAACCGCCGACGAAAGTCGGCGGTCTGACACGAAAATTTCTGCGTGCCTTCACGTCGTTGACGCGGCTGGAGAAAAAGACCTAGGCGGACTTGTCGAGAATCTCGGCGCGGCCCTCGGCGACGATTTTTCCGCGTTTCAGGATCACGACTTTCGTTGCAAGCTGGCGCAGCTCGCCGGCATCGTGGCTGACATAGACCATCGGCACGCGCGCCTCATCCCGCAGCCGGATCAGATAGGGCAGAATTTCATCCTTGCGCTCGTCGTCGAGCGAACCGAGCGGTTCGTCGAGCAGGATCAGTTTCGGCCTTGCCAGCAACGCGCGGCCAAGCGCGATCCGCTGCTTTTCTCCGCCCGAAAGCTGCGCCGGACGGCGATCGAGCAGATGGCCGATGCCGAGAAGCGCAATAGTGCCGGCTTCGCCCTGCGGATCGGATGCAAGGCCGTTCATGCGCCGCCCATAGTCGAGATTTTGCCGCACGTTCAAGTGGGGAAACAGCCGCGCATCCTGAAATACATATCCGATGCGCCGGCGATGCGGCGGCAAATGGATTTGCGAAACAGTGTCGTCGAGCATCGTGTTATCGAGCGCGATGCTGCCGCGATCGGGCTTTGTCAGACCCGCAATGAGATTGACCAGCGATGTCTTTCCGGCACCTGACGGGCCGAACAGTCCAGTTACAAGTCCCGCGCCCTCGAATTTCGCTTCGAGCGTGAAATCGCCGATCCGTTTTGCGATGTCGATCCTCAGCACGCTCAGAATCCGTGCAGGCGGCTGGTCGCGCGGCGCGCGAGAATTTCGGACGCCACAAGTGCAGCCATCGCAATGGCAATCGAAACAACGACGAGGCGAAGGGCCGCCGCATCGCCGCTTGGCGTCTGCGTCAGCGAATAGATCGCCGCCGAAATCGTCTGCGTCTCGCCGGGAATGTTGGACACGAACGTAATCGTCGCGCCGAATTCGCCGATGGCTTTTGCGAAACCGAGCACCATGCCTGCAAGAATTCCCGGCAGCGCCAGCGGCAATGTCACGGTGAGAAACACGCGCCACGGCGCTGCACCGAGCGTGCTTGCCGCCTGCTCAAGTTTTCTGTCCACCGCCTCGATCGACAATCTGATCGGGCGAACCAGCAGCGGGAATGCCATCACGCCGCAGGCGAGCGCAGCACCTGTCCAGCGAAACGCGAACACGATGCCGAGATGATCGGCAAGCCACGCGCCGACAAGGCCTTTGCGCCCGAATGTCAGCAGCAGCAGATAACCCGTGACGACCGGCGGCAAGACCAGCGGCAGATAGATCAGCGCATCGAGCGCGGCCTTGCCCCAGAAATTCCGCCGCGCCAATAGCCACGCGACCGCAATGCCGAGCGGCGTCGCGACCAGTGTTGCGACCGTCGCGACGCGCAGGGACAGCTGGATCGCCGTCCAGTCCTCTGGCGAGAGATCGAGCACGCGCGATCAGGACGTCGGCTTGATGAGATAGGTGAAGCCGTACTTCTCGAAGATCGACTTCGCCGCTTCCGATTTCAGGAATGCGAGATAACCGGCCGCATCGGTTTTCGCGGTCGCTGTTGCCGCGACCGGATAGACGATCGGCGGATGCGAATCCGCCGGGAACGCGCCGACGATCTTCACGCCCGGCTCGACTTTCGCATCTGTCTCGTAAACGATGCCGAGCACGGCTTCGCCGCGTGCGACAAGTGCAAGTGCTGCGCGCACGCTTTCCGCCATTGCGAATTTCGATTCCGCTGCCTGCCACGACCCGAGTTTTTCCAGCGCGGCCTTGGCGTATTTGCCGACCGGAACGGCTTTCACATCGCCGGTCGCGATCTTGCCGTCGCCAGCGAGCTTGGCGAGATCGAAGCCCTGACCGATCTTTACATCTGCGATCCTGGAATCCTTCGGCGAGATCAGCACGATCTTGTTGCCGAGCAGATTGACGCGCGTTGAATCGTTCACCGTTTTCTTTCCGGATGAATAATCCATCCAGTCGGTGTCGGCAGAAATGAAAATATCCGCAGGCGCGCCTTGCTCCATCTGCTTTGCGAGCGCCGAGCTTGCAGCATAACTCGGCGTCACTTTTACGCCGGTTTTTGCTGTGTAAGCCGCATCGACTTCGTCGAGCGCATTTTTCATGGATGCCGCGGCGAAAACGATCAGCGTTTTCTCGGACGAGGCGGCGGGGGTTGCAGGTGCCTTGCCTTCCTGCGCGAAGGTGAGGGCGGGGGCGAGCAGCAACGATGCTGCAACAATGGCACGGATATACGGCTTCATGATGGCGCTCCATGACGGCTCGCTGTGTGAAACGCGCAAGCCCGATAAATGATGATGACGATCAGCGGAAGCGCCGTTCCGGCAACCGCAACAGCTTACGGTCTGTTGCGGTATCGTTGGCCGCGACACTAGCAGGCCTGAGGCGCGGGTAAACCCTCTTCGAAGGACTCAGCGGCTGGGAAAAACTGCGAGCCTGATCGCGTTACCTGCCACGCCGCTGAGTTGAATCGTCGCGGATCCGGCGGATAGCTCGAATTTCATGGCCTTGCGGGCAATGTCGCAGCCCTTCACGCCGCTATGATCCTTCGGCTTCAAATAGGAGCCGTTCTGTACGACATCGACCCAGGCGTAGTCCGACACCACGACATTGTAGGTGCCTCCTGCGACAGAGGTGAGATTGACGGCCCCGGCAAAAGTGCCCGGCTTCTGTTCACGCTCCGGCGGCTTCGGCAGTTTGGCGTCCGCCAGCGGCAGAAGCGCAATCGTCTGCGCCGCCGAGAGTTTGACATCTGAGCCCGGTGCGACGCTCGGCAAAGCGGCTGCACCGAGCGCCGCGCGTTCGGCGTCGATGGGAAATTTGAATTTGTCGCAGCCAACCGGGTCCTCGGCGAGAGCAGGCGCGACGTGAAAGAAAGCGATGCCGGCGATCAATATGCTGCGCATCGTCAATCGACCGCGATCATGACGTCGGATGCCTTGACGACGACGAGCACGGCGCCACCCGTTTTTAATCCGAGATCCTCGACGGCTTCATTTGTGATTGCGGAGGTCACGATCTGGCCGTTGCCGATGTCGACCCGGACATGCGCGGTGGTCGCGCCCTTCTTGATCTCGACGACTTTGCCCTTGACCTGATTGCGTGCACTGATACGCATGGCGGTTCCTTCTGGCGGGGCCATTTTGCAAGCCCGGCAACGGATTGAAATTCAGGACCGCCGTCCTTCGGAAGTCACGCGCTTGCGGCGGCGTGACATTCGCAATCTATCAATCCTGGCCTGTCTTTGAAACGGCAATATCGGCCCCGCTCACGGCGCGTTCAGCACCTGCTTACATTCGGCAGGCAGTTGCGCCAGCGTCGGTCCGCGACGCGGCTCCGGCGGTTTTTCCGGCGGCTTCGGATGGATGATCGAATCCTTGAACCAGAAGGCGAGATCGCTCGGCTTGCAGCCCTCGTCTTCCTTCGGCGGCGGCTGTGCTTCGCAATTGGTGCTGCCTTGGGGACACATCATGCGGATATGAAAATGGTAATCGTGTCCGTACATCGGCCGTATCTTTGAAAGCCAGCTGCGGTCGCCCTTGGCTTCGCGGCACAGCGCCTTCTTGATCGCGGCATTGACGAAAATACGCTCGACGCGCGGCTCCTGCGCGGCGTCGCGTATCACATTGAGATGCGTCGGCGTCCACACTTTCGGATCGACGTCGAGCCGATCCTCGCGCACCATCATCACCGCCGACATTTCCTCGCGCTCCTGACGCGACAGCAGACGATCGGGCATCGGCGTCAGCCAGATGTCGGCGTCCAGTCCCACCTGATGGCTCGCGTGACCCGTCAGCATCGGGCCGCCGCGCGGCTGCGACATGTCGCCGACGAGAATTCCGTTCCAGCCCGCGTCCTTCTTTGCCTTCACCGACAGCCGCTTCACCAGTGCGACCATGTCGGGAAGCGCCCAATAACGGTTACGCGACAGCCGCATCACTTGCCAGGTCTCGCCGGTGATCGGCAGCGCCTCAGCTCCCGCCATGCAGCCCTTGGCGTAAAAGCCGACAGGATGCGGCGGAAGTTTTGCCGCCGACAGCGCGCGGCCGAACAATTCCTTGGCCGGCAGTTTCGGATCTTTCGGATTGGACAGCGGCGGCAGCGGTTTCGGATCGACTGTGCCTTTGTCCTGCGCGAATGACGGCACGCTTGCGGCGACCAGCAGCAACATTGCGAAGAGAATCGAATGGCGATGGATCATGGTGAGAACTCGGTCCCGGCAGCCGGAAGCAACGCGCTTTAACGAAACATTAGCCATGACTTTGACTGACGAAAATTCGCGCGGAATGCAAATCAAAGGCTCGTTTGTTGTGCAGTTCTTGGGCGAGGCGTGACACGCTACCAAACGCGCGCGGCCCGTGCCGATCGAAGCCCGGAAATCAACGGTTTTTTGCAAGCGTTCCGGGTTCCCGCACGCACGCGTCAGCCTGCAAAACGGGCATCGATCGCTCCATCCCGGCTGGCGAGACAGTGCAAAAAATCCAGGCCACCGCAAGGGATACCGATTTTTCAGACACTTGTACGAAAACTGCCGCGCAGAATGCATTGGGGTGCGCGTATGCCGATGGATCGGCCAAAATCCAAAAACAATATCCGGAAAGACAAGTCCGTTCACGCAAAGCTCCCGGTTCGCAAGCCAAACGCCGCGCCGAAACTGGAGTCGAAGGCCCGCAACGCTGTGGCCGAAATCGGCGACATCGTGCGCACGCGCGCCGAAGTCGAGGCTGCGCTTGCCGAGGCGCAGAAGTCCGACGAGCGCCTGCGTGAAGCCATCGATATTCTGCCGCAGGGCATCGTGTTTCTCGATGCCGACGGCCGCTACATTCTCTGCAACAAAAAATATTCCGAAATCTATCACAAGAGCGCCGACCTGTTTCGGCCGGGCGCTTATCTGAAGGACACGCTGCGGATCGGCGTCGAGCGCGGCGACTATCCCGAAGCCGAAGGCCGCGAGGAAGAATGGATCGCCGAGCGGCTCGCGAAACTCAATCGTCCCGGCGAGCGGCACGAGCAGGTTCTTTCCGACGGCCGCGTCATCCTGATCGAAGAACGCAAGACCGGCGACGGCGGGCTGATCGGCCTGCGCGTCGATATCACCGAATTGAAACAGCGCGAGGCGTCGTTCCGTCTGCTGTTCGACGGCAATCCGGTGCCGATGATCGTGTGCGCGCAGGACGACGAGCGCATCATCAGCGTCAACGACGCCGCGCTGTCGCATTACGGCTATTCGCGCGAGGATTTCCAGAAATTGAAAATCGCGCACATTCAGGCCTTCGAGTCCGAGGCGCCGTGGACCGGCGACCATACCAAGGAAGAGCGCGTCGCGCGGACCTGGAAGCACATCAAGGCCGACGGCTCGCTGATCGACGTCGCGATCTATTCGCGCGATCTGACGTTCGACGACAAGCCGGCGGTTCTGCTGGCGCTGATGGACATCACCGAGCGCAAGCGCGCCGAGGCGCGCCTCGCCTTCATGGCGCAGCATGACGGCCTGACCGGATTGCCGAACCGCATTCTGCTGCGGCAGAAACTGGATGAGTTGCTGGTGAGCACGCGCCGCAGCGGCGACAAGGTCGCGGTGCTGTTCCTCGATCTCGACAACTTCAAGGCCATCAACGATACGCTCGGTCACGCGATCGGCGACAAACTTCTTAAAGGCGTCACCAAGCGGCTGAAGTCGTCGCTGCGCGAGGACGATTCCGTCGCGCGGCTTGGTTCCGACGAATTCGCCGTGGTGCAGGCGGGCGTTCAGCGGCCTGAGGATGTTGCCTTCACGGCGCGGCGCCTGATCGACGCGATCGGCGAGCCTTATCTGTTCGACGGTCATACCATTGTCAGCGGCGCTTCCATCGGCATCGCGATTGCGCCGGGCGACGGCGACGACGCCGAGCGGCTCTTGAAAAATGCAGACATGGCGCTGTCGCGCGCCAAGTCCGAAGGCCACGGCACATTTAGCTTCTTTGAATCCGAAATGGACGCGCGCGCGCAAACCCGCCGCCGCATTGAAATAGACTTGCGCGACGCCATCGAGAACAGCCTGCTTCAGCCGTTCTATCAGCCGCTGGTCGATCTGAAATCCGGCCGCATCACCGGCTTCGAGGCGCTGGTGCGCTGGCCGCATCCCGAACGCGGCATGATTCCGCCGGGCGATTTCATTCCGGTCGCGGAAGAAACCGGCCTCATCAATGCCGTCGGCGGACTGATGCTACGCCGTGCCTGCATGGATGCCGCGAAATGGCCGGACGACGTGCGCGTCGCCGTCAATCTGTCGCCGTTGCAATTCCGCGTCGGCAATCTTCTCTCCGTCGTGATGGACGCGCTGAAACATTCCGGCCTTTCTCCACGGCGTCTCGAACTGGAAATCACTGAGACTTTGTTGCTGGATAAAAGCGATCAGGTCTTGGCGACGCTGCATGCGCTGCGCGCGCTCGGCGTTCGCATTTCGATGGACGATTTCGGCACCGGCTATTCCTCGCTGAGTTATCTCCGAAGTTTTCCGTTCGACAAGATCAAGATCGACCAGTCCTTCGTGCGCGGGCTTGCGAGCAATCACGACGCTCAAGCCATCGTGCGGTCCATCGTCAGCCT
>BFBZ01000015.1_pt79 | contig 33471 bp, 25 predicted proteins | sample 1888401 | NCBI WGS metagenome assembly BFBZ01 (sample SAMD00112614, study PRJDB3348) | symbiont metagenome | host: Chara braunii | reverse complement strand
GGCCATACTGCACGTCATTGGCGATCGCGATCGCGTCCGCCTCGTCGCCGAACGGGATCACGGTCAGGAATGGCCCGAACACCTCTTCCTGCGCCACGCGCATGATCTGGCTCGCGCCCGTGACGAGCGTGGGCTCGACGTAGTGGCCGCCGCCCGGACCAGCGACCGGCTTGCCGCCGACGGCAATGATCGCCCCGTCCTGGCGCGCGATGTCGACATAAGAGCARACCTTGGCGAGGTGCCGCTCATGAATCAGCGGCCCGACCTCGGTCGCGGGATCGAGCGGATGACCGACCTTCAGCGCACGCACGCGCGCCGCGAGCTTGGCCGTGAATGTCTCGGCAATGTTCTGCTGCACCAGCAGGCGGCTCGAGGAGGTGCAGCGCTCGCCGTTGAGCGAATAGATCATGAACACGACGGCGTCGAGCGCGCGATCGAGGTCGGCATCGTCGAACACGATCACCGGGTTCTTGCCGCCAAGCTCGAAATGCACGCGTTTCAGAGTCGGCGCGCCCTGCGCCATGATCGCCGACCCGGTCGTGCTCTCGCCGACGAAGCCGATCGCCTTGATGGCAGGATGTTCGGTCAGCGCCCTGCCGGCCTCCTCGCCGAAGCCATGGACAGTGTTGAGCACGCCATCGGGGATACCGGCGTCCTTGGCGAGTTTTGCCAGCCAGTGCGCCGTGATCGGCGACCATTCGGCCGGCTTGTGCACGACCGTGCAGCCTGCCGCGAGCGCCGGGGCGATCTTCCAGGTCGACAGCATGAACGGCGTGTTCCACGGGGTGATCACGCCGACCGGGCCGATCGGTACCCGCGTGGAGATGTTCCAGTGCTCTTCGCTCGGCGTATTCAGCCCGTCGCGCGCCTCGGTGCATTTGTCGGCGAAAAACCGGAAATTCTCGGCGGCGCGGATCGCCGCCTTGGCCATGAAGCGATAGGCCTGACCGGTGTCGATGCATTCGAGCACGGCGATRTCGTCGGCATGATCCTCGATCGCATCGGCCACGCGGTGCAGCAGCTTGCGCCGCATCGCCGGCGCYATCTCGCGCCAGGATTTGAAAGCGAGCGCAGCRGAGGTCGCCGCGCGGTCGATGTCCTCGGCATTGCCGCGCGCTAYTTTGGCCAGCACGGTGTTGTCGATTGGCGACTTCGTCTCGAACGTCGCGCCCGAAATCGCCGGTACCACCTTGCCATCGATGAAGTGGCCGATGCCCTCGTCCTTGAGCTTGGCGAGCAGGGGGGCGGCGCGGTCGAGATTGGCCTTGTAGATGTCGGCYTTGGGWGTGGCCTTATCCATGKGATGCCTCCGCTTTCAGGGCGTCGTGGATGTTGTTGCGTTTCCAGCTGGTCGCTGCGTCGTTGATCTGCATGTCGAAGGACAGCGCGAACTTGCTGCTCGCGAAGATCGGGTCGAGATGCGCTGAGAGCGYYTTGAAGACGTGTTCCCCGGCGCGCTGCCGAGCWGCGAGATCGCGGCCTTCGCCGAGCCGCAGCAGCATCGCGAGGAAGCCATAGTCGSGCTTGCCGTCGGCGATCGCGTAATGCTCACAGCGGATGGCGCGCACGCGGATGCCGCCAATCGGAAAGATGCCGGTTTCGCCGGCGGCCTTGCGAACGATTTCACAGACTTCGGCCATGTCGAGGCGCTCGTCGAGATTGGCCGAGTATTCGATGCTGAAATGCGGCATGCCCTTCTTTCTCGGTCTTTGCTCTCGGTTTTTGTCTCGCGCTGGCGTCAGCCGAAATAGCAGCTTACCGTCCCGTACGGACCGTAGTCGGCTTGAATCGTATCGCCCTTGCGTGCCTCGATCGGCCGGATGAATGAGCCGGCCAGCACGACCTGTCCCGGTTCCAGGGCCAGCCCCTGCGCGGCGATCTTGTTGGCCAGCCARGCCACCGCCGTCGCGGGATTGTTGAGGACGCCGGCCGCGAGACCAGTTTCTTCGAGCTGTCCGTTCTTATAACAAAGCGCGCCGATCCAGCGCAGGTCGGCGTCGAGCGGTCGCAGCGGCCGGCCGCCGAGCACGATGCCGGCGTTTGCGGCATTGTCGGCGATCGTGTCAAAAATCTTGCGCGTGGCTTTGGTCTCGGGATCGACGCGCTCGATTCGGGTGTCGAGGATCTCCAGCGCRGGCACGACGTAATCGGTCGCATTCAGCAYATCGAACAAGGTGCAGTCCGGTCCCGAAAGCCGGTGCTTCATGACGAATGCGAGCTCGGCCTCGATCCGCGTCGCGATGAACCGGTCCGAYGGCACGATGCCGCCATCGGCGAAGAACATGTCGTCGAGCAGTACGCCCGAATCCGGCTCGTCGATGTTGAGCGCGCTCTGCATCGCCTTCGATGTCAGGCCGATCTTATGGCCCTTGATGATCCGGCCSGCCGTGACCTTGATGTCGATCCAGGCCCGCTGGATCKCATAGGCGTCCGCGATCGTGATGKCGGGAAACTCCCGTGAGAGCTGTCGGATCTGGCTACGGCTTTTCTCGGCCTGATCGAGGCGCAGGGCGCAGCTGTGGATCTGGTCGTGCGTCAGGGGCATGAGATGATTGCTCGGAAATAACGTGTCAGTACATGATTAACATGTTAAGTTTCGACGAGCAAACCGAAACGATATTTGCTGCGCTGCAAATATTTGTGCGGGCGGGGGAGAGGCATGGGCGAGACCAGAAGCAAGGGCGAAAAGCGGKCGGCGAAGGAGAGCCGCAAGGTGCCGATGCGTGACTTCTCACAATCCTTGCCGATGGCGCTGCTGCGCGCCCGCGAGGCGGTCATGCGTCAGTTCCGTCCAATCCTGCGGCAGCATGGGYTGACGGAGCAGCAATGGCGTATTTTGCGTGCGCTGGCGGCCGTCGATGCCATCGAGGTGACCGAGCTGGCGCGGGTTGCGTTTCTGCTCGGCCCCAGCCTGTCACGCATTCTGCGCGATCTGGAGACGCGCGGTCTCATCCAGCGCGAGGTGAATGCGCGCGATCTGCGGCGGGGCGTCCTCTCCATCTCAGCGAAGGGCCTGAGGCTGATTGCGCTGGTCGCGCCGAGCTCCGAGGCGGTCTACGCGTCCATTTCGGAGCGTTACGGCGCGCGCAAGCTTGCCGCGTTGCACAAAATGCTCGATGAGCTCGAACAGAGCGTCGGACCTGATCTCGAGCCGGATGACSGYCCCGATGAATGACATCGTGCAGAGATCGGCTAATTTCATCCTTGCCCGATGCTCATGCTTGGCAGGCTCTTCAACAGTTTGATAAGAAGCGATGCAGTCGAGCGGAGATGGCGTGCGTCGCAGACATGGCAATCCATGCTAACTCTGGTTTCGCATTTTGATCGAACCCGCGAGTTGTCATGGTCATAATCAAGGTTTCCCGCCTTATTGATTTCGTTGCTGACATTTTCGAACATTCCCACTCCTCGTCCGAGGAGGCCCGCCGAATAGCCACCTACCTCACCACCGCGAACCTGACCGGCCACGACAGTCATGGTGTGATCAGGGTTCCGGTCTATATCCGCTGGCAGAAGATGGGCTTTATCGTGCCCAATCAGTCGGCCGAGATCGTTGTCGACACGCCGTCGATGGTCGTCGTCGACGGCAGGTTCGGCTACGGCCAGACCGTCACGCCCCAGGCGGTGAAGATYGGGATCGATCGGTGCAAAAAGAGCGGACTCGCGGCGCTCGCGCTGCGTAACTCGGGGCATCTCGGCCGTGTCGGCGATTGGGCGGAAATGGCCGCCGCCGAAGGATTGGTTTCAATTCATTTCGTCACTGCTGCGGGCTCTTTGCTAGTCGCGCCTTTCGGGGGGGTCGAGAAACGGTTCTCGACGGCGCCRTATTGTGTGGGTATCCCGCGCCACGGGCAGGATCCCATTGTTCTGGATTTTGCAACCTCCATCGTCGCCGAGGGCAAGGTGCTGGTGGCAAGCCGTGGCGGCAAGAAACTCCCCAAAGGTGCCCTGATCGACGCCGACGGTACGCTCAGCGAGGATCCGTCGGTGCTTTACGGTCCATACGAGCCGGAGGGAACGCGGGATCATACCAAGGGAACAGGTGCCATTCGCGCCTTCGGTGAGCACAAGGGCTCTGGTCTGGCCTTCATCTGCGAGTTGCTCGGAGGTGCCTTGACCGGGACCGGCGCAACCTCGGCGGGGCGGCGCTTTGCCAACGGCATGCTCGCCATCTACATCGACCCCAAAGTGATCGATCCCGCCAGCTTCTTCGACGGCGAGATCGCCCGCTACACGGATTTCATCCGGGCTACCAAACCGGTGTCCGGCGTCGATCAGGTGTTGGTGCCCGGTGATCCCGAGCGCAAGATGCGGGCGGAGCGGACCGCCAACGGCGTGCCCTTGCCCGATGACACCTGGGCAGCGATAGTGAGCACGGCCCGTGAAGTGGGTGTCAGCGAAGCGAGCATTCAGCGAGCCACATCGTGACATCRGCATGATCGCGGGGCGCGCGGAGCGACCCCGAAGCAAAATCGACRGGGTTGGATCTCTTCGCGCCGCGCCTCCGTGAGAACGGGCAAGTTCGAAAAAGACAATTCGATTGAACAACAAGGGAAGGAAACGCAGTCGTGGCGAATAACAAGGTCAAGCAGCTCTGGGCCGAAGGCAAGGCGGTGGTGAATGCCTGGCTCGCGATCCCCTCGGGATTCTCCGCGGAGGTCGTGGCGCAGTGCGGCTTCGACAGCGTCACCGTGGATATGCAGCACGGCGTGCAGGATTATCTGTCGATGGTGCAATGCTTCCAGGCGATGCATGGTCACCCGGTGACGCCGATGGTTCGGGTGCCCTGGAACGAGCCCGGGATCATCGGCAAGGTGCTCGACGGCGGTGCCTATGGCGTGATCTGCCCGATGGTCAAYACGCCGCAGGAGGCGCGCAATCTCGTCTCCTACTCGAAATATCCGCCGAAGGGCGTGCGTTCGAACGGCCCGATCCGCTCGGGCATGTATGGCGGCGCCGGCGAGTATCAGAAGACGGCCAATGACGAGATCGTGCTGTTGCCGATGATGGAGACCAAGACGGCGGTCGAGAACATGGAAGCCATTCTCGATGTCGAAGGCATCGACGGTGTCTATATCGGGCCGTCCGATCTCGGCTTTTCCTATGGGCTTGTGCCGAAGCTCGACCGTGACGAGCCGGAGATCCTGAAGATCTATGAGAAGATCGTGAAGGAATGCGGCAAGCGCGGCCTCAACCCCGGCATCCATTGCAGCGGCGCCGAAGGCGCTGTCCGCGCCATCAACATGGGCTTCAAGCTCGTGACCTTGTCGAATGAGGTCGGGCTGATGCAGGTCTATGCTCGCCAGCAGGTCGCCCAGACCCGGAAAGAGTCGGGCGGCAAAGCCTGAGAGCGAATTGCGAATGGGGAGTAGCGAATAGGGATTGATTCAATCCGCTATTCGCTCTCGCTGTTCGCGTATCTGTTACCGGTCGACGTCTCGAAACGAGAGAAACGCCATGGSTCCCGCCCCCGTCATCCGTCTTCATCCCGAGGATAGCGTGCTGATCGCCCGTTCGAGCCTGCCGCCCGGGCTCACGGTGGCCGATGGGGTGGTGACGGTCGACCGGATTCCGGCAGGCCATAAGGTCGCAGTGCGTCCGATTGCCTTGGGTGAGCCGGTCCGCCGCTATGGCCAGATCATCGGCTTCGCGACCGCGCCGATTGCGCCAGGGCAGCATGTTCACACACAGAACTGCGGCATGGGCGATTTCGCCAAGGACTACGCTTATGGCGTCGASGTCAAGCCGACGCCGAACTTCGACCTTCCCGCAACCTTTGAGGGCATTCGTCGCCCCGATGGTCGCGTTGCGACGCGCAACTATATCGGCATTCTGACGTCCGTGAATTGCAGTGCGCATGTCGCGGGCCTGGTCGCTGATGTCTTCAAGAGGAATCCATTTACGGGAGACAACCCGCTCGCCGACTATCCGAATGTCGACGGCGTCGTGGCGCTGACGCACAAGACCGGCTGCGGCATGACGCTGGACGAGCCGCTGAAGTTGCTACGACGCACCCTCGGCGGCTACGCGCGGCACGCGAACTTCTCAGCCGTGATCGTCCTGGGCCTCGGTTGCGAGGCGAATCAGATCGGCGGACTGATGGAGGAGCAGAAGCTCGCCGGGCGGCTGCGCGCGATGGACATTCAGGAGGTCGGCGGCACCCGCAAGACGGTCGAGGCCGGCATCGCCTTCGTCAAGGAGTCGCTCGCTGATGCCAACAGGGTGAAGCGCGAGACGGTCCCGGCGAGCGAACTGACGGTGGCGCTGCAATGTGGCGGGTCCGACGGCTATTCCGGCATCTCGGCAAATCCGGCGCTGGGTGCTGCCAGTGATCTGCTGGTGCGACATGGTGGCACGGTCATTCTGTCCGAGACGCCCGAGACCTATGGTGCCGAGCACCTGCTGACGCGGCGCGCGGTCAGTCGCGAGGTCGGAGAGAAGCTGGTGTCGCTGATGCGCTGGTGGGAGGAGTATACGGCGCGCGAGGGCGCCGAGATGAACGCCAATCCCAGCCCGGGGAACAAGGCCGGCGGCCTGACGACCATCCTCGAGAAATCACTYGGCGCGATGGCCAAGGCCGGCAGCACCAATCTYGTGGATGTGCTGCATTACGCCGAGGCGGTCACCAAAAAGGGTTTCGTCTTCATGGACACGCCCGGCTATGACCCCGTGGCCGCCACCGGACAAGTTGCGGGTGGTGCGAATCTCGTCTGCTTTACCACCGGGCGTGGCAGCGTGTTCGGCTGCAAGCCTGCGCCGTCCATCAAGCTCGCCACCAACACGCCGATGTACAAGCGGATGGAAGACGACATGGACGTCAACTGCGGCACCATYCTCGATGGCGAGGAGACGGTGCAGGAGTGCGGCCAGCGCATCTTCGAGTTGATGCTGAAGACCGCCTCCGGGCAACCGACCAAGAGCGAGAGCTTCGATTTCGGCGGGGCCGAGTTCGCGCCCTGGGTTCTTGGCGCTACGATGTAGCTCGGACTGGAACTTTTCAGCTGCTGAGATTGATTTTCAACTGATGAGCGCCGTCGTTGCGTGGCCGCTGTCGCGCGCGACAGCGGCGCTGAACCGTTTACCGCTGGTGGCCGAGGCCGATGCCGAGTGCCAGCGCCTTCTGCCGGAGCGAGCCTTCGGTCCGCTTCATCATCTTGGCGATCTTGGCCACCGGGGTCTTGGACTTCGAGTGCTGCTTCAGCAGCTTGATGTCGGCCGGGGTATAGGGTTTCCGCGCCAGTTTCTTGGTAGCTGCCTTCTTAGCTGTCTTGGCCAATTGATTCTCCTTTTGATAATTGGGGGTCCTAAATAGCATGTGTAGTCGAGCTATCAAGCGATTGCGGCGAGTGCAACGCTATTAGTTCTTGTTAGTTCACCGGTCGGGGTTAACCCGAACTGTAATGATCCGGTCAATCTTCCGTGAGGAAGTCGCGGGGCTGGGTTGTGGACAACTCTGCGGAGAGACGCGCATCGCGAACYTTGTTCCGGACTCGTTCTCATGAAAGCGGGTCGGCYTRGCTSGTSCCGAGCAGCGAAAAACGACCTGATTAGGCAGTTGCACGACCAAACTGGGGCGAATAGGCCTGCTTTCGGGCTCGATACGGTCCTTTAAGCCCAGGATAGTTCATAGGCAGCTCTGCCCGTTGTTAGTGCTTGATCCCTGAGCATGGCAATGTTCTGCTCAAAAATGTTGCTGGAGCTGTGAACCCCCCGTGTCGATCTACGTCGCATTACATCACGTCACCCACTACAAATATGATCGTCCGGTCGAGTTGGGCCCCCAGACGATACGTCTCCGCCCCGCACCACATACCAGGACGCCGGTGCTGAGCTATTCGCTCAAGGTCACGCCCTCCAACCATTTCGTGAACTGGCAACAGGACCCGCAGGGCAATTGGCTGGCGCGCTATGTCTTCCCTGAGAAGGTCAACGAACTCAAGATCGAGGTCGATTTCACGGCGCAGATGACCGTGATCAACCCGTTCGATTTCTTTGTTGAGCCTTACGCCGACAGCTTTCCCTTTGTCTATCCCGAGAGTCTGAAGGCCGAGCTCGCACCTTATCTGGAGACGATCGAGCCGGGACCGCTGTTCACCGAGTACTTGAAATCCATTCCGCGGGAGGCTGACAAYACCGTAAGTTACCTCGTTGCTCTCAATGCTGAGTTGCAAAGTAGGATTCGTTATATAATCAGGATGGAACCGGGCGTTCAAACGCCGGAGGAAACCTTGGCGTCCGCAGCAGGGTCGTGCCGCGACTCCGCATGGTTGCTGATTCAGACGTTGCGGCATCTTGGCCTCGCAGCTCGGTTTGTTTCTGGATATTTGATCCAGCTGCGTCCTGATATCGATCCGATCGAAGGGCCGCGCGAAGTTGAGAACGATTTCACTGACCTGCACGCTTGGGCCGAAGTCTATCTGCCGGGCGCCGGATGGATCGGCTTCGATGTCACCTCGGGGATGCTCGCGGGCGAGGGACATATCCCCGTCGCTGCTACGCCGCACTACCGTTCGGCMGCGCCGATCAGCGGCAGTGCCGGCATTGCCGAGGTCGACTTCAACTTCGAAATGAACGTCAGGCGTATYCGCGAAGCGCCACGCATCACTCGACCGTTCTCGGACGAGGCCTGGACCAAGCTCGACCAGCTCGGTGAGGCCGTCGATGCCGATCTGGCCGCCCATGAYGTGCGACTGACGATGGGCGGCGAGCCRACTTTCGTGTCGATCGACGACATGGAGTCGGCTGAGTGGAATACCGCCGCCGTCGGACCGACCAAGCGCGGACTGGCCGACAGCCTGATCCGGCGTCTGCGCTCCCGCTTCGCGCCCGGCGGTCTGCTGCATTACGGCCAGGGCAAGTGGTATCCGGGCGAAAGCCTGCCGCGCTGGGCGTTCGGACTTTATTGGCGCAAGGACGGCCAGCCGATCTGGCGCAATCCGGACCTGATTGCCCATGTCGATGGCCCGCGCGTGGCGACGATCGCGGATGCGCAGCGCTTTCTTGATACGACGGCGGAGGCGCTCGGGCTCGAGGCGGACTACGTGTTGCCGGCGTTCGAGGATCCCGCGCATTGGCTGCAGAAGGAAGCCGCATTGCCCGAGAATGTCGACGCGCTCGATTCCAAGCTCGCCGATCCCGAGGAGCGCGCGCGCATGGCCCGGGTGTTCGACGAGGGACTTCATATTCCGCGCGGCTTCGTGCTCCCGATCCAGCGCTGGAACGCGCAGCCCAGGCGCTGGTACAGCGAACGCTGGGGTCTGCGGCGCAAGCGGTTGTTCCTGATTCCCGGCGACTCGCCGCTCGGCCTGCGGCTGCCGATCAATTCGCTGCTCTACATCCCGCCGGAGGATTTCCCTTATATTCACGAGCAGGACCCGATGGAGCCGCGAGGGCCACTGCCGGTCTACACGCAGGGGCGCCCGGTCGTCGTGCCGCAGGTGCCGCCGCTGCCGAAGCTCAATCGGCCGACGCAGCAGCAGGACGTCCAATATCAGTATTGGAGTGGGCTCGGCGTCCGCACCGCGATGTCGGTGGAAATCCGCGACGGCATTCTCTGCGTGTTCATGCCGCCGGTGGAGACAATCGAGGATTACCTCGAATTGATCGCCACGGTCGAAGCGACGGCTGAGGCGATGCAGATCAAGGTTCATGTGGAAGGCTATGCGCCGCCGTTCGATCCGCGGATCGATGTGATCAAGGTGACGCCCGATCCTGGGGTGATCGAGGTGAATATCCAGCCGGCGCAGAACTGGCGGCAGGCGGTCGACATCACCTTCGGCCTCTATGAGGACGCCGCCAAGGTGCGGCTCGGCGCCAACCGCTTCCTGATCGATGGCCGTCACACCGGCACCGGCGGCGGCAATCATGTCGTGGTCGGCGGCAACTCGCCGCCGGACTCGCCCTTCYTGCGCCGCCCCGATCTGCTGAAGAGTCTGGTGCTCTATTGGCAGCGGCATCCGTCGCTGTCTTATTTGTTCTCCGGCATGTTCATCGGCCCGACCAGCCAGGCGCCACGCATCGACGAGGCCCGGCACGACAGCCTTTATGAGCTGGAGATCGCGCTCGCCAATGTGCCGCCCGCGGGCCAGAGCGTACCGCTTTGGCTGGTCGACCGCCTGTTCAGGCATCTGCTGGTCGACATCACCGGCAACACCCATCGCAGCGAGATCTGCATCGACAAGCTCTATTCGCCGGAAGGGCCGACGGGACGTCTCGGACTGGTCGAGTTCCGCGCGCTGGAAATGCCGCCCGATCCGCGCATGTCGCTGGCGCAGCAGCTGTTGATCCGGGCGCTGATCGCCAAATTGTGGCGCGAGCCGCAGCAGGGCAATTTCGTGCGGTGGGGCACCGCGCTCCACGACCGTTTCATGTTGCCTCACTTCATCTGGGACGACTTTATTGATGTGCTGGATGAGCTCAGGTCCTGCGGTTACGATTTCTCGCCCGAATGGTATCAGGCGCAGCTCGAGTTCCGTTTTCCGACCTTCGGTCGCGTGCAGCATGGCGGCGTGACCTTGGAACTGCGGCAGGCGCTGGAGCCCTGGCATGTGCTGGGCGAGGAGGGCATGGCGGGCGGCACGGTGCGCTACGTCGACTCCTCTGTCGAACGATTGCAAGTGARGGCCGAGGGCTTCATCGAAGGCCGGCATCTCATCACCTGCAATGGTAGGAGAATGCCGATGACCTCGACGGGGCGTTCGGCCGAGGCGGTTGCAGCGGTTCGCTTCAAGGCCTGGCAGCCGGCCTCCGGCTTGCATCCGACCATCCCGGNAGGAGAATGCCGATGACCTCGACGGGGCGTTCGGCCGAGGCGGTTGCAGCGGTTCGCTTCAAGGCCTGGCAGCCGGCCTCCGGCTTGCATCCGACTATCCCGGTGCACGCGCCGCTCACCTTCGACCTGATCGACACCTGGAATGGCCGGTCGCTCGGCGGCTGTGTCTACCACGTCGCCCATCCTGGCGGCCGCAACTATGACACCAAGCCGATCAACTCCTACGAGGCCGAGGCACGCCGGCTCGCGCGCTTCCAGGATCACGGCCACACCCCCGGACGAATCGCGTTGCCGCCGGAAGAACGCACAAATGAATTCCCGATGACGCTCGACTTGCGCAGGCCGCTCCTGCATTGATGGAACGGATTTTGTGCGGAGGATCAGGAAATGGACGGCCCGAGYGGCAAGGACCAGGGAGCGCGACCCGCCGGTCAGCCCGGGACCGCCCGCCGGGTCCTGCGCCGGGCCACGCAATGGGCGAGCGACTATGCAAGGCTGCCCGGAATTCCGGATGAGTTCATCGGTGCCGACGGTCAGCCCCGCCCGGTCTGGAACCGCTTTGCCGACACTTTCGCAGCGCTCGCGCCGACGGATATCGACCGTCGCTTCGCCTCGGCCGACCGCCATTTGCGCGAGGCCGGCGTCACCTACCGCTCGCCGAGCGACAACGCCGAACGATCCTGGCCGCTGAGCCACCTGCCGCTGCTGATCGACGAGGCCGAGTGGGCGCAGCTCTCGCAAGGCATCGTCCAGCGCGCCGAACTGCTCGAACGTGTGCTGCAGGACATCTATGGCGAAGGGCGCCTGATCGCGAGCGGCGCGCTGCCCGCCGCGGCCGTCGCCGGCTCCAGCGAATATCTGCGTCCGGTCTGCGGCATCAAGCCGCCGGGGGGCCGCTTCCTCAGCATCTATGCCGCCGATATCGGGCGCGGCCCTGACGGACGCTGGTGGGTGCTGAGTGATCGCACGCAGGCGCCATCCGGGATGGGCTATGCGTTGGAGAACCGGCTGGTGCTGTCGCGCGCCTTCTCCTCGATCTACAAGTCGATGAATGTCGAGCGGCTGGCGCCGTTCTTCGAGGCGTTTCGCGACGCGCTGCGRGCCAGCGCCGATCGCGACGAGCCGCGCATCGGCCTGCTGACGCCGGGYACCTTCAGCGAGACCTATTTCGAGCACGCYACGCTCGCGCGTTATCTCGGCTTCCTGCTGGTGGAGGGCGACGATCTCGCCGTGAGCGGCGACCGCGTCCATATCCGCACCGTCGCCGGCCTCAAGCGTGTCGACGTGCTGCTGCGCAGGCTGGACTCCAACTCGATCGATCCGCTGGAGCTCGATGCCGCCTCGCGGCTCGGCGTCGCCGGCCTGATGGACGTCGTGCGCAAAGGCGGCGTCGTGGTCGCGAACATGCCCGGCTCCGGCGTGCTCGAGGCCCGCGCATTGCTCGGCTTCCTGCCGAGCCTCTCGCGACGTGTGCTGGGCGAGGATCTGAAGATCCCGCACATCGCGACCTGGTGGTGTGGCCAGAAGTCGGCGCGCGACGAGGTGCTGTCGCGGCTGGACGAGTTTGCGATCGAAGGCGCCTATKGCCGCGCGGTGCCTGGCTTTGCCAATGCCGGCCCGGTGCTCGCCAGCGAACTGCCCGCGGCCGARCGTGAGCGGCTGCGCAACGCCATTGCCCAGCGCGGGATGGAATATGTCGGCCAGGAGGTGGTGCGGCTGTCGACCACGCCGGTGTGGCAGGACGGACGGCTGAAGCCGCGGCCCTTCGTGCTGCGCGTGTTCGCGGCGGCCACCTCGGAAGGATGGACGGTGATGCCCGGCGGGTTCTGCCGCATCGCCGACGAGCCGGACGCCCGTGCGGTGTCGATGGGCGACGGCGTGCGGGCGGCGGATGTCTGGGTTCTCGCGGACAAGGCCGTGGCAGCGCGCAGCCTGCTGCCGGGCTCGGACAATGTCCGGATCCGCCGCATCGCCGGCGTGCTGCCGAGCCGCGCCGCCGACAATCTGTTCTGGCTCGGCCGCTATCTGGAACGCGCCGAAGCGACGTTGCGGCTGATCCGGGTGCTCGCGGCTCAGCATCGTGATCCCGGCAAGGGTTCGCCCGCCCAGCTCAACACCGCCGAGCGCATTCAGCGCCTGCTGCTGGCCTGGGGCGCGATCGAGCAGACGTCGCGCGCGCGCGGATCGCAGGTCTCCGCGGAGGCGCTGCAGGCGGAGGCGCAGTTCGGCTCGGCGCTGTCSCTGCTGAGATCGGCGCAGCGCACGGCGACGTCGYTGCGCGAGCGTCTGTCGCCGGATGCCTGGCAGGTGATCACCGAGATGCCAGGCAGGTTGGCGCAGGACGCCGAGGACGAAGATGCCATCGTCAGCCTCGCCGAACTCACGCTCGAGAAGCTCGCGACCTTCGCCGGCCTCGCCCAGGAGAACATGAACCGCGCCGCGGGCTGGCGCTTCCTCGATATGGGCCGCCGCGCCGAGCGCGCCATCAACACCGTGCGTTTCGCGCGGCAATTCGGCTATGACGAGGCGACGCCCGAGGATCTCGATGTCCTGCTCACCTTGGTCGACTGCCAGATCACCTATCGCTCGCGCTATTTGATCGGCCCGTCGCTGGCGCCGATCCGCGATCTCGTCGTGCTCGATCCCTAYAATCCGCGCTCGGTCGCATTTCAGATCGAGGTGCTGAACGAGCACATCGCGAGCCTGCCGGCGCTGAAGGAGAATGGGCTGATCGAGCGGCCGCAGCGGCTTGCGGTGTCGCTGCAGGCCCGGCTCACCACCGCCGAGGCGGCCCATCTCGACGGCCGCGGCCTGTTYGCGCTGGAGCAGGATCTGCTCAACCTGGCGGAGGCGATCGGCCAGCATTACTTCCCGCACGGTCCGAACGCKACCCGGCCGGAAAAGCTGACGGGCCTCGCGTGATCTACGACATCCGGCATGTCACCACCTAYGAATATGAGAGCAACGTCAGCTTTGCGCGCTGCTCGCTGCGGCTGGAGCCGCTCAGTGGCGGCGGCCAGGAGCTGATCTCCCACAGCGTCGACATCCGGCCGCGGCCCTCGGAGCGGACGGCACGGCGCGACTTCTTCGGCACCTTGACCGAGAGCATCGTCATCGACACCCAGCACCGCCATCTGCGCATCGATGCGCGCTCGCGGGTCAAGCTGTCGCGCACACCGCCGGAGCGCGATGCGCCGAGCTCGGCCTGGGAGCGCGTGCGCGATGCCGCCTTCGAGGCCACCAGCCTCGGGCCGTCGTCGCCGATCGGCTATGTCTTCGCCAGCGCGCTGGTGCCGGTGCTYGCTCCGGTGGCCGACTATGCCGCCGGCAGCTTTCCAGCGGGCACAGGCATCGTCGTCGGAGCCGCGGACCTCATGCGGCGCATCCACAAGGAGTTCCGCTACGATCCCAAGGCCACCGTGATTTCGACCCCGTTGCGCGAGGTATTCGACAASCGCCACGGCGTCTGTCAGGACTTCGCCCATGTCATGATCGCGGGCCTGCGGGGTCTCGGATTGCCGGCGGCCTATGTCAGCGGCTATCTGCGCACCATCCCGCCGGAAGGCGAGCCGCGGCTGCAGGGCGCCGACGCGACGCATGCCTGGGTGTCCGTGTGGTGCGGCGAAGCGCTCGGCTGGGTGGGATTCGATCCGACCAATGATCTCCTGGTCGGCAATGATCACATCATGCTCGGCATGGGCCGCGACTTCTCCGATGTCTCGCCGGTCGACGGCATCATCGTCGGGTCGCCCAAGCAGAAGCTCGGCGTTGCCGTCGACGTTGTGCTGGTCGAGTAGGGCGGTTCCCGTGTCGGGAACAGCCGGAACATTTTCGTCGCACCGCGCTTGATCCGCCCGAGGGGCCCGACTGGGGGCTTGCTGTCCCATTCGAGCAAGGGAGTGATCGACATGAAGCGTGTTGCAATCGTCATCGGCCTGCTTGGCGCCTGTGTGGCCGGCGCCGCCTCGGCCCAGCCGAGTGCGAACCTCACCGGCACCTATCGCTGCATCCAGATGTGCCGCGACGGCTTGATCGGTGCGCCGGCCTTCGTGACCCAGAACGGCGATGCGGTGAATCTCACCACCGAGACCGGCGAGTCCTACCGCGCGTGGCCGGACTGGTCGGCACCGGACAGCCGGCTCTGGATCGACGCRCGCGACGAGGGCGCGGTGTATTCGCCTGACGGCATGCGCATTCAGTTCGACGACGGCCGCGTCTGGCAACGCGATCTGCCGCCGCCGCTGATCGTGCGCCGCGCGCCGGTCGTGTACGGCCGGTAGCYGTCCGCCGCTCATCGTCCGCGCGGCGGACCATCCAGTCATCACCGACAGCGGTSGTCGATCGACAGGCCGCGGCGTCTTGGATGGCCCCGCTTGCGCCGGACATGACGGTGAGTGGCWAGGCATGATGATGGACGTGTGAGTTCGTTCTCGCGACACGACATGTCCGAGCTGKGCTGATGAGTTCGACCCTCCGATCGCGAGAGGGTGCAGGGAATGCCGGGCGATGGCCTCACCCATGGCCCGCCTGCGTGAAAAAATGCAGGCGGCAGGTACCACAGGTGCCGCCGGATCGACCCGGCATTCCCTGCGCGATGGCGTTACGGCTTATACGTGGTCTCCCTGGCGCGCCGGGCTTTCTGGCCGCCATCCCCGGCGCGATCGTATGGCGCCAGGTTGATACCAGCATCGGGGTATCAGGACATCACGACTTCACCTTGCGCATCATGCTGTTCGTCGGCGCGATTGATCACGCTGCAGCACGATGYGCCCACCGCTCCCCAGGCTCCACGTTCGTGACGATCGCGATCCGCCCCTCTCACGAGCCCGGGATGCGCGGAAACATCCACCCGATTTGCCCGACAGCGCAAGCGGCAAATGTGCGACGAACTGGCACGACGGGCAGTTTGGGCATGAGACAGATGCGTCAGCTATGACTTGTCGCGCGGACATCGCCGAGCAGAGTTCAACATCGCCCCATCTGCAGGCAATGCTCTCGGCCTTCCATGTCGGTGCGGAACGATTCGATGAAGCCGCCTTGCCGTTGGGTGACGAACACGGTCTTGCCGTCGCTGCCGCCGAAGGCGAGGTTGGTCGGCTCCTTGGCCTTGAGCGTGATCTCGCGAACAATGCGGCCGTCCGGCGTCAGAACGGCGATGCTGCCCTTGAGAATGCGGGCGACGAGCAGACGGCCGCTGGTGTCGGTGCGCAGGCCGTCGATGGTGTTGGCTTCGAAGGTYTTGATCAGCTTCGGCCGCGTCAGCGCGTCGCCGTCGATCGCGTAGGACCAGATCTCGCCGCTGTTGGATTCGCCAACATAGAGCGTGCGGCCGTCGGGGCTGAGATCGATGCCGTTGGTGGTGCCCATGGCGCGTGGCGCCGTCATCGCCGCGCCCTGCATCGCGCCGTCCGGGCCCTTCGCGATCCGCCAGATGCGGCCGCTGCGCGCCTTCCAGCTCGGGTCGCTCGCATAGATCGTGCCGTCGCGCGCCAAGGTGATGTCATTGGGCTGGCTCATTTCGTCGGCGTGGAAAACGATGCGGGGCTCCGTCCTGCCGGGGGCGATTGCGAAGATGTTGTGCTTCTTGTAGTCGGCGATGAACATCGTGCCGACCGCGTCGATCCGGATCGCATTGCCGATGCTGCCCTCCGGCAGCGCGGTGAACGGCTCCGAGGCCGTCGCTTCGGGCGCCAGCCGGCCGATCGTGCCGGTCTTGCCGAGATTGACGACGAACAGATTGCCGTCGCGGTCGACGGCCGGTCCCTCGATGCCGAACGTGTATTCGCCCGCAGGGGTGAGCTGCGCACTTTCGAACAGCTTTGGCGCGGCGAGGGCAGGGACGGCGACGAGGGCGAGCATGACCAATGTCGCCACATGCGCGATGCGTCGGGGGGAAGACGAGGCCTGGCTGAGATCGCCGCGTCCGGCATCGCGGGCACCGGTGGCGGCGGCCGGTCCGCGCGCGCCGCTCTCGGCGACAGCCTTGCCCAGCCCACCCCTCATGGCGGTGACATCAGAGCGGCACCAGAAACTGCTGTGGGATGTAATAGCCATTCTCGTCCGTGCAGGTGCCGTTCAGATGCGGATCGGCCGGCCGGAAGAAACGACTGAAGCCGGGCTTATTGACGGCAAACCGCTCCGTCACCACCACAACCTTGCCGAACGGAATATCACCGCATTCGCGGCCGTCGGCTGCGTAGAACTTGCGATGCGGCGGGCCGCCGGCTTTGACGCGCATGCGGCTGCCTGGAACCATGCGCGCCACGAACGCGTCGGCGATATCGAGCAGCCTTGCGTAGCCTGGTTCCGTCTTGATCAGGTTGCCGCCCGGCGGCATCTGCCGTTCGGCTCCCAATCCCCGCAAGCGTTGCCGCAGCCGGCCCTCTTCTGGATCGCCGGGATAGATCCAGCCGTCCTGGGCCAGCATGAAGCGCAGCACCGCGCGGTCCTTGTCCTGATCGGATTGTCCGGCCTTGAGGCCGAAATCCGAATGGCATCCGAGGCAATGTTGCTCGATGAGGGTCTTGCGCAAGGTCGTGAGGCGCGCGCGGTTCGCGGCATCGTTCTCGACATAGGCGGCAAGCCGCGCGATCAGCGCATCGCTTCGCGTGTCGCAGGGCAGTGGATCTGGCGCTGTTCCGCTCGCGCGATCGATGCGGATCACGGTCTGGTTCTTGTCCTCGACCAGCCAGATGGCGCCGTCATCCGACACGGTCATGCCCACCGGCGCGCCCTGCGGCCGGATGCCGTTGACGCGATGCCAGCCGGCAATGAGCTCGTCATAGGCTGCGGCCGGCACCTCTCCCGTCGCGGTCTGGAAGGCGCGCGTCGGCTCGGCGGCGCAGCTTACATGATAGCGCACCGGCGACGTGCTCAGCCTGGGGAAGCCGTGCTCGTCGACCTCATAGGCGAGCAGGCGGCTGCCGGTCGGCCGATAGCCGTGCAGGCCGACCAGCAGCCTGCCTTTCAGCTCCGCGAATCGGTCGGCGTTGTAATAGAGCATGCCGAGCGGTGCGCCGTGGGGCGGCAGCAGTGACAAGGGGGGCTTGTAGCGCGCCGCCGAGGTGCAGAAGTCCTTGTAGCTGCCCGCCTGCAGCACGCGCTTGAACTCCGGGCTCGCCGTGGTCAGATCGTAGCAATAGGGCCAGCCATAATGACGGCCTTGCTCGATGGCGTTGATCTCCTCGTTGGGCGTGAAGATGTCCTGCAGGTCGCGCGCATTCTCGCCCTGCAGGAATGCGGTGCCGGGCTCCGGGAAGCGCGGATGCAGCGCCAGCGCCAACGAGTTGCGCAGCCCGCGCGCAAACACCTCGTGCGGCGGGCTGGGGTCGCCGGGCTTCAGCGCCGGAAAGACGCCGCCCGCGGGCGGTGTGAACAGCCAGATGGACGCCAGAGACGACGCGCCTTCGCCCGCCGCGCAGGGGCGCAGGATCGGAGCGGGTGACAGGCAATTGTCGCTGTGTGCACCGATATTGACGAACAGCCGGCCGTTGCGGTCGAAGGCGAAGGCCTTCAAAGGATGGGCGCTCTCGTCGATGCGGGTCCCGTCCGGCAGCGTGAGGCGGCGTCCGGGCAGGTCACGAATGATGGTTTCGATGGTCGCCGCCGGATTGGCGGCGAGCGGATCGAAGCGGAAGATCGCGGTGTCGGTCGCGGCGTAGATCTTGCCGTCGGGACCTGCGGCGACMCCGAACGGGTAGGACAGCCGTGTGATCGCCTCCCGGATGCGGCGGCCGGCAGGAGCCGCGGGATCGAGGATCAGCAGCCGCCCGTCGTCATGGCCCCAGCCGCCCATATCGGCAATCACGAACWGCGGCTGGCCGGGGATCTGCACGATGCCGCGGGGAAATTTCAGCCCGTCCTCGCGGCTGGCGACGAGGCCGGCGCAGAAGCCGGGCTTCATGTCGATCTGCAGCCGCGGAAAGCCGACAGCGCCGTCGCCGCAGCTGGTACTCCCCAGCGCATAACCGCTGCGGCTCGTTGTGGTCTCGGTGTGACCGGTCCCGGCGCCGATCAGCAATGCGGTCGCGACAGCTGCAAGGATGCGCCACGGCGTCATCGGTCTGCTCAATGCGTCAGATGGTATTGCAGGATATAGGCGGCAGCGCCGGCAAAATAGCCGAGCAGGGCGATGGCGCTGATGCGGCGCACGTACCAGAAGAAATGGATGCTCTCCAATCCCATCGCCGCGACGCCGGCCGCCGAGCCGATGATCAGGATCGAGCCGCCGGTGCCGGCGCAATAGGCGACGAACTCCCACAGGAAGCTGTCCGGCGGGTGCTGATCGAGGGCGTACATGCCCATCGAGGCCGCGACCAGCGGCACGTTGTCGATGACGGCGCTGGCAAGGCCAAGCACSATCACGATCAGGTCGAGCCGGCCGACGGTGCGGTCGAGCCATTGCGCGAGCGCCTGCAGGATGTGGGTGTGCTCGAGGGCTGCGACCGCGAGCAGKATGCCGATGAAGAACACGATCGAGGGCATGTCGATCCGCGTYAGCGCATGCACCAGCGTCAGCCGCTGCTTCTGCTCGGAGCCCTTCTCGCGATGGATGATCTCGCCGACCATCCAGAGCAGGCCCAGTCCGAACAGGATGCCCATGAACGGCGGCAGGCCGGTGACGGCCTTGAATGCCGGCACCAGCACCAAAGCACCGAGGCCGAGCATGAACATCAGGTTGCGCTCGAATGGCAGGATCGGACTGATCGAGGCGAGTCCTGCGGCCGCCGGCGCCGCGAGTTGCTTGCCGCGCAAACCCAGGCTCACGGCGGCGAGCGGGACCAGCAGGTTCAGGAGCGACGGGATGAACACCGATTTCATGATCGCAAGCGGCGTGATCTGACCGCCGATCCACAGCATGGTCGTGGTGACGTCGCCGATCGCCGACCAGGCACCGCCGGCATTGGCGGCGATGACGATGATCGCGGCGAACACCAGGCGATCCTCGTCGCGGCCGGACAGCTTCTTCATCAGCGACACCATCACGATCGCGGTCGTGAGATTGTCGAGCATGGCGCTGAGGAAGAAGGTGACGAAGCCGACCAGCCAGACCAGCGCGACCTGGCTCCTGGTCCGGATCAGCGAGGTCACGACCTCGAAGCCGTTATGGGCATCGATCACCTCGACGATCGTCATCGCGCCGATCAGGAAAAAGATGATCTGCGCCGTCGCGGCCACGGATTCRTTGAGCTCGCCTGCGACTTGCGCCGCGGCATGGCCCGATAGCGCGTAGACCGTCCACATCAGCCCGGCGCCGACCAAGGCGGTGGCCGCCTTGTTGATCCGCAATGGATGCTCCAGCGCCACGACCGCATAGGCGAGGGCGAAGACGGCGACGATGGCCGTGGTCATTGCGGGAGGTATCCGGTCATGGATCTCGGAAGGGCGGGTGGGACCGTCCGACATATGACCGATCGCCGCCCGGCCAGCAAGCCGGCCGGGGCGTGGGGCTACACCAGCGCGGCGGTGATCGTATCGGCGTGGGCGCGGATGGCGCGGATCTCCGTTGCGCTGCGGCGGTCGAGATTGACGTATTGGTTGCGCATGCGGCCGTTATTGGCGAAGCGGCGGCGGTGCTTGGCGAGGAAGCTCCAATACAGCGTCGTGAACGGGCAGGCGCGGTCGCCGGTCGCCTGTTTGGGATCGTAGCGGCAGTTGCGGCAATGATCGCTCATGCGATCGATATAGTGGCCGGACGCGGCATAGGGCTTGGTACCGACCACGCCGCCGTCGCCATGCTGGCTCATGCCGAGCGTGTTGGGCAGCGACACCCAGTCGACGGCGTCGTGGAACATCGACATGTGCCACAGATGCACGTCGTAGGGCCGGACGCCGAGCAGCATCGCGAACAGGCCGAGCACCATCAGCCGCTCGATGTGATGCGCATAGGCGTGATCGATGGTGTGGCCGATCGCCTGAGCCAGGCAGCGCATGTCGGTCTCGCCGGTCCAATAGAAGCGGGGCATCGGCAGATCGGCGTCGAGCGCGTTCTCCTCGGCATAATCAGGCATGCGCTGCCAATAGACGCCGCGCACGAATTCGCGCCAGCCGATGATCTGGCGGACGAAGCCTTCCAGGGCATTCAGCGGCGCGTTGCGGTTGGCGAGCGCGGCCTCGACCACCTCGCGCGGATCGAGCATGTGCAGGTTCAGCGCCCCCGACAGCCGCGAGTGATACAGGAACGGCTCGTCGGACAGCATCGCGTCCTGATAGGTGCCGAACAGGGAGAGGCGCCAGGCGACGAAATCCGACAGCTCTGTCAGCGCGTCCACCCGCGAGACCGGCAGGTCGAAGCGGTCGAGCCTGCCCGGGCTGTTCGAAAAACGCGCCGCGACGAGCTTGAGCACGTCGCGCGTGATGGCGTCGGGCGCGTAGGATCTGGCCAGCGGAATCGGCGGGCGGCTCTTGCCGAATCCCTTGCGGTTCTCGGCATCGAAATTCCAGCTGCCGCCGACGGGGCGGCCGCCCTCGTCGAGCAACAGGCCGGTCTTGCGCCGCATCGCGCGGTAGAACGTCTCCATGATCGGCCGGGGATGCCGCTCGGTGAATGCGTCGAACTCGTCCGCCGTGCACAGGAAGTGGCGGTCGGCGCGCAGCTCGACGCGTTGCGGCAGCTGGCGGAGCTTCTCGCGCACCCGAAACTCGCCGGGCTCCAGCACGATCGTCGCCTGTGGCTGCAGCGCCGCCTGGTGGCGGGCGATCTCGCTGTCGAACGCGCCGGTATTGGCCGGATCGTCCAGCCGCATATAGTGGACCGTGCGGCCGCGGGCCTCAAGCTCGGCGCGGAAGTGCCGCATCGCCGCGAAGAAATAGGCGATTCGCATCTTGTGCTGCGGGACATAGGTCGCCTCCTCGGCGACCTCCATCTGCAGCACGACGTCCTGYGCCGGRTCRAAGCCGTCGAACGCAGCCGAMTCGGCGTCGAGCTGGTCGCCCAGCACGACGACGAGATGTCTCACGGCAGCTGTCTTGSTCATCGTATCCCGTCAGGCGGCTGCGGCCGTCACGTCATGGGCGTGCCCGAGGCAGTCCTTGCGCAGCATGATCAGGCTGCGATGCAGCCAGGTCTTGATGGTGCCGACCGGCACACCAAACCGTTGCGACAGCCGCGTCCGGCTTTCGCCCTCRAGATAAGCGAGCGCGAGCAGTTGGCGGCGTTCCTCAGGCAGACGTTCAAGCGCCTCGCGCGCGATCGGTTCCGCCAGCGCATAATCGAACTCGTCATCCGGAGCCGTGGCCGCCGGATCCGGGATCGCCAAGGCCTCGTCCAGCTCCGAGGTCGGCAGACCCGTCGCCCGCAGGGCGTCGATCGCGGTGTTGCGCATGATCGTGCACATCCAGGTGATGGGTGAGGCGCGGGCCGGATCGAAGCTCGCCGCGTGCCGCCAGATCTTCAGATAGCCGTCCTGCAGGATGTCGTCGACATCCGCCGCCGACGGGAYCACCGCGCGCACGGTCTTGCGCATCTTCACGACGGTCGCGGTGTGGAGCTCAGCGAAGGCTTGCGCGTCACCGCGTCCGGCACGGGCCAGCAGACTGCTCAGATGCGCGACGTAGCTCTTTTGCGCGCCCGCTGATTGCATCATTGTCCTCCTTGCGCTTCCTATGCGGAAACGGGTGGGGACCGGATGCGGATCACTCGCCGCGCGTGCGGGCTTGGCTGCGAACAGCTGATCGACCACGCGATCCAGGCCATTGAGGCTCTGGATTGCGTTGACGGATTCTAGAGGCGGCGGACGGTTCGTTCCGCTCGCAAGCGCGAGCGGCGGATCAGAGACGAACGAACGGGCTGATCAGTCGGCCGAGCAGGCCGTGCATGCGAAGGTCGCCGGTCATGGCGACGAGGCACAGGCAAGGGCCTTCATCGCCGACCACCGGACGATGGTCGACCTCGTCGTCGCCATAGTCGAAGTCACCGGGACCGTAGTAGCCGCCGAGATGGCTGAAGCTGCCCTTCAGRACGCAGGTCAGCTCACTGCCCGAATGGGTATGCTCCAGCATGCGCGCGCCGGGTTCCGAACGGAGCAGGAAGGCGCGCGACTTGCCGGTGCCGGAGAGCATGATCGGACGCATGCTGATGCCGGGCGCCACGCGCCGCCGCTTGCCGATCTTGCAGCGCTTGACCATCTCGGGCAGGTCGGCGAGCTCGGGATCGTGCTCGGCGGCCTCGCTGACACGCGGCGCGGCTTGYGGGCGGCGGTCGATCCGGGCCATCACGGCGTCGAATGCATCGGCGGCCAYCGCRACCGGCTCGGCCGCCTCGATCGAGGCGCCGGCCAGCCGCTCGATCGCACGCACGAAGCGCCGGCAGCGTGGGCAGTCGGCGACATGGACGCCGACCACCAGCTGCTCGGCCTCGTCGAGCGCACCAGTGGCATAGTCGGCCAGCAGGTCTTCCGGCGGGTGATGGCTGATCGTCATGTCGCGTCGTCCAACAGGTCTCTCAGGCGGTTCATCGCCAGTCTGATTCGTGATTTTACAGTTCCGAGCGGCAGTCCAAGCACGGCCGCGATTTCCGAATGCGGTCGTTCCTCGATGAACGACAGCCGGATCACGGTGGATTGCTCCACCGACAATCTTTCGATCGCCGCCTCGACGCGTGTGGCATCTTCGACACGCGACAGGATCTGGTCGGCGGCGAGCGTCGGATCAGCCTCGTCGTCGAGCACGATTTCCTTGCTCAGCCGGCCCTCGCGGATGGCCTTGCGGGCCACATCGATCCGCTGATTGCGCGCAATCGTGAAGATCCAGGCGGCAGCGCCTGCGGTCGACGGATCGAACTGCCCGGCCTTGGTCCAAACCGCGACCATGGTGGATTGGGCAATCTCCTCGGCCTCGTCGGCATTGCAGCCGGACTTGATGAGGAAGCCTTTGATGCGCGGCGCAAAGTGCTCGAACAGGGCCTTGAACGCCTCACGGTCGCCGCGTTCGGCGACGCGTCCGATCAATTCCGCCCAATCCACGGTTACCTTCGGCCCACTGCTCGCGTTGATCCGGATCGGGGCACCTGCGCGCACGACCCTGCGGCGCGACGATGCCACGTTCGAACGTGCGAATCCAGCAGCTCTCAGTCGTGCGCTCATGATCCCCGACACACATGCCCAATGCAGGATAACGTGGGCGGTGTCGGGTTGGATCACTTCGGCTCCTGGAAGGTTCCGGAACCTCAATCCTTCAGGTCCGCATTGACCATGGCCAGGAACTCCTGCCGGCTCATCGGATCGTTGCGAAAACAGCCCAGCATGCGGCTGGTGGTGAGGTCGACCCCGTGCTTCTTCACGCCGCGCGAGCTGATGCAGTGATGGGCTGCCTTGATCACGACGGCCACGCCCTGCGGCTGCAGGACCTCATCGATGATGTTGGCGATCTCGGCGGTCATDCGCTCCTGGATCTGYAGCCGGCTGGCATAGGCCTCGACGACGCGGGCGAGCTTGGAGATGCCGACGACCCGGCTGCGGGGAACGTAGCCGACCCAGGCGCGGCCGATGATCGGCGCCATGTGATGCTCRCAATGGCTCTGGAACGGGATGTTCCGCAGCAGCACCATCTCGTCATAGCCGGCCGTTTCTTCGAAGGTCTTGCGCAGATACTCTTCMGGGTTCTGGTCATAACCGGCGAAGTAGCTCTTATAGGCGCGGGCGACACGCGCCGGCGTCTCGGAGAGACCCTCGCGCGAAGGGTCTTCACCGATCCATGTCAGGATGGTGCGAATGGCGTCTTCGACATCGTCCTGGGTAACGCGGACCGGGTCGCAGGCGAAGGGAAGCTTCTTGGCTGTGTTGCGCACGGGGGCTCTCCGAAAGCAGGGTAACGGAACCCAAACCGGCGCGGATCACCGGGGATCAGGAAAATCCCCGGCGGACGTTTGTCGGAGCTTGTGGTCGGTGTGTGCCGTGACCGACCASGTCGCAGGGAGGCCGGTCAGGACGCCCGCCGCAGCGTCGGGRCKGTGGACGGGCCGGAGCGGAGGTTCTGGAAGAACCTCTCGACCTCCTGGGCGAGCGTCTGTGCGGTCGAGTTGAGATCGCCGGAGGCTGAYAGCACGGAAGCCGCGGCAGTCGAGGTTTCCCCGATCGCATCACGCAGCGAGCCGATGTTCATGACCAGCGTCTGATTGCCATGCGCRGTCGATTGCGCATTGACCGAGATCTCGCGCGTCGCCTGATCCTGCTGCTGGATGGCATTGGAGATGTTGGAGGTGATCTCGTTGATGCCGCGCACGGCATCGCCGATCTCCCGGACCGCGTCGACCGCGGTCTTGGTCGAAGACTGGATCAGTGCCACATTCTCGCTGATCTCCTCCGTGGCCTTGGCGGTCTGCCCCGCCAACGCCTTGACCTCATGCGCGACCACGGCAAAGCCCCGTCCTGCGTCGCCCGCTCGCGCCGCCTCGATGGTCGCGTTGAGCGCCAGCAGATTGGTCTGTTCGGCGATGGTCTGGATCAGCGTCAGCACGCCGTCGATGCGCTGGGTGGCGGCGGCCAGGCCCTCGATCTCGGTGATCGACTTCTCGGTGCGCTGGCCGGTCTGCTCCACGGCGCCGGCGGACTGCCGGATCTGGCGGCCAATCTCTTCGACGGACGCGGAAAGCTCCTCGGCCGCGCTCGCGACGGCGGAGACGTTGGTCGAGGCTTGCGTTGTGGCGCCGGCCGCGGTGGTGGCGCGCTCGTTGGCGTCCGCCGTCAGCCGCGTGATCGTCTCGGCAGTGCTGCGCATCGCGGCGGCGTTCTCGGTGACGGTCCGCATCACGCCGCTGATCGCCGTGCGAAAGTCTTCGACGGCCGCTTCGATATGGCGCGCGCGGGCCTCGCGAATCTCTGAATCCTGCGAAACTTGGTTGTTGAGGTCGCGGTTGTGAGCCATCGCCTGTTGGAAAACGCCGATGGCGCGCGCGAGCTCGCCGATTTCGTCGGCCCTGGAGGCATGCGGCACCTCGACATTCTCGGCACCGGTCGCGACTTGACGAATTGTATCGGTGATCTGCGACAGCGGCCGGGCGACTGACCGGGCGATGATCACGACGCCGGCGGCGACGAGCAGCAGCATCACCCCGCCCAGGCCTGTCAGGACCAGCGACAGCCGGCGATTGGTCTCGGTGTCCTCGCTGATCCTGCGGCCGCGTTCCAGATAGACTTTCGACAGCTCGTCGAGATCCTTGTTGAGCGCCGAGCGAACCGATCGGTTGGCGTCATTGTCGCCCCATTCGCGCCCCGCGGCAGGACTGATCTCGATGGCGCGCCGCACCAGCTCCTTGCGAAAATCGACGAACTGCTCGATGCGCTTCTTGAAGGTCGCAAATTGTTGCGCGTCGTCGGCCTGCACGATCGCCTGCCACTTGTCGACGACCTTGAGGATCTCGGCATTGAACTTGAGCAACCCGTCGCCGTAGCGCTTCACCACCGCGGGGTCGGTCGACATGTAGACGCCGCGCGACTCCATCACGACGGCGTAGAYGAGGCCGTTGACCAGCTGGACGTTGAGCGCCGCGAGATTGGCCGTCTCGATTGCCTTGGTCAGCTCGGCGCCGCGCCGCGAATTGTAGTCGGACAGCCAGGTGATCGCGGCCGTCAACAGGGCGAACAGCGCAAAGATCGCGTAGAGCTTCACTGCGATGGAATGGCGCGTGGCCGTCTTCGTTGACGTCGAACGTGGAGTCATGAGGTGGATTACCGCAGGGTTGGGCTGCAACGCAGAAGCGATTATTTGTTAATAGTTATGCAAAACCTTCATGGAGAAAGCGTTAAGTGGGGCATCGCCAGTATGATGCAACCACCACGGAATTGATCCACGATCTCAAAATAATAGGGGCGTCCTCGGAACCTGCTGCAGCACCGCGGTCTCCGCGTGATTACGGATACCCCTCGGGCCCGCCGGCGTCGCCTCACTCCGTCCCTCCTCATTCCACGCGCCCTCATTGCAAATGCATCGCAACTCGTCGCCGGCAGCATTTGCGATCCGAGGGACGAATCGCGCATGTCCTGAGCGACCGCAGGTCAGCTGTCGACCTTGATGTCAGTCAGCGCGGGCCTGCAGTGAGTCGGAACCTTTGATCATCGACATCGTTGTCGATCTTCGTCCGGCGGCTTGGCTTGTGTCGCACTGGGTGCGCGCGCGGACGCGACTCAACTTTTCTGGAAGTGGTGGCGCAATCGCGTCCATCGCTCTATGGTATCATGGAGCCGTGACTGCGAGGGCGATCATGAGATTCGAAGGGGTCCAGACCGTACGCCGTATCCTCTGTGTGTTTCCGCGCTACACCTCCTCGTTCGGAACGTTCGAACATGCCTATCCGCTCACGGACGGCATCCAGGCCTTCATGCCGCCCCAGGGGCTGCTGCTGATCGCAGCCTATTTGCCGAGTTCATGGCAGGTCCGTTTCATCGACGAGAACATCCGCGCTGCGCAGGCGGAGGATTTCGCCTGGGCCGAGGCCGTGTTCGTCAGCGGCATGCACATCCAGCGTCAGCAGATGAACGACATCTGCCAGCGTGCCCACGCCTTCGATCTGCCGGTTGCCCTCGGCGGACCCTCGGTCAGTGCCTGTCCCGACTATTATCCGAGCTTTGACTATCTGCATGTCGGCGAGCTCGGCGATGCCACCGACGAGCTGATTGAACGCCTCGCGCGGGACCCGTCACGGCCTGAGCAACAGGTCGTGCTGCGCACCAAGGAGCGCGTGGCGATGACGGAATTCCCGGTGCCGGCCTATGAGCTCGCGGAGGTGAAGAAGTACTTCCTCGGCAGCATCCAATATTCCAGCGGCTGTCCCTATCAGTGCGAATTCTGCGACATTCCCGGGCTGTATGGGCGTAATCCGCGCATCAAGACGCCGCAGCAGATCATCGCCGAGCTCGACAAGCTCCGGGAATGCGGCGTCACCGGCTCGGTGTATTTCGTCGACGACAATTTCATCGGCAACCGCAAGGCGGCGATGGAGCTGTTGCCGCATCTGATCGAATGGCAGAAGCGCACCGGCTATGTCATGCGGCTGGCCTGCGAGGCGACGCTCAATATCGCGAAGCGGCCCGAGATCCTGGAGAAGATGCGGGAGGCCTATTTCATCACCATCTTCTGCGGCATCGAGACGCCCGATCCCGATGCGCTGACGGCGATGCAGAAGGACCACAACATGATGGTGCCGATTCTCGAGGGGATCAGGACCATCAACAGCTATGGCATGGAGGTGGTCTCCGGCATCATCATGGGACTGGACACGGACACGCCGCAGACCGCCGATGCGCTGCTGCAATTCGTCGAGGAGAGCCGGATTCCGCTGCTCACGATCAATCTGCTGCAGGCGCTGCCGAAGACGCCGCTGTGGGATCGCCTGGAGCGCGAAGGCAGGCTGGTCCATGACGACAGCCTCGATTCCAACGTCAAGTTCCTGATGCCCTATGACGAGGTGGTGTCGGCGTGGCGGCGCTGCATGGATGTGGCCTATGAGCCGGAGCGGCTCTATGCGCGCTATCAGCATCAATGCGACACCACTTATGCCAACCGCATCAAGGTGCCGGTCAGCGCGGAGATGAAGAGCTGGCCGAACATCCGGCGCGGGCTGGTGATGATGGCCAAGATCTTCTGGAAGGTCGGTGTGCTCGGCGACTACAAGCGGCCGTTCTGGCGCTTTGCCTGGACCCAGCTCAGGCGCGGCGAGATCGAGAACTTCATCGCGGTGGCGATGATCGCGCATCACCTGATCATGTTCGCCCGCGCGGCCTCCCGCGGCCATCAGAACGCCTCGAACTATTCGATCCGACTGCGCGAGGCCGCCATCCCCGCCGCGTAAGGGCCTTCGGAGCCGCGCCGCCGGGCGGCGCGGTGGCTGCAGATCGGGCGTCCGCCCAGATTGTTGAGCGCATCAGCTATTCAGGGCACTCGACCCGCTGACCCGGCCTTTTCAAGGCCGCCAGAATCGTGGCGTGATCCGATTCGATGCTGGCTCCCGGTCTTGTGTGGGCTCGCATGGTTGCGGCCGGGGAGTGAACCCTGCTAGACCCTGGCCCGACGAATTTTCACGCATTTTCAAGGATTAGCTGCAGCTGCAGGCCACAAATCGGTCATGTCTGGCTCGCTGAGCGGCCTTAATTCTGCCCTATGCGCTCGAGCCTGCCGAATTGGGCCGCGCTTCAACCACTGGACACCGAATGCTGGAAGTCAGGCACGACAACGAAGTCCATGTCGAGAAGGTCGAGCAGCGGCCGGCCGACAGTATCGCGTTCGGGCTCGAACGCCTCGGTCTGTTCGCCGTCAAGGTGCCGATCCTCTCCTGCGTCGTTCTGCTGTTGCTGATTGTGGCGGCCGTCTTCGGCATCAAGCGCATCCAGATCGACGATTCGCTGAGCCAGCTGTTCCGCTCCGACAGCAAGGAATTCCACCAATATGAGGAGGTCACCAAGAAGTTCCCGGCCGAGGAGTTCGACGTCCTCGTCGTGGTTGAGGGCAAGTCGCTGCTCGCCCGGCCCAACCTGGAGAAGCTCCGCGAGTTCGTGACCGATCTGCAATTGGTGGAGGGGACGCGCGGCCTGGTGTCGCTGTTCTCCGCCCGCCAGGCCCCGGCACCGGGCAAGCTTCCCGCGGCGTTGTTTCCCTCCGATCTGCCGGAGGGCGAGGCCTATGACAAGTTCATCGAGACGGTGAAATCCAACGAGATCATCCGCGGCAAGCTGTTGTCGGAGGATGGCACGCTGGCGCTGATCGTGCTGTCCCTCGAGCCCAAGGTGGTCGCATCGAACGACCTCGGCAAGGTGGTCGGCGACATCAGAAAGCTGATGACGGACGACTTGGCCGATACCGGGCTGAACGTGCAGCTCTCCGGTGTCCCGGTCATGCAGCTCGAGATCCGCAATGCGGTCGAGCGTGACGGCTTGACCTACAATGTGCTCGGCATTCTCGCCGGCTGCATCATTGCCATCATCTTCTTCCGCAAGGTCTCCTTCATGATCGCGGCGGCCTTCCCGCCGCTGATCGCGATCCTGCTCGCCCTGGGCGCGCTGGGCTGGGCCAATTTCAACCTCAACATGTTCCTGAACGTGATGACGCCGCTCATCATGGTCATCAGCTTCTCCGATTCGATGCAGCTCACCTTTGCCGCGCGGGACCGGCTGATCGCCGGCCAGGACAAGGTGACGGCGTTCAAGAACGCGGTGCTGGTCGTCGGGCCGGCCTGCGTGCTGACCCACGCCACCGCCGGCATTTCCTTCATCGCTCTGCAGTTCTCCGACAGCGACCTGATCCGCAAGTTCGGCGAGGCGGGGCTWGCCGCCACCWTCATCGCGCTGCTCGCGGTGCTGTCGCTGGTGCCGGTGTTCGGCGTGTTGCTGGTGCGCAACGAAAAGACCTTCGCGGTCAAATTCCAGGGCGCCGATGCCGGCGTCCAGGCGCTGCGCAATTTCTGCTACTGGATCGCGGTGCGCATGGTCGGCCGGCCCGGCCTGTTCAGCCTGATTGCGGTGGTGTTCGTCGGCTCGCTCGCGGTGATCTATGCGAGCCTTGAGCCGCGCTATCGGCTCGCGGACCAGGTGCCGGACAAGCGCCAGGCCGTGGCGGCCAGCAATCGGCTCGATGCCAAGCTCACCGGCGCCAATCCGGTCAATGTGCTGATCCAGTTTCCCAAGGGCGCATCGCTCTATTCGCCTGAGACCTTGCAGACGATCGCCGACGTCCATGCCACGGTCGAGAAGACCGCCGGCGTCGGCAATGTGTGGTCGGTCGAGACGCTCCGGCGCTGGCTCGCCGAGAAGGCCGGCTCATCGGACACGGCAACCCTGCAGGAATATGTCAGCCTGATCCCCGAGCATCTGGTGCGCCGCTTCATCGACAAGGAGCAGGACGCCGTCGTCGTGGCCGGCCGSGTGCCCGATCTCGATTCCAGCCAGCTGTTGCCGGTGGTCGACAAGCTCGACCGCGAGCTCGATACGGTCAGGAAGAAGCACCCTGGCTATGAGGTTGCAGTGACCGGCCTGGCCGCCATCGCGGCGCGCAATTCCGCCGCCATGATCCAGAAGCTCAACCATGGGCTGACCATCGAGTTTGCCCTGGTGGCGATGTTCATCGGCCTGGCCTTCCGCTCCTGGGTCGTGATGCTCGCCTGCATCCTGCCCGGCATCTTCCCGGTCGTGATGTCCGGCACGCTGCTCTGGGCGATGGGGGAGGGGCTGCAATTTGCCAGCGTCGTCGCGCTCACCGTGTCATTCGGGCTCGGCCTGTCGGCCACCATCCACTTCCTCAACCGGCTGCGCATGGAAAGCGCGCCCGGCGTGAGCGCGGCGGTGGCAGTCGAGCGCGCCACCGTACTGGTCGGACCGGCGCTGATCCTCACCACGGTGGTGCTGGCCTGCGGCCTCGTCGTCACCGTGTTCTCGGATCTGCCCTCGTTGCGGCTGTTCGGCTGGCTCAGCGCCTTCTCGATGGTGGCGGCGCTGTTCGCCGATCTCTTCATCCTGCGTCCGACCGCAATGTTCCTGATCAACCTGGCCCAGAAACTGAAGCGCAAGCCGGTGTGAGGGGCGGGACTTGGTCTAAGCCCAACACACAATTGTCATCGCCCGGCTTGACCGGGCGATCCAGTACGCCGCGGCCTATCCGTTCAATCACAATCGCCCCGGAATAATGGGGCGCCCGGTCCCGTCTTCGGCTTCGACGCGGCCACGAGCTCAAGGGCGCGCCGCAGCTTTAGCGAAGGCGGCAAGCCGGGCGGCGACAGTGGGGCTTAAACGCCTATGTTCATCTTGGACGCAGTAAGAAACAAAAGCGGCCCTGACATCGTCAGGGCCGCTTGCCTATTCCGGTGCTGATCGTGTGGGTCAGGTCTTCGACATCGTGATGTTGACGCCGCGGATCTCGCCCTTGGACGAGATCTGAACCACCTGCTTGTTGCCGTTGGTCCTCAGCGTGATGCTGGCGGCGAAGCCTGCGGCCTGGACGAAGACGTCGATCTGGCCATTGCCCGCRGTGCCCTGCAATTCGCCGTTCACATTGCGGCTCGCCTCGCTCCAATTGCCGGAGATGCGGTCGCCCTGGCTGGTGACGTCGCTGGACAGCAGGAACTTGTAGCTGTCGCTGGCGCATTGCAGGCTCTGCTTCAGATTGGCGCCGGCCACCTTGTARCTGGCCTTGCAGCGGATGCGCTCGGTGGTTCCGTCCGACAGCGCGACCGTGCCGTTGCCCGACCACGAGCCGTCGAAGCCGGCGAACGGACCCGAYTGCGCCTGAACTGCCGATGCCGACAGGATCAGCGCCGCGCCGAGTCCGGCTGCCTTGATGACACGGCCTGAGAGAGGTGAGCCGAACAGTTTCATAGTGAGTTTCCCATCCAGAATGACGCCGTTGTGCGGCCGCGTTTCACCGCTTCGAACACTTTAGTGTCCCCGCCAAAAGTGAGGTTCAAATGACAGCTGACCGGGCGTGAGGTGCGGTCAGGTGCCATGATGCCGCGCGGTGATCGTGCGATCGGTCGCGCCGCTCGTGCAAATGGCTGTCGTCCCTCGCACCCCGATTGGCGCGCATCTAACGGTCCGCGCGGCATGCTTGCAACAGCCAAATGCGAAAAACGTGTTCCGAAAATAATGCCCTAGTATCAAAGCCTTGTTTATGTCAAAGCTTGGCCCTGGGCTCGACCTGCCCAGAGATCCTAGGGCGTAAATTTGGCCGCAATTGGCAGCGTTTCTTTGGCGCTGGGGGGCTGGCGGTCCTTGCAAACCAAACAGGTGTTTTCCCGGGCAGCATCGGCGATCCGGGAGGTCTCCTCTGCTGTCAAACGAAGGAACACGATGCGTAAGATTTTCCTGGCACTTTCTCTGCTCTCGCTGTCCGCTACCACCGCCGCGTTCGCGCAAGGCGCGCGGGGGACCGCAGAGGAGCAGGCGGCTTGCACCCGTGACGTTCAGAAGTTCTGCCGGGCCGTGATCGACCAGGGCGATTTCACGATCCTGGCGTGCCTGAAGGAGAACCGCCCCAAGATCAGCCCGGCTTGCGATCAGGTGCTGAAGAACCACAACCAGTGAGGCGTGTCGACCGGGGCTGACTGTGCTCCGGTCCATGCAATGGTTAACGGCTGCCGTCCCGYCGATTCGAGGTGGACGGCGGCCCGGCCGTGTTGCTTCCCCGAGATGGATTGCATTGGTTTTGGCCGGATCTTCGCCTATATGGAGGCCAGCGATCCGTTCGCATGAGCGAAGCGGCGGGCATCGTTTGTCGTAGCGCCCTTCAAACCTGATAGCTGTTTCGTCCATGACCACCGCGAGCGATTTGCGATCCGGCAAGACACACCGGGACGAGAACTTTCCGGTCGCGTCCTGGATCATCCGCCCCGAGCATCGGGCGCTGATCCTCGCCTTCTACAATTTCGTGCGCACCGCCGACGACATCGCCGACCATCCGAGCTTGCCGGGCGACGAGAAGCTGCGGCTGCTGGATCTGCTCGAGGCCGAACTCACCGGGACCGGCGAGACGCAGGATGTCGCTGTCGGCCTGCGCCGGGCGCTCGCCGCGCGCGGCATGGCCCCGCGCCATGCTCTTGACCTGCTGGTCGCCTTCCGCATGGACGTCACCAAGCTGCGCTACGAGAACTGGGACGAGGTCATCCATTACTGCCGCTATTCGGCGATGCCGGTCGGACGTTTCATGCTCGACGTGCATGGCGAGTCCACCGCGACCTGGCCGGCATCTGACGCGATCTGCGCCGGACTGCAGATCAACAACCA
>BFBZ01000570.1_pt1 | contig 33593 bp, 37 predicted proteins | sample 1888401 | NCBI WGS metagenome assembly BFBZ01 (sample SAMD00112614, study PRJDB3348) | symbiont metagenome | host: Chara braunii | reverse complement strand
CCCCGCCGCGTCAGTTCGGATTTCATAATCTTGAAGCAATGCAGCGATTTCTTGTCCATTCAACTTATTGGGCGCGTCGAAATGCCTGCTCTGCTCGGTCGGAAGGCTGCCTATACTGCGAAATTCGCGAAAATCAGCTTGCAGAGCGGCCTTTACAGCTATACCTAGACCGCATAGCGACACATTCCAGACCCAGATTCGGAGCGACTGCCGATGGCGCGCGTGACTGTTGAGGATTGCATCGACAAGGTCGACAACCGGTTCGACCTCGTTCTGTTGGCCGCGCATCGTGCGCGCATGATTTCGTCCGGTTCGCAGATCACCGTCGATCGCGATAACGACAAGAATCCTGTCGTTTCCCTGCGCGAAATCGCCGAAACCACCGTTTCGCCTGAGGATCTGAAGGAAGAACTGGTTCATTCGCTTCAGAAATTCGTCGAAGTTGACGAGCCGGAACCCGATACTGTGCCTCTGATCGGCTCGGCCGGTGCATCGGTGGACGCCGACGACACCGAAGTGGCTGTCGAGCGCATGACCGAGGAAGAACTGCTGAAGGGCCTCGAAGGCCTTGCCCCTCCGGAGGAGCAGCCCGAGGAAGACGAATAACCGTCGCGGGGACGCCCTGCATCCCCAATTCGCGGTTGCGTTTCAGAAGGCCCGGAGATCGTTCCGGGCCTTTGCTTTTATTGACCATTTTAGCGTCTTCCTTGCGGTCGCCACAGAAGGCGGTGATATTGTGAATGCGGGTTCCTTTCGGGAATCCGGCCACAAGGGCAGCATTCATGGCGATCTGGCGCCGTAATTCACAGCAGGCTCAGGCCACCGCCGACGCGGTTGCGGCGGTTCCTGTCGCGCCTGTGGCAGCCCCGGCCAAGAAGCAGACCCGCGCCGGGATGATGCGGCAATACGATCTGGTCGATCGCGTCCGCGCCTACAATCCCAATACCGACGAGGACATGCTCAACCGCGCCTACGTCTATGCGATGAAGGCGCATGGCGAGCAGAAGCGCGCTTCGGGCGATCCTTACTTCTCTCATCCGCTGGAAGTCGCCGCGATCCTCACCGATCTCAAGCTCGACGACGCGACGATTGTTGCGGCTCTCCTGCACGACACGATCGAAGACACCGAGGCCACGCGCGCGGAGATCGACAAGACATTCGGCCGCGAGATCGGCGCGCTGGTCGAAGGCCTGACGAAACTCAAGCGGCTCGAACTTGTCTCGCGCGAGGCGAAGCAGGCCGAGAATCTGCGCAAGCTGTTGCTTGCCATCGCCGACGATGTGCGCGTGCTGCTCATCAAGCTCGCCGACCGCTTGCACAACATGCGTACTCTGGAATTTGTGCCGCCGGCCTCGCGCCGCCGCATCGCGGAGGAAACGCTCGACATCTACGCGCCGCTCGCGGGCCGCATGGGCATGCAGGAGATGCGCGAGGAACTGGAAGAATTGTCGTTCCGGGTTCTCGATCCGCAGGCCTATGAGGTCGTCACGCAACGCCTCGATGCGCTGGCGGATCGCAACAAGAATCTGATTGGCGAGATCGAAAGCCAGCTCGGAACCATCCTGAAGAAGAACGGTATCGCTGCGGTTGTGAAGGGCCGCCGCAAGCATCCGTTCTCGATCTGGGTGAAGATGGAGCGCAAGTCGGTCGGCTTCGAGCAGCTTTCGGATATTTTCGGGTTCCGCATCATCGTCAACAGCGTCGCCGAGGCCTATCGCACGCTCGGCATTGTCCACACCACATGGCCGGTCGTTCCGGGGCGTTTCAAGGACTATATCTCGACACCGAAGCAGAACGACTATCGCTCAATCCACACCACGGTGATCGGGCCGACCAACCAGCGCGTCGAATTGCAGATTCGTACCGAGAGCATGGATCAGATTGCCGAATACGGCATTGCCGCGCATGCGTTCTACAAGGACGGCGTCGGCACGCCGAATGAGTTGCTTCAGCGCGAGTCCAATGCCTTTGCGTGGCTGCGGCATACCGTCGAAGTGCTTTCCGAAAGCTCCAACCCGGAAGAATTCCTCGAACACACCAAGATGGAGCTGTTCCACGATCAGGTGTTCTGCTTCACGCCGAAGGGAAAGCTAATCGCGCTGCCGCGCCATGCCAACGTGATCGATTTCGCCTATGCCGTGCACACCGATGTCGGCAACAGTGCAGTCGGCTGCAAGATCAACGGCAAGTTCGCGCCGCTGGCTTCTGAACTGGACAATGGCGACGAAGTCGAAGTGTTGACATCGAAGGCGCAGTCCGCTCCGCCCATCGCCTGGGAATCTCTCGCCGTGACCGGCAAGGCGAGGGCAGCGATCCGCCGCGCCACGCGCACCGCCGTTCGCGATCAGTATGCGGGACTGGGGCGGCGCATCGTCGAGCGACTGTTCATGCGTGCGAAGATTGCCTATGCCGACGACAAGCTGAAAGGCGCGCTACCGCGGCTTGCGCGGTCTTCAATCGACGATGTATTCGCCGCCGTAGGTCGCAGCGAAATGAAGGCGTCGGATGTCGCGCGCGCGATGTATCCCGACTACAAGGAAGAGGCGCGCAGCGGCGCCAAGAAGAAAATCCCCTTCAAGCGCGTGAGGTCGAAGCTGACGCGCGTTGCTGCGGATACGCCGGCGGCGATTCCGATCAAGGGCATCAACAACGACCTGCCGGTGAAATTCGCACCCAATGGCGGCGCAGTGCCCGGCGACCGCATTGTCGGCATCGTCACGCCCAAACAAGGCATCACGATCTATCCGATCCAGTCGCCGGCGCTGAAGGATTTCGAGGACGAGCCTGAACGCTGGATCGACGTGCGCTGGGATACGGAAGAAGCAGCGCCCCGCAGATTTCCGGCGCGCCTTCTGGTGCAGAACGTCAACGAGCCGGGCAGCCTCGCGCAGGTCGCAACCGTCATTGCCGAGCATGACGGCAACATCGACAACATCAGCATGAGCCGCCGTTCACCCGATTTCACCGAACTGACCATCGATCTTGAGGTCTATGATCTCAAGCATCTCAACGGTATCATCGCGCAATTGCGCGCCAAGGCCGTTGTCGCGCGCGTCGAACGTGTGAACGGTTAAAGTTTCGAGATGTCTATTCCGCCGCTCCGTCTTGGGGTCAATGTCGATCACGTTGCCACGCTGCGCAATGCGCGCGATGGCATGTCGCCCGATCCGGTGCGCGCCGCATTGCTCGCGATCGAAGCGGGCGCGGACGGCATCACCGCGCATTTGCGCGAAGATCGTCGTCATATCCGCGACGAGGACATGGCGCGGCTGAAAGCGGAAATTTCCAAGCCGCTGAATTTCGAGATGGCGGCGACGGCCGACATGCTGCGAATTTCGCTCGCGACGAAACCGCATGCCGCGTGTCTCGTGCCGGAGCGGCGCGAGGAATTGACGACGGAAGGCGGACTCGATGTCATCGGTCAGCGCGAGGCGCTTGCGCCGTTCATCGCACGCCTGAACGATGCCGGCATTCGCGTGTCGCTTTTCATCGCCGCTGACCCCGCGCAGATCGAGATGGCCGCAAAACTGAAAGCGCCTGTGATCGAGCTTCATACAGGTGCGTGGTGCGACGCGATTTCCGACGGTCACGATTCGAAAGCGGAATTGGAATGGAATCGCATTGTTGAAGGCGCAAAGCTGGCGAAAGCCGCAGGCCTTGAAGTTCACGCAGGGCACGGCCTCGATTACAAGACCGCGCAGACCATCGCCGCCTTGCCGCAGATCGTCGAACTCAACATCGGATATTTCATGATGGGGGAGGCGCTGTTCGTCGGCCTCGCGCAGACCGTGCGTGACATGAGGGCGGCGATGGATCGCGGCCGCAAGACGCTTCAGGCTTACTTATGATTATCGGCGTCGGCTCGGACATCATCGACATCACGCGGATCGAAAAAGTGATCGGCCGTCACGGCGACCGTTTCCTCGATCGAATCTTCACCGATGCGGAGCGCGCCAAGGCCGAGCGCCGCTCGAAAATGCCGAAACTCGTGTGGGCGACTTACGCCAAGCGTTTTGCAGCCAAGGAGGCCTGCTCCAAGGCGCTCGGAACGGGAATCCGTCAGGGCGTGTGGTGGCGCGACATGGGGGTGGTCAACATGCCGGGCGGACGGCCAAGCATGAAGCTGACCGGAGGGGCGCTGGCGCGGCTTGAGAAACTGACGCCGCCGGGGCACGAGGCGCGGATCGACCTCACCATCACGGACGACTGGCCGCTGGCGCAGGCCTTCGTGATTATTTCGGCAATCCCTGTGCGTTAGCTCTCGGCAATAGTGCTAACCTTAAAAATCCCGCGCTTTCTCAGCACCTTACCGAAGTTTCATACACGGCAGATTGATTGCGCGCCAACCGCCAACGGTCTAAAACCCGCGCGGGTGATTTGGGACGCCTGCGGGCCGGCTCCTGAATTCGAAATATCAGGATCAGACAGAGCAATGAGCGTGACAACACCTGCCAAAACCGAAGGCGGCGCCGGCGAAACCATCCGCGTCGTCATTCATGCACTCATCATTGCGCTGGTGATCCGCACCTTCCTGTTTCAGCCGTTCAACATCCCGTCGGGATCGATGAAGGCGACGCTGCTGGTCGGAGACTATCTGTTCGTCTCGAAATATTCCTACGGCTACACGCATTATTCGATCCCGCTGTCGCCGCGCCTGTTTTCGGGACGCATCTTCGGCTCGGAGCCTAATCGCGGCGACATCGTCGTCTTCCGCCTGCCGAAGGACGACACCACGGACTACATCAAGCGCGTGATCGGTCTGCCGGGCGACCGTGTGCAGATGAAGGAAGGCCTGCTCTATATCAACGACGTGCCGATCAAGCGCGAGCGCCTGCCGGACTATGTCGGCGAAGACCCCTGCGGCTCGGACGCAACCGCGCGCGTCAAGCAATGGCAGGAAACGTTGCCGAACAACGTGACCTACAAGACGCTCGATTGCGTCGATAACGGCTTCTACGACACGACCAATGTCTACACCGTGCCGCCCGGCCATTTCTTCATGATGGGCGACAATCGCGACAATTCGACCGACAGCCGCGTGCTGTCCGCTGTCGGATATGTACCGTTCGAGAACATCATCGGCCGCGCGCAGATGATTTTCTTCTCGATTGCCGAGGGTGAACAGGCCTGGCAAATCTGGCGCTGGCCTTTCGCCGTGCGCTGGAATCGCATCTTCTCCATCGTGCGATGAGCAACGAAACGGCAATCTCAAAATCCTCTTTGAAGGCTGCCGACGGTTTGGCGTCCGAGACCGGTGCCAAGCCTGCGAAGACCAAGCGCAAGAAAAAGGCCGCGCGGACTTCCGCAGCCAAGGCAGCGACGAAGCTCGTCGAGGAACGTATCGGACATTCGTTTGCCGATAGCGCACTGCTGACGACCGCATTCACGCATGTCTCCGCGCTGAAGTCTGCGCGCCGCACGGACAGCTATCAGCGCCTTGAGTTTCTCGGCGATCATGTTCTGGGGCTGATCGTATCGGACATGCTGTATCGCGCGTTTCCGAAAGCCGATGAAGGCGAGTTGTCCAAGCGCCTCGCCGATCTGGTGCGCAAGGAAGCCTGCGCGGATGTTGCGCGTTCGCTTGGTTTCGAGGAGGCGATCAAGCTCGGCAGCGTGGGCGCCGGCGCCGGAGCGCGGCTACGGAAATCCGCGCTCGGCGATATTTGCGAGGCTGTCATCGGCGCGATTTTTCTCGACGGCGGCTACAAGTCGGCGGTGAGCTTCGTCGAACGCAACTGGACCGAGCGCATGCGCAAGCCGGTTCGCCCGTTGCGCGATCCGAAAACGGTTTTGCAGGAATGGGCGCAGGGCAAGGGATTGCCGACGCCGAGTTACAGGGAAGTCGAGCGCACCGGCCCGCATCACGATCCGCAGTTTCGCGTGGCGGTGGAACTACCTGGATTGAAGGCGGCCGAAGGCATTGGCGGCAGCAAGCGTGCAGCCGAGAAAGTCGCCGCAACCGCGATGCTGGCGCGCGAAGGCGTCAAGGGCGGCAACGATGACTGACGCACCCGCAGCGTCGCAAGGTCCGACGCGCTGCGGTTTCGTCGCGCTGATCGGAGCGCCGAACGTCGGCAAGTCGACGCTGGTCAATGCACTCGTCGGCTCCAAGGTCACGATTGTCTCGAAAAAGGTGCAGACCACGCGCGCACTCATTCGCGGCATCGTGGTTGAGAGCAATGCGCAGATCATTCTGGTCGATACGCCGGGTATCTTCGCGCCGAAGCGCCGTCTCGACCGCGCAATGGTGTCCACCGCATGGAGCGGCGCACACGACGCCGATCTCGTCTGCGTGCTGCTCGATGCACGACAGGGTCTCGACGAGGAGGCCGATGCGATCTTCGCCAGGCTCGACGGCGTCAATCATCCCAAGATGCTGGTCATCAACAAGATCGATCTCGTGCCGCGTGAAAAACTGCTGGTCCTTGCACAGAAAGCCAACGAGCGGCTGAAATTCGCCGAGACGTTTATGATTTCGGCGATGTCGGGCGATGGCGTTGACGATCTGCGCCGCGCGCTGGCTGTTTCTGTGCCCGAAGGTCCATTTCATTATCCGGAAGACCAGATGTCGGACGCGCCGCTGCGGCATCTGGCGGCGGAGATCACGCGCGAGAAGATCTATCGGCATCTGCATCAGGAACTGCCGTACCAGTCCACCGTTGAAACCGACACGTGGACAGAACGCAAAGACAAGTCGGTGCGGATCGAGCAGACCATATTCGTCGAACGCGACAGCCAGCGCAAAATCGTGCTCGGCAAGGCCGGTGCCACGATCAAGTCGATCGGCGCGGATTCGCGCAAGGAAATCGCAGAGATTGTCGGCCAGCCTGTGCATCTCTTTCTGTTCGTGAAAGTGCGCGACGGCTGGGGCGACGATCCGGAGCGTTACAGGGAAATGGGTTTGGAGTTTCCGAAAGAATGAGCGCCGCGCCCGCAAAAATCCCGCAGAATATTTTCTACTTCGAGGTGCTGCTCTATCTCTCGCTGGCAATCGATGCGCTGTCGATGCCGTTCCGCGATGACTCGTTCGAGAATTTGCCGGATATGTCGGCGTCCGTGGCCAAGCTGGTGACGGCAGCACTGATTCTGCTGTTCATCTATCTGGTGTGGCTTGCGGCACGCCGGCGCAAAAACTGGGCGCGGATGATCTTGATGGTTTCGCTGGCATTGTCCGTTGTTTCCATTGTCGGAACCGTCAGCGACAACGGTATCCAGATCGAAACATTCATTGATGTGGTATCTGCGGCGCTGACCGCGTTCGGACTTTATCTCTCGTTCACGGGCGATGCGGTGGGCTGGTTCGCGCCGTGGAACGCGCAAACCTGATCCGCAAGCGGCGTCAAAATCGGATATGCTCTGATTCATGGAATGGACCGACGAGGGCATCGTGCTCGGTGTGCGGCGTCATGGCGAATCCAGCGCCATCGCCGAATTGATGACGCGCTCCCACGGCCGCCACCTTGGGCTTGTGCGGGGAGGCGCGGGAGCGCGCATGCGTCCGCTGCTTCAGCCGGGCAATACGGTCAGCGCGGTCTGGCGCGCGCGGCTCGACGAGCATCTGGGGTATTACGCCATCGAAGCGACCAAGCTGCGTGCGGCGACGATGTTTGGCTCGCCGCATGCGGTCTATGGCGTGACGCATCTGGCGTCGCTCGCGCGGCTATTGCCGGAGCGCGATCCGCATGAAGACATCTACGAGACGATGGAATCGATCCTCGAGGATTTCGACGACGCAGCGACCGCCGGCGCGCATCTCGTGCGGTTTGAACTGGCGATGCTCGCTGAGCTGGGCTTCGGTCTCGATCTGTCGGCCTGCGCGGCGAGCGGCAAAAATGACGACCTGATTTATGTCTCGCCGAAATCCGGCGGGGCGGTGTCGCGCGAAGCGGGCGAGCCATGGCGCGATCGTCTGCTGAGATTGCCGCCGTTTCTTCTTCAGGAAGGGCAGGTCGAAACAAGCAATTGGTCAAGTCAGGATCTGGAAGACGGCTTCAAACTGACCGGACTGTTTCTGTTGCGCAACGTGCTGGAGCCGCGCGGCGAGGGCCATTCGGACGCGCGGGAGGGATTTATCGCGGCGGTCGTGCGCCCTCGCGTTCGTGCCGCGGCAGAGTAGCGCACAAAATAAAACGGGCCGGATCGCTCCGGCCCGAATTTCTTGAAGACAGGATCTGAATCAGTAGCCGCCATAGTAGCGCGGACGCGGCACATAGACCGGCGGCGGAGCGTAATAGCGCGGCGCATCGTAGACTTCCCAGCAACGCTGCACGCGATAGCCGTATTCCCAAACCCATTTGCACTTGGTGTAGGCCGGCACGACCGAGCTTTCGGTCTGGCCCGACAATCCGCCGAGCGGCATCGCCTGAGCGTTCGTGCCTGCCAGCGAGCCGGCGGTTGCAAAAGCCGCGACGGCGGCCGCAGCAATAATCAAACGACGCATTGTTATTCCTCCTCAAATAAGCGCATCCGGCGCGAGACCGGCCCGGCGCTGGGCTGAACAGTATTTTTATACACCCCCGGTCGGCTGAGGATGTCTCGGCTAACTTGCCTGGCAGCGATTATGACCGAAGAACCGTGACGCCGCCAAGACCTTCCGCATCAGTGTCGGCCCGCCGCAATTCGGTTCAAATTGATTTCTTGTTCATTTTGGCGGCGGGGTTTAACCCATTTCTATGGGCAAAAGACTGATTCCACCGGAGCCATCGGACGTTCAGGAAGTGGCATTGCGCGAGGCGCTCGAAGAGCGTTATCTCGCATACGCACTCTCGACCATCATGCACCGCGCGTTGCCGGATGCGCGCGACGGACTGAAGCCGGTTCACCGCCGCATTCTCTACGGCATGCGGCTGTTGCGTCTCGATCCGGGTACGCCGTTCAAGAAGTCCGCCAAGATCGTCGGCGACGTGATGGGCTCGTTCCATCCGCACGGCGATCAGTCGATCTACGACGCGCTGGTGCGGCTCGCGCAGGATTTCTCCTCGCGCTATCCGCTGGTGGACGGGCAGGGCAATTTCGGCAATATCGACGGCGATAATCCTGCCGCCTATCGCTACACCGAAGCGCGGATGACGGAAGTCGCGCGGCTTCTGCTCGAGGGCATCGACGAGGACGCCGTCGAGTTTCGTGCCAATTACGACGGCCAGTCGCGCGAACCGGTGGTGCTGCCGGGCGCGTTTCCGAATTTGCTCGCTAACGGCGCGCAGGGCATCGCGGTCGGCATGGCGACATCGATCCCGCCGCACAATGCCGCCGAGCTTTGCGATGCGGCCTTGCAGCTCATCGACAAGCCGACGATGCGGTCGAAGAGCCTGCTGAAATGGGTGAAGGGTCCGGATTTTCCGACCGGCGGCATCATTGTCGATGATCCTGCATCCATTGCAGAAGCGTATCACACCGGGCGCGGCGGGTTTCGCGTCCGCGCAAAATGGAAGAAGGAAGAGTCCGGGCGCGGCACCTGGCAGATCGTCGTCACCGAAATTCCGTGGCTGGTGCAGAAGTCGCGCCTGATCGAGCGCATCGCCGAACTTCTCAACGAAAAGAAGCTGCTGCTGGTCGGCGACATTCGCGACGAGTCCGCCGAAGACGTGCGCATCGTCATCGAGCCGAAGTCGCGCAATGTCGATCCTGAAGTTCTGATGGAAACGCTGTTCAAGCAGACCGAGCTTGAAAGCCGCATTCCGCTCAATCTCAACGTGCTGGTGAAGGGCCGCATCCCGAAAGTGGTGGGGCTGGCGGAATGTCTGCGCGAATGGCTCGACCATCTGCGCGACGTGTTGCTGCGCCGCGCGAAGTATCGCCGCGCGCAGATCGAGCATCGCCTTGAAGTGCTCGGCGGTTATCTGATCGCGTATCTGAACCTCGACAAGGTCATCAAGATCATCCGCACCGTCGATGAGCCGAAACCGGCGCTCATCAAGGCGTTCAAGCTGACCGACTTGCAGGCCGACTCCATTCTCAACATGCGGCTGCGTAATCTGCGCAAGCTGGAGGAAATGGAAATCCGCGGCGAGGACAAGGATCTTCGCAACGAACTGAAGAACCTCAAGGCGCTGGTCGCCTCGGAAGCGGCGCAGTGGAAGAAGGTCGGCGAACAGGTCAAGAAGGTCCGCGATATTTTCGGGTCGAAGACGCCGCTCGGCAAGCGACGCACGCAGTTTGCGCAGGCGCCCGAGCATGATCTTGCTGCCATCGAGGAGGCGCTGGTCGAGCGCGAGCCGATCACTGTCGTTGTTTCGGACAAGGGATGGGTCCGCACGCTCAAGGGCCACGTCACTGACCTGTCCAGTCTCCAGTTCAAAACCGACGACAGCCTCGGCTTCTCGTTCTTTGCGGAGACCACCTCGAAGCTCACATTGTTCGCCACCAACGGCCGCTTCTATTCGCTCGACGCGCAGAAGCTGCCGGGTGGTCGCGGGCATGGCGATCCGATCCGCATGACCATTGACCTTGAAGGCGATGCGGACATCGTGTCGATGTTTGTCGCCAAAGAGGGCCGCAAGTTCATTGTCGCTGCGCAGGACGGGCAGGGCTTCATCGTCAAGGAAGAGGATTGCGTCGCCAATACGCGCAAGGGCAAGCAGGTGCTCAACGTGTCGCCGCCGAAGAACAAGGCGATTGCGATTGCGGAAGTGAAGGGCGACACGCTCGCCGTGATCGGCACCAATCACAAGATGGTCGTGTTCGGTCTGGATCAGATTCCGGAAATGGCGCGCGGGCGTGGTGTGCGGTTGCAGAAATATACCGGCGGCCGCCTGTCCGACGTGACGACCTTCGTTGCGAAGGAAGGCCTCACCTGGAAGGATTCCGCTAGCCGCGAGCAAAGCCTGACCTGGAAAGACCTGATGCCGTGGCGCGGCAATCGCGCCGATGCAGGCCGTCTGGCGCAGGGGCTTCCGAAGTCGAACAAGTTCGGCAACCCCATAATGTAAGGGTTAACTCGGGAATGCCGTTGCGGCAGTCTCTGGTTTGTGCGAACCGGAATCAGGGCAACAGGGGCGTTGGTTGCGATGGAATCCGTTTGTATGGCGCTGGCCGCAGCCTATCTCGGCGGCGGTTTTCAACTCGCAAGTCTCGATAGATCGAAGGTCTATTCGGTCCCGCTCGCGGTCGCTCTCAAATTGAGTCCGGCGCAGCGCGCAGCGGCTCAGAATTGCGCCGCCAAATACGGCGTTCATTATCGGATCGTCGACAAGGACGGCGTCGAGACCGGCATCATCGAACGCTGACTATCGCCGGTTGCCGCAACGAGCGAGGCTGCGATGGTCCGCTACAATGAGATCCGCGACGGCGAGGTCGCCGTCACGCCGCCTGCGCCGACCGATGCGGGCATCGTGTTCATCGGAAAGATTCATACACCGTGGTCCGACCGCATGAAGACGCCCCGGCAGGGGCGTCACGATGGGCCTGTGTGCAGACTGGAAATTTTCGCGCCGTGGATTCCTGCGCTGAAGGGGCTGGAAAAATTCACCCAGGTTGAAGTGCTCTATTGGCTGCACGAGTCACGGCGCGATCTCATTCTTCAAAGCCCGGCCAGCGACACCAACACCCACGGCACGTTTTCACTGCGCTCGCCGGTGCGGCCCAATCCGATCGGCACGTCGGTCGCCAAACTCGAAGGCATCGAGGGCAACATGGTGCTGGTGCGCGGCCTCGACTGTCTCGACGGCACGCCGCTGATCGATCTCAAGCCCGACCGTTGTCAGTTCACGCCGATTGCGCCGCCGCAGCCGGGCGATTTTGAAACCGGCTAAATGCAGTCATCATCGGCCGCTGGAGGATGAGGGCGATGAGCGCGACTGTAACCAGCGGCGCAAATCGTCCGGCGGGTACATAGACCGCCGGGCTCATCACCGGGACCAGCCAGATACCGAGAGCCATCAGCCAGTCGCGCCATCTCGCATCAGCCCGACTTGCGAGCCAGAGTGCCGCAGCGGCCGCAAGCAGCACGGCGTCATAGGGACCGGAGTGAGGTGCGGCCAGGATTGTTGCCGCCAGCAGTATGGCAAGCCGCTCATCGGTTCGCAGATCGAGGCGGAAGGCGGCGGCGACGGAAGCGACACCTGCTATTGTCGCTGCGGCTTGCATTGCCGATGCCGCTTTCAGCGAGTCCGTCAGCAACGCGACGCAGGCGAAGACGCTGTGTCCCCAGATGCGGCCGGTCGCGATCCATTTCGGATCGCTGCCCGTGAGATGATCGGCCGCAGCCGGAATCCACCACAGCCAGATGTCGATGCCGAAGACGAGTGCGCTTGCAAGCGCCAGAGACAGTGCGGAAATCGCAGCAGCGGCCAGCGCGCGCCACTGGCTTTGCGCGATTAGGGCAATTGGCAGCAATAACGCGAACTGCGGTTTGAACGTCAGCAAGCCGAGCACCAACCCTGCCGCCACGGGTCGATGCGGCAATAGCCGCACGCCGGACACAAGAAGTGCTGCGATCAGAAATGCGAGTTGCCCGTCGGTGATGTTGATCGACGCGGCAGGCGAGGCGAGGACTGCAAGAATAACCGGCCACGCTGCGCGCGGTTCATCCGCATTCGTCCGTAACACGAGCGCGAGTAGTGCGGCGCTGAAAATCTGGAAAGCAATGTACGACGCTGTGAAACCGAGCTTTGCAAATGGCGCGAGCAGCACGAGAAAACTCGGCGGATAAAACCACGGCCGGAACTCGAGCGGCACCGAGAGATGCTCCCGCATTGTTGCGTTGAGGAATGAAGTGAAGCGATCGCCATCCATCAACAGTGCCCAGTGCCCGTCGAGCACCGAACGGATCGCGCCATAGAACACCATCCAGTCGGTGCCGAGGGCGATATGATTGAGCCCGAAGAAATCCGGCTTCAGCGCCGCCGAGCCGATGATGACCCAGCCATAGATGCTGAGGAGAATTGCTGCGGGCAGAAACGTCAGCGGCAGCTGGCGCCGGCCATCGGCGTGGATAGGCGAGATTGTCGCGTCGGTCATTTGCGGCCTTGCGGGTTCATGCAGGGCCGGACCAGACCATCGCCGGACGAAAATCCTTTTAGGCAAATCGTTCAAATTCGCCGCAACTGGAACCGGCGTCTGTGCTGGCGCACGCTTCGCAGCAGCTCATCACCGTGAGGCTTCCGGCGTGACAGGCCGGCGCTCTAACCAAACCAGTTGCAAATGACTTGCAACTGGCGCGGGTTCCGGGCATGATGCAAACATGGATATTTCCCAGCCCGGTCTCGTGCCCCCCAAACCGTCTGGACCCGCCAAAAGCAGTCAGAGCGCCCCTCCTGGGGGCGGCTGGCGCACGGCCAGAGGCGAGCCGTCGCTGGCGGACATGTTCGGCTCGATCCGTGTCGCCAAGGACGGTTCGTTCTGGCGCAAGCTGGTCGCGTTTCTCGGCCCCGGCTACCTCGTTGCCGTCGGCTACATGGACCCCGGCAATTGGGCGACCTCGCTCGCAGGCGGCTCCAAGTTCGGTTATGCGCTTCTCGCCGTCGCGCTGATCTCCAACATCATGGCGATCGTGCTTCAGGCGCTCTGCGCGCGGCTCGGCGTCGGCTCGGGCCGCGATCTGGCGCAGGCCTGCCGCGATGCCTATCCGCGCTGGGCGTCGTGGCCGCTGTGGCTGCTCGCTGAAATCGCGATCAGCGCAACAGACCTCGCCGAAATCATCGGTACCGCCATCGGCCTCAATCTGCTGTTCGGAATCCCGCTTGAAATCGGCGTGCTTATTACGGCGGCCGATGTGTTTCTCATTCTGGCGCTACAGGTTCTCGGCTTCCGCTGGATCGAAGCGTTTGTCGTCGCGCTTCTCGGCGTCATCGCCGCGTGCTTTGCGGTGCAGATCGCGATGGCCGATCCCGATTGGGGCGCGGTGATCCGCGGCTTCGCGCCGACGGTGGACATCGTTGCCAACCGCGACATGCTCTATCTCGCGCTCGGCATTCTCGGCGCGACCGTGATGCCGCATAATCTCTATCTTCACTCAGGTCTCGTACAGACGCGTGCCTACGGTGAAAGCGCGCCCGAGAAGCAGGAAGCGATCAAACTCGCGACCATCGATTCCACCATTGCGCTGTGTCTGGCGCTGACCATCAACGCGTCGATCCTGATTTTGGCGGCCGCGACCTTCCACAAGGTCGGCAAGACGGATGTCGCCGAACTCGATCAGGCGCATTCGTTCCTCGCGCCGTTGCTCGGCTCGACGCTGGCGCCGACTTTGTTCGGGATCGCGCTTTTGTGCTGCGGCTTGAATTCCACCGTGACCGCGACATTGTCCGGTCAGATCGTAATGGAAGGCTTCATCAACATCAAAGTCGCGCCGTGGCTGCGGCGGCTGATGACGCGCGCGATCGCCATCGTCCCGGCTGCCATCGTCACCATCTGGTACGGCGAGAAGGGGACGGCGCAGCTTCTGATCTTGAGTCAGGTGGTGCTCAGCCTTCAGCTTCCGTTCGCCATCGTGCCGCTGGTGATGTTCACCGCGAGCAAGGCGAAGATGGGCGAGTTCGTCGCGCCGCGCTGGCTGACGGCAGTCGCGGGCGTGATCGCTGCGGTCGTGATCGCGCTGAACGTGAAACTGCTCGTTGATTTCGTGATCGGCTGATTTTTTAGTTGCGCATGATCTGATCGGAAAACCGGCACCCACTTTTCCCGATCATGCGCTAGTCCTGCGGCTCCAGTGCCGTCGAGCCGTCGGCATCGACGCGCAACCAGCCTGACGGCGCCAATCGCTGCTGCGGCAGAAAGCGCGCCTTGTAGTCCATCTTGCGCGAGCCGTCGATCCAGTAGCCGAGATAGACGTAGGGCAATCCCATCCGGCGCGCGCGCGAGATGTGATCGAGGATCATGAACGTCCCAAGCGAGCGGTTATCCTCGCCCGGCTCGAAAAACGAATACACCATCGACAGCCCGTCGCTCAGAACATCGGTCAGGCCCACTGCAATGAGATCGCCGCCCCGGCCGGTGATGCCGCTGTCGGGAGTTCGCCGGCGGTACTCGATGATGCGGGTCTGGACGTGGCTGTCCTCGACCATCATCGCGTAATCGAGCACCGTCATGTCGGCCATGCCGCCGTCGCGGTGCCGGTCGTCGAGATAGGCGCGGAACACGGAGTATTGCTCCGATGTCGGTGCCGCCGTCCGCAATTCGCTGACAATGTCGCTGTTGCGTGCCTGAATCTTGCGAAGGTTGCGCGAGGGACGGAATTCGTTGGCGATCACGCGCACGGACACGCAGGCGCGGCACTGATCGCAGGCGGGACGATAGGCGATCGACTGGCTGCGGCGAAAGCCGCCGTGGGTCAGGAGGTCGTTGAGGTCGCCGGCCTTGTCGCCGACCAGATGCGTGAACACCTTGCGCTCCTGCTTGCCCTCCAGATAGGGGCAGGGGGAGGGTGCCGTCAGATAAAACTGCGGCGTATTGCGCGAGTGTTGCGTCACGTTCGGGCGTCAGCCTCCAAAAGGGAGCGGCGCGATTCTGCTCATAGCATCGCGCCGCAACGGTAAAGCGTCAATTGAATTGCGCGGCGTTTCACACGCGCTTGGTCTCGACAAGCGGGCCGGGATCGGCGTGCGTATTGATGAATACGGTTCCCAAGATCAGGTCGTGCAGCAATTGCCGGCGCGCGTTGAACAGGCCGACCAGCACGATGAACGGGGTCAGGAACGACACCGAGAGCCAATAGAGAATGGCGTGGATCGCGCCGAGCATGAAATACGGGCGGTCGCCGGTGCGCGTGCGCATCTCGATGCCCATCATGCGCATGCCAACCGTCGCGCCATGCACGCCGCCGAGCGATGCGCCGTAATAGATCAGCGCCCAGATCACTGCGACCGGTGAAATCAAACCGAACAGCAGCCATCCGACGCCCAGCGTGATGACGCCGAAGATCAGAATGAAGATCGAGATCAGCACGACCGGAATCGACAGGACCACAAGATCGATCAGGAAGGCGAAAAACCGCTTGGTCAGAACGCCTGCGAACAGGTCCGGTTGCAGCCACGGATCGTAAGCCTGCGCCGCCGACGGATTGTTGCGCCAGGTCGCACCGGACGTTGTGCCGGAATTTGACGTGTCAGACATCGAGCCCTCCTCAGGGGGTTCTCAGAACAGCCCATCCAAAATGGCGACGGACATCCATTCGCGCAAGATGAGGCCGCGCATGCATTGCGTTCCCGCAGCGTGCGAGGTGAGGGGCATGGAGCGCCGAAAGGCGCAAATGGCATCGTCTCGCTTCTCGCGCTCCGCTTAGCGATAGCGAAGTTCAAGAAGCGCATCGCCTTGCGGCGCGCCATTTACGGGGTTTCTGTTTGAGGGACCGCTCTTCCGGGTGCGGGATCCGAAGTCTTTTGGACTTCGTTCATCCGGGCGGATTTCTCCGCCGTTCAGCCGCACCGCGTGCAGCCACCGAAGGCAGAGCCACGTAGTTGGCCCGGTCGGCGACCCTCAACCTCCCGGACGTGACGCTGCGAACGTCACGCGCGGGCCCGCCTCCCGCCCCACTTCAAGACGCCTCATGAAGCGCCCCTCGCGAACGGGAGTAATAGGAATATAATCACACCGCGGAAAATGTCAAGCCCGTCATTGCGAGGAGCGAAAGCGACGAAGCAATCCAGTTTCAGTTGAAATGTGGATTGCTTCGCTTCGCTCGCAATGACGCAATGCGCGCGCGGAAAAAATCATCCGTCGTCCCCGCGAAGGCGGGGACCCATACTACCTGCGTTCTCGTTTTACGAGATGGAGCAACACGCGTGTGGTGACGCTGGATATTGTGGTTGTGGGTCCCCGCCTTCGCGGGGACGACATCGATGACGGTCGCGCAACGCGCCTTTATCGTCCGGCTTTGATCTTTTCTGCCGCCTTCTGCGCGAAATATGTCAGCACACCATCGGCGCCGGCGCGCTTGAAGCCGAGCAGGCTTTCCATCATGGCTCGCTCCCCATCGATCCAGCCGTTGTTGGCCGCACCTGCGATCATCGCGTATTCGCCGGACACTTGATAGGCGAATGTCGGCATGCCGAAGGTGTCCTTCACGCGGCGAACAATGTCGAGATACGGCATTCCCGGTTTGACCATCACCATGTCGGCGCCTTCGGCGATGTCGAGTTCGACTTCGCGCAGCGCCTCGTCGCTGTTGGCTGAATCCATTTGATAGGTGCGCTTGTCGCCGGTCAGCGTTTTCGCCGAGCCGATGGCGTCGCGGAACGGTCCATAGAACGCCGATGCGTATTTCGCGGAGTAGGCCATGATCTGCACGTCCTGAAAACCCGCGCGATCCAAGCCTTCGCGAATGGCGGCGACGCGCCCATCCATCATGTCGGATGGCGCGATGATGTCGCAGCCGGCTTCGGCCTGCACCAGCGCCTGACGCACCAGCACGGCAACCGTCTCGTCGTTGAGAATGCGGCCGCCTTCGATCAGTCCGTCATGGCCGTGACTTGTGAACGGATCGAGCGCCACGTCGCAAAGCACGCCGAGATCGGGAAATTCCTTCTTGATCGCGCGCACAGACTGGCAAACCAGATTGTCGGCATTGGTCGCTTCGGAGCCGTGCTCGTCGCGCAGCGACGGCTCGGTGTAGGGAAACAGCGCGATGCACGGGATGTCGAGTTTCATCGCACGTTCGGCGTCGCGCACGCATTGATCGACGGAGAGACGATCCACGCCGGGCATGGATGCGACGGGCGTGCGCGTATTATGTCCGGCGACGACGAACAGCGGCCAGATCAGATCGTCGGTGGTCAGCACGTTTTCGCGAACCAGCCGCCGTGCCCATTCGGACTTGCGATTGCGCCGAAGGCGCGTGGTGAGATCGAGCGCAGGGGCGCTTTGCGCGGGCCGCGGTCCGTCGCGCATTTCGATGGGCCGTCCGAATTTGATCGCCATTTCGCCGTCGCTCCCGAACACTCGCTTTGTCTCGGACGTTTATCACCTGACGCCAGCGACGTCACCGCAGGATGACGGTCGCGGGAATTGATTTTGCCCGCCGGACGGCCCAAACAGGCAACATGAACCGGGATCCACGCCAACCGTTGGCCGGGCGCATGTTCAGGCCGCGTTCGTCCGCGAGCGACGATGAGTTCGTGCGCGATCAGGTCAACGACACCACGCCGATGCCGTCCGCTGAGACGGAGGCGGGCGCCGCCGTCTGGACCGGACGGCTTGTGCTGTTCCTGCGTGCGATGGCGGTGCTGTCGATGATGAAAGGTCTCTACAACTGGGCGCAGATCACCGGCTTCATCGGCGGCGAGGACGGCGCGTTCGAGAACCAGACGACGCAATGGCAGACCGCGACGGTCTACTTCGCGGTTATCGAACTGGTCGCAGCCGTCGGCCTGTGGCTCGCAACGCCGTGGGGCGCTGTGGTGTGGCTGACCACGATTGTCTCGCAGGCGGTCATCGAACTGATGTTTCCGGCGGTCTATGGCGGCAACATGATCGTGCTGCTGCTCGCGCTGCTGCTGCTCGGCGCATATTTGGCACTGGCATGGATGGCGGCGCGGGAACGGCCGCCGTAAATTCTGCCCGCGCAATTGTGGCAGCGTGCAGCCATGCTTGACGAAGTGTTTCCAATTTGAACGAACGCTGTTCTAGAACGCTACACAGCGTGCGACGAAGCGTGAACATCGGGCGTTTGTCGTGAATCCAGAGTAACGAAAACCACCAATTTTACAGGCTAAATCAATCGTTCACTGTTTCAAATAAACATTCTCTTTATGCTGTTATTTAAGCTGATGTTCAAACGCTGCCCCTAAGTTTGCCTCATCAGGCGGGACAAAAGTTTCGTCGAATAAGTCGTAAAAATACGACAACAGGGGAAGTGTCATGATGAAAGCCGTTGCCACGGCAGAGAATGCCGTTCGCGATAACGCCGCTGCTCCTACGCAGCCGCTGTATCTTGAAGCGTTGACCTTGGTCGAGCGGCTGCATCGCCGCCTGCTCGACGTCATCAAGGACGAATTCGACCGCCGCGGCCGTGCCGATATCAATTCGGTGCAGGCGCTGCTGCTTTACAATATCGGCGACAAGGAATTGACCGCGGGCGAACTGCGCACGCGCGGCTACTATCTCGGCTCGAACGTGTCCTATAATCTGAAGAAGCTCGTCGAGATGGGCTTCCTCGATCATCAGCGTTCGCGCGTGGATCGCCGTTCGGTTCGCATCAGCCTGACCGCGAAAGGCCAGGAAGTGCGCCAGATCGTCGATGCGCTCTATCAGAAGCATGTCAAGACGGTGGAGCAGGTCGGCGGCATCTCGAATGCGGAGTTTGCGACGCTGAACAAGTCGCTGCATCGCCTCGAGCGTTTCTGGACCGATCAGATTCTTTATCGTCTCTGAGGTTTTACGAAATTCGGGTCAGCCGGCACAGCGCGATCGGTCATGATCGCGTCTTCCAAGAAGGCCGGCGGCCCTTTCCTTCTCCAGCAAACTTCCCAGCGCGCGCTGCGTCCCGGCAACGGACGCGGTGCGCTTTTTGTTTTCGCCGCAAATCGGGCGTGAATCTCAGGCGACGGCTTTCTCAAAGTCGGCCGACGTATAAATCCGCCCGTCGGGGTCGGTGATCTGAACATCCCAGCACTGGTCTTCGAGAAGTTCGCGCGCTTTTTTCAGCGCGGCTGCAAAGCTCAACCGTTTGAGGGTGACGCTGCCTGACGTGTCGATGGCGTTGATGACGAACATGGCGACGCTCCGTCTGTCGAGCTAAGCCTATCGCGAATCCCCCAATCTCAAAGCGTTTTTCCAGCCCAAATTATATCCACTAAATACGCGGCCTGAGCCTTCCGAACTTGGCCGCCGCGCCCAGATATGGTATCTCGCGCCTGCCGCCTCTCGAAGCCACCCGTAACCGCCCGTGCCCGTTTTCAAGGCTGCGGCGGTGGAGACTTTCCCCGATGACGTCATCCGCCAAAACTGCCAACGCGCCTGACACTTTCTTTACGGCCACGCTCGCACAGGCCGATCCCGACATCGCCAATGCCATCAAGGGCGAATTGGGCCGCCAGCAGCATGAGATCGAACTGATCGCCTCGGAAAACATCGTCAGCCGCGCCGTGCTCGAGGCGCAGGGCTCGGTGATGACCAACAAATATGCGGAAGGTTATCCGGGCAATCGTTATTACGGCGGCTGCGAATTCGTGGACGTTGCCGAGACCATCGCCATCGAGCGCGCGAAGAAACTGTTCGGCGCGGGCTTTGCCAATGTGCAGCCGAATTCCGGCAGCCAGATGAATCAGGCGGTCTTCCTCGCGCTGCTGCAACCGGGCGACACCTTCATGGGTCTTGACCTTGCGGCGGGCGGACACTTGACGCACGGCTCGCCGGTCAACATGAGCGGCAAGTGGTTCAAGCCGTCGCACTACACCGTGCGCCGCGAGGACCAGTTGATCGACATGGATGCTGTTGCGAAACAGGCCGAGCAGGTGAAGCCGAAGCTCATCATCGCCGGTGGATCGGCCTATTCGCGCGCCTGGGATTTCAAGCGATTCCGCGAGATCGCCGACAGCGTGGGTGCCTATCTGCTCGTCGATATGGCGCACTTCGCCGGTCTGGTTGCAGGCGGTGTGCATGCCAATCCGGTGCCGCACGCGCATGTCACGACGACCACGACGCACAAATCGCTGCGCGGCCCGCGCGGCGGCCTGATCCTCACCAATGACGAGGCGCTGCACAAGAAACTCAACTCGGCGATTTTCCCCGGCCTGCAAGGCGGCCCGCTGATGCATGTGATCGCGGCAAAGGCTGTCGCGTTCGGCGAGGCGTTGCGTCCGGATTTCAAAATCTATGCGAAGAACGTCGTCGAGAACGCGAAGGCGCTGGCGGAAACGCTCCGCGCAGCCGGATTCGACATCGTGTCGGGCGGCACCGACAATCATCTGATGCTGGTCGATCTGCGGCCGAAGGGTCTGAAGGGCAACGTCTCGGAGAAGGCGCTGGTTCGCGCGGGTCTCACCTGCAACAAGAACGGCATTCCGTTCGATCCCGAAAAGCCGTTCGTCACGTCAGGTTTGCGCCTCGGTACGCCGGCTGCGACGACGCGCGGCTTCGGTGTTGCGGAATTCAAGCAGGTCGGCGGCATGATCGCCGAAGTGCTCAATGCGGTTGCGCAATCCAGCGACGGATCGGCTCCCGGCGTCGAGGGCGCGGTGAAGAAGAAGGTCCGCGAACTCACCGGCCGTTTCCCGATCTACAGTTAAGGCTTTCGCGCGATGCGCTGCCCAAGCTGCAACAGTCTCGATACGCAGGTGAAGGATTCGCGGCCGACGGAAGATTCGGCCGTGATCCGCCGCCGGCGTGTCTGCATGGCATGCAACTTCCGCTTCACCACATTCGAGCGCGTGCAGCTTCGTGAACTGACCGTCATCAAGCGCAACGGCCGGCGCGTTCCGTTCGACCGCGACAAGCTCGTGCGCTCGCTGCAAATCTCGCTCCGCAAGCGGCCCGTCGATCCGGAGCGGGTGGAGAAGATGGTGTCTGCCATCGTGCGCGAACTGGAAAGCGGCGGCGAGGCGGAGATTTCGTCCGAAACGATTGGCGAGATCGTGATGGAGCATCTGCGCAAGCTCGACGACGTCGCCTATGTGCGCTTCGCGTCGGTCTACCGCAATTTCCGCGAAGCCAAGGATTTCGAGGCGGTGCTCGGCGAACTCTCCGGCGATGACGAGACGCGCCCGGTCGCCGCGCGCAAGTAATGGATCACGATCTTCGTTTTATGAACCTTGCGTTGGCTCTGGGCCGGCGCGGGCAGGGGCGCACCTGGCCCAATCCCGCCGTCGGTGCTGTTCTCGTGAAAGATGGCGTCATCGTCGGGCGTGGCTGGACGCAGCCTGGCGGCCGTCCGCACGCCGAGCCGGAAGCACTGGCGCGTGCCGGTAACGCAGCGAAGGGTGCGACGCTTTACGTGACGCTTGAGCCATGCTCGCATCACGGAAAATCGCCGCCATGCGCCGACGCAATCATTGCTGCCGGTATCGCGCGTGTTGTCTCCGCAGTCGAAGACCCCAACCCGGAAGTTGCCGGGCAAGGTCATGCGCGTTTGCGGGCCGCCGGAATCAAAGTCGATGTGGGCTTGTGCGCGGAGGAAGCCGCGCACGATCATGCGGGGCATTTTCTGCGCGTGCGCGAGAAGCGTCCTTTCGTGATCCTGAAACTTGGGGTGTCCGCCGACGACAAGATCGCGGCTGCGGGCCGTCGTCCGGTTGCGATCACGGGGGAAGCTGCGAAAGCGCGCGTGCATCTGCTCCGCGCGCAGAGCGATGCAATCCTTGTGGGCATCGGCACCGTGCTGGCCGACGATCCGTTGCTGACGGTTCGCCTGCCGGGTCTTGAGGCGCAGTCGCCGGTGCGCGTGGTGCTCGACCGCGCGCTGCGAATCCCCGGCACCAGCAAGCTCGTTCATTCCGCACGCCAGCATCCGCTCTGGGTGTTCACATCGGAGACGTCCGATGCTCCGGCCGCCATGAAACTTGGCGGCGCAGGCGCGCAGGTCATTCGCGTGCCGGCGACAGCCGCGCCGGGTCTCGAACTGAAAGCGGTTTTAAACGCGCTGTCGGAGCGCGGAATTACGCGCTTGATGGTCGAGGGCGGCGCCAGGATCGCCTTGTCTTTCCTCACCGCACGACTTGTCGATGACGTCTGGCTGTTGCGCGGACCCGAACCAATTGGCGCAGACGGGATCGCCGCGCTCGACGCACAGCCGCTATCCGTCATCACCCAGTCGCCGCACTGGAAAACGCGTGCTACCGAGAGATTGGATAAAGACACTCTGACCATCTACGAGCGCGCATAATGTTCACCGGCATCATTACCGACATCGGCGAAATCGTCAGCCTCGTGCCCAAAGCGCAGGGTCAGCTGCACCGGCTGCGCATTGCGTGCTGCTACGACCGCGCGACGATTGCGGATGGCGCGTCGATTGCCTGCAACGGCGTGTGTCTCACGGTCGTCGCGTCAGGCGTCGATGGCGGCAAAACATGGTTCGATGTCGATGCTGGCGCGGAAACGCTTCGGCTCACAACGGCGAGTGACTGGAAGCAGGGCGAGAGGCTCAATCTCGAACGTGCCTTGAAAATCGGCGACGAACTGGGCGGCCACATTGTCGCGGGCCACGTCGATGGCATCGCGGCGATTGTCTCGCGCGACGATCTGCCGGACATGGCGAAATTCGATCTGCGGGCGCCGCGCGATCTGGCGAAATTCATCGCGGCCAAAGGCTCGGTCACGCTCGACGGCGTGTCGCTGACGGTGAACACCGCTGTTGACGATGTGTTTTCCGTCACCATCATTCCGCATACGCTGAACGTGACGACGCTGGGCGGCTGGCGCATGGGCGGCAAGGTCAACCTCGAAATCGATCTGATGGCGCGATACGCCGCGCGGCTCAGCGAGATGAAATAGAGATCATGGCACAAATGTCATGCGCGGGCTTGACCCGCGCATCCATCTTCTCGAAAAGATGGATGGCCGGATCAAGTCCGGCCATGACACCGAAAAAATCGGATCGATGAATGGCAGAGCCGCGCCGCGCCGTATTGAAGGACGATACCGACATTGCCGGCGCGCGCGTCGTGATCGTCGAAGCGCGCTTTTATGACGAAATCCAGGACGCGCTATTGGCCGGCGCGAAAGCGCAACTCGATGCGGCGGGCGTCGGTTTCGATGTCGTCAGCGTGCCGGGTGCGCTGGAAGTCCCGCCTGCGATCGCAATTGCGCTCGACGCTGCCCGCCGGAACGGCCGCGACTACGACGGCGCGATTGCGCTCGGCTGCGTGATCCGTGGCGATACGTTTCATTTCGAGATCGTATCGGTTGAATCGTCGCGCGCATTGATGGATTTGTCGGTTGCCCGCAGTCTCCCGCTCGGCAACGGCATCATCACGGTCGACAATGAAGCGCAGGCCTGGGCGAGGGCGAAAGCATCGGAACTCGACAAGGGCGGCGACGCGGCGCGCGCGACGATTGCGATGATCCGCATCAAGCGCCGCCTGGCCAAGCAAGTATGACCGGCGCGAAAAACATCGCCACGCCGAAGCCCGGTGACGGCAAGGCGAACCGCCGTGGCGCGGCGCGGCTTGCAGCGGTGCAGGCGCTGTATCAGATGGAAATTGCGGGCGCTGGCATCAACGACATCTTCGCCGAGTTCGAGAGTCACTGGCTCGGCAGCGAAGTCGAGGGCGAGAAATATCTTCCGGCAGAAGCCGCATTCTTCAAGGACGTTGTGTCCGGCGTCGTGCGCGATCAGAAAAAGCTCGATCCGCTGCTCGACGACTCGCTGAATAAAGGCTGGCCGCTGAAGCGCATCGACGCAATTCTGCGCGCGATCCTGCGTGCGGGCGCCTATGAGCTGGAGCATCGCAAGGATGTCCCGGCGCGGGTCGTGGTCAAAGAGTATGTCGATGTCGCAAACGCCTTCGTCGATGGCGATGAGACCGGGCTTGTAAATGCCGTGCTCGACCAGATCGCACGGCAGTTTCGCGCAAGCGAATTCGCGCGGAGCTGAGCAACGTCATTGCGAGGAGCATCTGCGACGAAGCAATCCAGTTGAGGATTTCTGGATTGCTTCGCTTCGCTCGCAATGACAACCATGGAGCTGTCATGGCCCAAAAGGAAATAGGCTCAGCCGAACACGATCTGATCGCGCGTTACTTCCGGCCGCTTGCGACCGCCCCCGGCGCATTCGGCCTTGTCGACGATGCGGCAATTCTGAAATCGTCCGGCGACGACCTCGTCGTTACCGCCGACGCGATTGTCGAGGGCGTCCATTTTCTGCCCAGCGATCCATCGGACACGGTCGCGCGCAAGGCGCTGCGGGTCAATCTCTCCGATCTCGCCGCCAAAGGCGCGGTGCCGGCCGGATTTGTTCTGACGCTTGCGCTGCGGGAGGTGCGCGACGAATGGCTTGCGTCGTTCGCGAAGGCGCTCGGTGAGGACATCGGCACATTTGAGTGCCCGCTGCTTGGCGGCGACACGGTTTCGACGCCGGGACCACTGTCAATTTCGGTGACAGCATTCGGACGCGTGCCAGCAGGGAAGATGGTTCGCCGGACAGGCGCGAAGCCCGGGGATAAAATTGTTGTCACCGGGACGATCGGCGATGCGGCGACAGGTCTGCGGTTGCTCAAGGGTGAGCTGAGTGCCGATACTCTGGACAAATCTGCGCGCGACTTCCTTGTAGACCGCTACCGCGTGCCGAAACCGCGCAATGCGCTTGCGGCATGTCTCCGCAACCACGCGACCGCTGCGATGGACATCTCCGATGGTCTCGCGGGCGATCTCGCAAAACTCTGCGCGGCGTCCGGGGTGAGCGGCACAGTTGACGCTTCGTCCGTTCCCTTGTCGGAGCCGGTCCGAAAACTGCTTCGCGCGGGACAAATTTCGTTCGAGGACATCGTTGCGGGCGGGGACGACTACGAACTTCTTTGTACGATTCCGGAGAATCACTGGGCTGCCTTCGTAACCGATGCGTCGCAAGCGAAGGTCGGTGTCGCGATAGTTGGTAGTGTCGCAGCCGGTGACGCACCTCCGGCATTCGCAGGCGAAGGCGGCAGGCCGATTGCGCTCAAGCGCCTGTCCTACAGTCACTTTTGATCGCTTCTGCCACAATTTTCGGCTCGCAGGCGCCGTCGCTGAAACCCTTGAGATTCGGACGTTTTAGGCGGTCGCGGCGTTGCGCCGTGGAGTCGATTTTGGCATTGTCCGCGCCGAATTGAGGCAGCCGGTGCCCGTTGGGCCAGCTCCTTTATGTGCGTCCGTCGCGTCCGCGACCGGGCGTTGGGCTGAACAATCTAATCTGAGGCAAATTCAATGACAGCATTGTGGTTGATCGTGCTCTGCGGGGCGCTTTCCATCGTTTACGCCGCGTGGGCGACGGCATCGGTTTTGAATGCTCCCGCCGGCAACGCAAAAATGAAGGCGATTGCAGCGGCAGTCGCCGAAGGCGCGCAGGCTTATCTGCGCCGCCAGTACATGACCATCGCCATCGTCGGCGTCGTCATCTTCCTGCTGCTGGCCTACTTCCTAGGCATCCTTGTCGCGATCGGCTTCCTGATCGGTGCGGTGCTGTCGGGAGCTGCGGGCTTTATCGGCATGAACGTCTCGGTCAGAGCCAACGTGCGTACCGCGCAGGCAGCGACCAAGTCGCTCGCGGGCGGTCTTGAACTTGCGTTCAAGGCGGGCGCGATCACCGGCCTGCTCGTTGCGGGTCTCGCACTGCTCGGCGTCACCGTTTACTTCATGTATCTGACGAAGGTTGCGGGCCTCGCTGCCAACAGCCGCACCGTCGTTGACGCGCTGGTCGCGCTCGGCTTCGGCGCCTCGCTGATCTCGATCTTCGCACGTCTCGGCGGCGGCATCTTCACCAAGGGTGCGGACGTCGGCGGCGATCTCGTCGGCAAGGTCGAAGCCGGCATTCCGGAAGACGATCCGCGCAACCCTGCGACCATTGCCGACAACGTCGGCGACAACGTCGGCGATTGCGCCGGCATGGCCGCCGACCTGTTCGAGACCTATGCCGTGACGGCTGTCGCGACGATGGTTCTCGCCGCGATCTTCTACGCCAAGTCCACGGTGCTCGTGAACATGATGACCCTGCCGCTCGCAATCGGCGGCATCTGCATCATCACCTCGATCATCGGCACGTTCTTCGTCAAACTCGGCTCGTCGCAGTCGATCATGGGCGCGCTCTACAAGGGCCTGATCGCAACCGGCGTTCTGTCGCTGATCGGTGTCGGCGCTGCGATCTATTATCTCGTCGGCTTCGGTCCTCTCAACGGCGTTCCCTATAGCGGTCTCACCCTGTTCTGGTGCGGCGTGGTCGGCCTCGTCGTCACGGGTCTGATTATCTGGATCACCGAATACTACACCGGTACCGACTATCGTCCGGTGAAGTCGATTGCCCAGGCTTCAGTGACCGGCCATGGCACCAACGTTATTCAGGGTCTTGCGATCTCGATGGAAGCGACCGCAGGTCCAGCCATCGTCATTATCGCGGGCATCCTGATTACCTACAGCCTGGCGGGCCTGTTCGGCATCGCGATTGCAACCACGACGATGCTGGCTCTTGCCGGCATGATCGTGGCGCTCGACGCTTTCGGTCCTGTGACCGACAACGCCGGTGGCATCGCCGAAATGGCCGGACTTCCCAAGGAAGTGCGCAAGGCGACCGACGCGCTCGACGCCGTCGGCAACACCACCAAGGCCGTCACCAAGGGTTATGCGATCGGCTCGGCTGGTTTGGGCGCGCTGGTGCTGTTCGCAGCCTACAATGAAGACCTCAAATTCTTCATTGCAAACAAGTCGCCATACTTCGTCGGCGTCAATCCCGACTTCTCGCTGAACAATCCTTACGTCGTGGTCGGCCTGCTGTTCGGCGGCCTGCTGCCGTATTTGTTCGGCGCGATGGGCATGACGGCTGTCGGCCGCGCGGCCGGTGCAATCGTCGAGGAAGTGCGCCGCCAGTTCCGCGAAAAGCCGGGCATCATGAAGGGCACTGCAAAGCCCGACTACGGCAAGGCGGTCGACATCCTGACCAAGGCTGCGATCAAGGAAATGATTATTCCGTCGCTGCTTCCGGTGCTGTCGCCGATCGTCGTCTATTTCGCGATCTACTTCATCGCGGGCGGCGGTGCCGACGGCAAATCGGCTGCGTTCTCGGCGGTCGGTGCGATGCTGCTCGGCGTGATCGTGACGGGTCTGTTCGTCGCAATCTCGATGACCTCGGGTGGCGGTGCATGGGACAACGCCAAGAAGTACATCGAAGACGGTCACTACGGTGGCAAGGGCTCGGCCGCTCACAAGGCAGCTGTGACCGGCGACACCGTCGGCGATCCCTACAAGGATACGGCTGGTCCGGCGGTAAACCCGATGATTAAGATCACCAACATCGTGGCATTGCTGCTGCTGGCGATTCTTGCTCACTAAGATTCTGGCGCACTAACGCGCGCCGATCTCAACATCGAAAGCCCCGCAGCGCGAGTTGCGGGGCTTTTGCTTGGCATGCATTAGGCCACGACGAATTTGTTAAAATCCGTTCGTTCCCTGTGAACAATCTTCAAATTGTCCGGAAACCGACTCATTGGGTTGCGCGTTGTAGGGCGTAACCAAGGGAGGCGAAACCATGGCTGCTGACGATGGCGATCCGTTCGAGCAGGGGAAACTTGCGCGGTTCAATAACGAGCCGCACGAGAATCCTTATCCCGAAAACAGCGAACAGCACGCACGCTGGGAGGCCGGCTACAATTTTGTCGAGAACGGTTTGATTGCGGTTTGACGGACAAATGCCGAATCGAAAAACGGCCGCTTATCGCAAGCGGCCGTTTTAGTTTGTGAAAGGCTTGTTAGTTTGTGAAAGGCTTGGCGTTATCGCGGGCTGAGCAGTTTGAACAGCGGCGCGAGATAGCTCATTTCCTGACCGCTGGTCGGCGTGGTTCGGCTGATGAAGTCGAAAATCTTGCCGTCTTGCAGCCCATAATTCGCAATACGCATCACCGTGCGGTTCTTGTCGAAATATACGGCGATCACCCGCTGGTCGACCACCGCCTGATTCATGAAGGCGACTTTGCGCTCCGAGCGTTGCGAGATGTAATAGAAGACTTCGCCGCTCAATGTCGCGACGGTCGATGGCGTGCCGAGCACGATCAGCACCTGATCCTGGCTGGCGCCGATCGGAACCTGCTCGAGAGCCCCCTGCGGAAGGATATAGCCCTTCTGGAATTGCTCACCCGTGCAGGCGCCGAGTACGCCGCAGACGATTGCTGCGGCCGCAATGGTACGCACAGCGTGCCACGAAACGAGCGATCCGCCACGCCGGATGCCGGTCTGGCTGAAATCAGTCATGCCGGATGGACCTTCCCCTTGCATCGCGTGATGCGTTGACGTACCGGGCAGGGCATCCGATTGCAACACACCCAGTGCCGCCTGAGCGACCGCGCGAGTCGCTTCCGGCACTATGCGGAACCGCAGATGCTTTGGCCATTTACCCGTTTTGGAAATTCGAGCGCCCCGCCGCGCCGGACCATTGAGGCCATCTATGGCATGATCGTGGCGCAGGCGCGAGAACCGGCGTTCTATACCGCCTACAACGTGCCGGATACGGTTAACGGCCGGCTCGATCTGCTGATTCTGCATCTGTGGCTCGTGCTGCGAAAGCTGCGGACGGAGGCAGGCGGAGCGGAAATGTCGCAGGCGTTGTTCGACCGCTTCTGTGCGGACATGGACGCCAATCTGCGCGAGATGGGCGTCGGCGACCTCACAGTCCCCAAACGCATGCACGCCTTCGGCGAAGCCTTCTACGGCCGTTCGACAGCCTACGATCTCGCCATCGATGCAGGCGCGAACGATCTTGTTCAGGCATTGTCGCGCAACGTTCTCGACGGACAGTTTCCTGACAGCGCGCGCAGCCTTGCCGCCTATGTTGTCGCTGTCAGTAAGACGCTTGAAGAACAGCCGATCTCCGATGGATCGCTATCTTTCCCAAAGCCGGCCGCCTGATTTTGGATCCGCTCGCATGACCCGAAATAATATTCCCTGGAGCTTTGTCGTCGGTGTCGCGCAGATACCGGAAACAGGGCTTCATCAAGAGTTGAAGGCGAGCGATGCGCAGCTCGGCGACCTGACTGCGCTTGCAGGTGTCCGCAGCATCAAGGACGCCCGCGCGACCCTCGACGCTTTGCCGATCAGCGGCGAACGTGTCCAAGTTACGGGCCATGTGACGGCCATCGTGGAGCAGACCTGCGTGGTCACGCTCGACCCGATCGAGACCGTTGTCGATGAACCGATCGACGTGACCTTCGCGCCGCCATCCCAAATATCTTCGACTGCGAGGGTCGTCACCAGGGAGGAGGGTGACGACGCGGAAATTCCCGACCCGCCGGACCCCATTGTCAACGGCACGATCGACCTTGGGCAGTTGGCAACTGAAGTTCTGATGCTGGGAATCGATCCCTATCCGCGTAAGCCGGGCGCGGTCTTCGAGTCCCTTCAGGAGGCGCGAGATCCCGACGAGCATCCGTTCGCGGCGCTGAAGGCCCTCAAGGCCGGTCATTCAGCACCAAAAGATAAAAAAACAAAGTAAAATCATTATCTTATAAGATTTACCTAAGCCGTCATTGGAGCGATCCCGCATCCGGTACCGCAAAACCGGTCAAGCCGTTGTAACGGACCACGGAAACGCTATTGTCGCCGCCCGGCTGACGCTTTTGCGGTCGCCGCCACGATCGGGTTTCCGGAACAACCATGCCGCAAAAGGTTCGTATCGCGCTTGACGCCATGGGCGGCGATTTCGGCCCATCGGTGGTCGTACCGGGCGCGGCGCTCGCGCTCGCAAAGCACCCTGACAGCGAGTTTCTGCTGGTCGGCGATACGGCCGCCATCAATACCGAACTTGAAAAGCATCCTGCGCTGAAGAAGGCGTCACGCGTCATTCACGCGGACATTGCCATCAGCATGGACGAGAAACCGAGCCAGGCGCTGCGGCGGGGCCGCAAATCGTCCTCGATGTGGCTCGCCATCGATGCCGTGAAAAAAGGCGAGGCCGATGTCGCGGTCTCCGCCGGCAATACCGGTGCGCTGATGGCGATGGCGCGTCTCAATCTGAGAATGCTTGCCGGCATCGACCGGCCCGCAATCGCCGCAGTCTGGCCGACGGTGCGCGGCGAGTCGGTTGTGCTCGATGTCGGCGCTTCGATCGGGGGCGATGCGCGGCATCTGGCGCTGCTGGCAATCATGGGCAGCGCGATGGCGCGTGTCCTGTTCGACATCGATCGGCCGACGGTCGGTCTGCTCAACATCGGCGTCGAGGAAGTGAAGGGCGTCGAGGAAGTGCGCGGAGCAGCCGAACTGCTGCGTCAGATGAATCCTCCGCAACTCGATTTCATCGGGTTTGTCGAAGGCGATGGCATCGGCAAAGGTGCAGCCGATGTGATCGTCACCGAAGGCTTCAGCGGCAATATCGCGCTCAAGACGGCAGAGGGCACTGCGCGCCAGATCGGCGAATATCTGCGCGACGCGATGGGCCGCACCTGGCGCTCCAAAATTGGCTATCTGTTCGCGCGTGGCGCATTCGCAGTTCTGCGCGACAAGATGGATCCTCGCAAGGTCAACGGCGGCGTGTTCCTCGGCCTCAATGGTGTCGTCATCAAGAGCCACGGCGGCACCGATGCGGAGGGCTTTGCGTCCGCCGTCGAAGTCGGTTACGACATGGTCCGGTACGATCTCCTGCCCAAGATCAATCAAACACTCAATCGCGAAGGCCATTCGCTTGCGGATGTGCCAATCGCGCAGGAGGCTGTCTCGTGACTTCGATGCGTTCTGTTGTGCTCGGCTACGGTGCCTATTTGCCGGAGCGCATCCTGACCAATGCCGAACTGGCGAAGATGGTCGATACGTCGGACGAATGGATCGTCCAGCGCACCGGAATCCAGCAGCGCCACATCGCAGCCGAAGGCGAATTCACGTCGCATCTCGGTCTGAAGGCTGCGCAGGCAGCGATTGCCAAGGCCGGTATCGACGTTCAGTCGATCGATCTGATCGTTCTGGCGACATCCACGCCGGACAACACGTTTCCGGCCACTGCCGTGGCGATCCAGAACGCGCTCGGCATCAATCACGGTGCGGCGTTCGACCTTCAGGCGGTGTGCTCTGGTTTCATCTTCGCGCTGGCGACCGCCGATAATTTCCTCAAGAGCGGCGCGTTCAAGCGGGCGCTGGTGATCGGCGCGGAAACCTTCTCGCGGATTCTCGACTGGAACGACCGTGGCACCTGCGTTCTGTTCGGCGACGGGGCCGGTGCTGTCGTTCTCGATGCGCAGCCGCAGTCGGGAACGTCGAAGGATCGTGGAATTCTCACGACGCATCTGCGTTCCGACGGCCGACATAAGGACAAGCTGTTCGTCGATGGCGGGCCGTCGACCACGCAGTCGGTCGGCCACCTTCGCATGGAAGGCCGCGAGGTCTTCAAGCACGCCGTCGGCATGATTACGGACGTCATTGTGGACGCTTTCGCCGCGACCGGCACGACTGCGGACGACATCGACTGGCTGGTGCCGCATCAGGCGAACAAGCGAATCATCGATGCGTCGGCGAAGAAACTTCATATTGCGCCGCAGAAGGTGGTTCTCACCGTGGACAAGCACGGGAATACATCGGCTGCGTCAATTCCGCTCGCTTTGGCTGCCGCAGCGGACGATGGACGCATCAAGAAGAACGATCTCGTGATGCTTGAAGCGATGGGCGGCGGATTTACGTGGGGATCGGCGCTGCTGCGATGGTGAGACTTGCGTTCAGTTTTTAGTGAAACTTGAACTCAACTTTTCCATGCCGTTGCATTGTGAGTCTTGTTGACCGTCAGTCTGCAAGCCCCTAATTTTAGAAGTGAAATTGTTCGCCGAGAGCGGGGCAGGCGATGACCGGAACCGGAAAAACTGTCACACGAGTCGATCTGTGCGAGGCCGTCTACCAGAAGGTGGGACTGTCGCGAACAGAATCGTCCGCTTTCGTCGAACTGGTGCTGAAGGAAATCACCGATTGCCTCGAGAAAGGCGAGACGGTGAAATTGTCGTCCTTCGGGTCGTTCATGGTCCGCAAAAAAGGCCAGCGCATCGGACGCAATCCGAAGACCGGGACTGAAGTGCCGATCTCTCCAAGGCGTGTGATGGTGTTCAAACCGTCGGCTATCCTCAAGCAGCGGATCAACGGCGGCTCGGGCAGCAACGGCTCCGGCGGCGAAGAAGACTGAGCCGGCCGAATCTGAAAAAGGGAGCGTGCATTTGGACAAGGCGCCGGATGCATTTCGGACGATCAGCGAAGTCGCTGACGATCTCGACATTCCGCAGCATGTGCTGCGTTTCTGGGAAACACGCTTCGCGCAGATCAAGCCGATGAAGCGCAGCGGCGGTCGCCGCTATTATCGCCCTGACGACGTCAATCTGCTGCGCGGTATTCGCCGCTTGCTCTACGGCGAGGGCTACACGATCCGCGGCGTGCAGCGCATCCTTCGTGAGCACGGCATCAAGGCGGTGCAGAATTTGACCGACGAAGTGCATGGCCATTCGTCGGCGATTTTCGACGCGCCGGAATTCGATGGCGACACCGATGTCGCCGGCGATTTCGAGCTTGAGAATGACGAGACGGTTTCCGCAGATCGAATGCACGGGCCGGAGCGCAATGCCGGCGCGCGCGGCTCAATGAACTTCAAGCCTGCGAGTCCTCTTCGCGACGAACCGCGCTTGAGGGACCCGGCTCCACCTCTGCCCGTCACGCCGAAACAGGTGATGCCGAAGCCGGCAGATTCGAATCACAGCAATGGTTCTGCCGGAGCCGCCGCCTATGCGCCGCCGAGCGTCCGCAACACAGCGCGTCCAGGCGATCAGGGAAAACTGAAGGCCGCCCTCGACGATCTGATCGGGGCGAGGGCGCTGATCGACCGCGTGTTGAAGGATAATTAGCCTGCAAAAGTCTGTCTTCGGCGACGGGCACGCTGGGCGAAGCTGCCTTGCGTGGCTCTACGAACGACGCTACAGCATGCCTGCCGTTCGGCAGTCGGAGCGTGGCGCAGCCCGGTTAGCGCACTAGTCTGGGGGACTAGGGGTCGTGGGTTCAAATCCCGCCGCTCCGACCATTTTCCAATATCGGTC